>Ga0247782_1000513_pt1 | contig 20100 bp, 12 predicted proteins | sample UWRJL019104C5_FD_179928 | JGI IMG/M metagenome (GOLD analysis project Ga0247782, IMG submission 179928) | Plant litter microbial communities from Arlington Agricultural Research Station in Wisconsin, United States - UWRJ-L019-104C-5 | ecosystem: Environmental > Terrestrial > Plant litter >...
CAAGTCATACCTTACAGGCTGTCTGTGGTCGACAACAAATGACAGCTTTCCAACCCCCTTCTCAGCTTTTTATTTATCTACCTACCCATCTGCCTGCCTACTTACCCGTATATGCTTCCCTATACCGCTTGAGTAATTCAGGGTATCCTGCAAAAGGTGCCTACTTGTCTATTTGCTTGTTCAAATAAACTACATGTGACACTAACAGGCTAACTGCATAATTAAAGAGATACTTACTGCAGTGGTCAGCCACATAACAACTTAATTTCTCTTTGTGTTATTAGAAGACGTTTCTGTCTGAGTGCATGTCAGGTTCGAATATCTCTAAGGCTAGCTTAGGCTCACAAATTTTTGATATGAGGTCTTGACATGGACGGACCGAGTAAAAAAGAAAAGAAATCAGGTCTCCCCGAGAATCGAACTCGGATTAACGGAATCAAAATCCGCTGTGATAACCATTACACTAGGAAACCTTGGCTGATCGACATGATCATGTGATCTATGAGTGCGCCCTCTCTAGTTGGGGACTAACTTCACCCAATCTTAAGCTTCCAGTAAACCTAGCTGCTAAGAAAATGCTCAAGTGACAATTTCTTCGTCTCTTTGCGATGAAAACGTGGAGAAAGAAAGACTCATGGCTTAAGAGTGACCGTATCCAGGGTAGCAAATATGCCATTACCGGCCGTATAGATGATAAGCCCCAAGTCTTTGAATCAACGGTCGGTAACTCCACCCAGAGCCGCCAACGGTTCTCTTCTCAACATTGAATGGATTGGATTGATGATGAGCAAGCTTATGAGGTAGGTAGCTGCCCGTCAATCCCTGCAGGTAAGCGATTACGCTTCCAGGAACAATATCTCAGTTTGACACCAATTAACCAATCGCTTGTTATGTTCACATGAAGGTTGTGTGCGAATGTTCGTTACGTTGCGTTGCGTTGCGTTGTTGTTGCGGACCAGTTGTCACCACCCACCCAGCATAACAATACGTCACTGGCATGCCTCCCCACCCTATGATGCAATTGTTTTGGTACAGATGTCTTATGCATATGTTATTATCGGACAGGTAACTAGAAGGTAAGTACGCATCTATTTGCCAGTTGCTTCTCACATATATATGTTCAAGCAATTGCCTCGTCCTTAGTAGTATAATTGAATTGAATTGAATATAAAAAGCAAACACGACAAGAACCTATCTACTGTTATCAGAATCCAAGAACCTGTGCCAACTATACTATACCAAGTTCCAAGATGGACTCCCACGGCGGCCACTCTTCTACCATTGTGCAGACACCTCTAGGTTTGCATCAAAACGGGCCAGCCCAGTAAGAAACCCAAATAGCCCCTAGGATAGAATATCACCTATTCCATGAAGTTGCTACCTGGCTACTATCCTTCTATGTTTTCTGCGCCACAACGCTTCACACATGTATACATACAAACCTCAAGCATGCACCATTCCTTGCCTACCTTAGAAATACATAGCACCAATTAACAAATCCTGTGCTTCAAACAACAGGAACATCATAGACGGGCAAAAGTCTAACTACGGCAGCAAGACGGATGCCGACATAGGTGCGAACATGGGAGCCCAGAGGGAAGCGGTAAAGGACCAGGTCGACGGCGCCGTTGCAAGCGGACCCAAGAGGGCGGACGCATCCAGCGGCGGCCGCGTTCAGGTTGGCGAGACGGGCGACCTGCATGACTTAGCTGCGCGGCGACAATCTTAGCTCTCTCTCGTTATGGTGATATAGCACAGCAGGGATAATTTTAGGGTCAGTTGGCGAGGGAGAAACACATTCACTGACGATGTGAAATCCGCGAGGGAAAGACTCTTTGTACATTAATAGTTGTATGAATATTATGGGTAATGAACTGGCGGTAACGGGCAACGCTTCGGAACACAGATGAAGCCTCATGATAATGAGTTTCTATCTCATTTTATAATCATTCTCATCTTACGGCGGCGTTTGATCGTGTCTCTGTGTACTCGCAGCTGTGGTCTTTTCGTAGATTAATAGCGCCGCGTTCAAGGAAGACGATTGGAGGTCAACATGTTTGATCATCTTAAAACAGACGCCTCCTTTTTATACGGCAGTGAAACGATCATATAATGATCGTCGAGATTTGCGCCGCTACAAGCCTTCTTTACTCGCTCCGTAAGGTCAACCCTACGACCATGAAGATGGGGAGTAAAGACTCAAGAAACAACGCTTAGCTTTAGACTCGTGTTACATAGAGATCTATGTGCCGTTAGAAGGTTCTATTATTTTAAAGGAATTGCCATGTCTTCTACCCCGAGAAGGCGAGGCCATGTCCATTAGATTCTTCCGGACATGATCTAGCAATTCCAATTCAGTTCACAGTCAGCTCATACATATCCCAAATAAACGATTTTCGCAATGTAGTCATCTCGCGCCCTTTGCTTACCTATGCCATCGCGCGTGTTGAGCCCATTCTTCGCAGCCTTCTCGAGGACATTCTCCGCCCACGTCTGACAGAAGTTCTTGTCCTGTTTGTCGGGCAAGAGGACTGATTCAGCAATGCCCTTAAACTGTCTCACACCACGGTCGTCCTTTAGGTCCATGATATCGTACAGGGCGGTCAGCACGTCCTTGCTCAGGTCGTTCCTCCAGTTGCGTACTCGGTATTTCTGCTTGCCGCCCACGTTGGTGGCGTCTAGGAGGAATGTGCCTTCACTGTCTCGGACTACGAATGCCCAGTGCTGCAAATTTGCGGCGAAACAGTGTCAGAGATTTTTGTTATAATACATATACAGACCTATCGAAATAGTGATAGTGGTCATGACGTACTCACATAGCATATGCTTAGATCGTATATTGCCACGTAAAGGCGATGTGGCTTTGGCTCCTGCTGATGGGACGTTTCTGACATCGAGGTGTTTTTTATTTCTAACCAGCAGTATGAACAACATGTCTTGGTATGAAGTATTAGAACCCACAACATAGTTAAAGAACATAATCTAAAGAACATCGGCACTGGGGGGCACAAATGACTTACTCGGCTCTCTGACTCAGACCGAACCAACAGGGCTCTCAATGCGGACGGTAGGTATATGAAATAGAATGAAGACCCCCAATTGGACTCTCTCGCTACCACAGATCGAACGAACTGCGGCGATCAGACTGAGAACCGCCTATATTCGAACCCTGCCTGCCACAACTCTCGCAAGTTATACTGGCCACTTACCCAGGTCCGGCGGAATATGACAATTTAACAGCTGTTAGGAACGGGCTGCATCTTATATTTACCCTTGTCTACAGTAGTCCTAATGACTGGCCGACTTGATTGAGGCTGGGTAATAATGGGGATAAGAAGTACTGTTATTCCCTTGCATACGGTACCGGAATGCTGGTCCGAGTCGCGTTTCGTGGCACGTCTCACTGCAATCCATAGGACTCTCAAGCATACTAGGATGTACTTCTTATAGGCCTAACCTTCCCGATTACCTAAGTACGTAATAAAGTCCAAAGGGATGGCACTATCGACACTTTGGCAGGAGCTCTGCCTAGATGGTGCCTCCTTCTTTCACCTTTCTTTTATCCTATCACTGGTAGTTCTCTAGACTCCTACATTGAAATATTGTAGATAACAAGATGTTGAAAATGAATTCCCTATGTATTTGATGAATGTAGCATCAACACAAAGCACAGGTCAATATGAACTGCCTTAGTCCATTGTGCTGTCTTATGTCCCCAGGGGTTTGTCTGGTATTTGTGACACCAGCGTTCAGTACATAGGTATCTATCTGGGGCCATATGACGAGAAGGGCTGTGACAAATCCGTAGACGTGGCTGAAGCTTACGTCACAACATCCCAGAGACGACCCAGACAACCAACCCGGTCCTTCACACAAGTCGGCCACTATAGTACGATATTGCAAACTCAAGGCATTAGTAGCAACAACACGTCCGACCCTTAAGGCATCTGCATGTGAGATACCAGGATACTCGGATCTATACTGCCTTCTGCCTATCGTATTACAGAGCAAGCCATAGAATGAAGCCTACCACTGAAAGTTCCTCCTTCCGTCACATATCCAAGTCCTACACCGCCGAGGCCAGCTTGAAAAATTTTACACTCAAGGCGGAGCCCCAACATTCACCTCACTTCCTGGCATTCACTCACCCCTGGCAGCAGCAGCAGTAGTAGAACTCTAATTTAAGGTACATACCTAGCCTACATACCTAGATACATAATTATATCAGAACAATACCTCCATATCCCAATGAGCAGAACAAGTACCTCCTCTCGTGGTGTAGTTGGTTGGAGGCCAGCTTTCGCAAGTTAAGATGCATATGCTAACGTCACTTTCACAGTCGACAAGTGCACTCCTTGTGTATTTATTATCAAACAGCCCTGAGTGATGAGCCTGAGACACTCTTACCCTGCAACTACTAATGACTTAACATGCTAGCCAGTTAGTCTTCCCACCGCAGAGATGACCTTGTCTTCTATGTGTATAACTCACCTCAACCACCCAAGGACTGGGGAAGATATATACAAGCCCTGTTGAATACAGTAAGTTCCCAATATTCCTAGTTCAAATCCCGGTGGTGCTTATTCCGCTTCGTCCTTTTTTTTTCATTTTTTTTCCACTGCTTTTGCCATGATGTAGCCTGATCTAATACCCTTCACTTAATTTACAGCAACAAGAGATACAGATGAAATACTATTCAAATGTTTTTGTTCGTTATATTAAGTAAAAAGAAAGTAGCTAGCTATATTTCCAGTCTGTCCTGTATATCCAAGGTATCATAACTCATAGAACCATACGTTCTAAGTCCACATATGCACATTGATTTAGCTACCTTAGCCAGAGTCTGCCAGCCCACCATCCCATCCTGCCATAAACCTTGTATACGAGACCCATACACGCAAACCTACATGACGACCTTTATTCCGACTTGATGACCTCGGCGAAGATCTTGTGCATCTCCTTGGCACTCTTCTTGGGGGTTCGCTTCTGGCCATTCTTGTAGTCGACGTACGTGACGCCGAAACGCGTCTCGTAGCCCTCGGCCCACTCGAAGTTGTCCATGAGGGACCAGGCCATGTAGCCGCGGACGTCGCAGCCGTCCTCGGAGACGGCTTTGGCCATGGCGTGGATGTAGCTGCGGAAGTAGTCGACGCGGAACTGGTCGTCGAGAATCTGCTTGGGAGGGAGGTCGTTCTCGCCCTTGATGCTCGTGCCGTTCTCCGTCACGTAGATGGGCGGGTAGTTGTACCGCTTGCTGAGCCAGTTGATCAGGTTGCGGAATCCTTGCGGGTTGGGCCGCAACCAGAACGACTGCGTCTCGGGGCCGATGACCTCGCCGTGCTTGTTGGTCGAGTGCGTCGTCAAGTTTCCCAAGAAGTCATCGGGCGCCGCCTCGCCGTCGCGGTGCTTGACGTAGTCGGCTGTGTAATGGTTCATGCCGTAGAAGTCGTTGGAGCCCTTCACGAGCGCCTCCTCCTCGGGGGTGAACTCTGGCAACCGGTCGCCCAGCTGCTTGCGCATGGAGTCGGGGTACTTGCCGAAGTACACGGGGTCTGCAAACCACGAGATAGCGAATTCTATTTTGCGGTTGGCCGCCTCCGCGTCCCTGGAATCCTCGGGATCCCAAGGATAGGCCCAATCTCCGTTCAGCGTGATGCCGATCTGGCCCCCGTCCTTGGGCTTGAACTCTTCGCGGTACACCTTCACAGCACGGCCGTGAGCGACCAGGAGGTTATGGCCAGCAATCCATGGCTCGCGGCTGGAGTCACCAACAGACGACTTGCTCCGATCAGAGGTGTGGCCAGGTGCGAAGTGACCGGTACTGTAGCCGAGAATAGAGCTGCAGAAGGGCTCATTGAAGGTGATCCAGTTCTTGCACTTGGGAATCGCCTTGAATACGACACGAGCGTAGTGTTCGAAGTCTAGCGGGAACTCTGTCCTGTCTAGAAGACCGCCGTACCGCTGCTCTAGACCATCTGGCACATCCCAGTGTAGCAAGGTGATGAAGGGTGTGATACCGGCTTCGAGCAAGTCATCGACGAACTTGACGTAATGGTCAATACCCTTCTGGTTGATGGGGTCGTTGCGACCGCCAATAGGGATAATTCTTGCCCATGATAGGGAGAAGCGGTAGGCCTTCGCGCCTATGCTCTTCAGGAGGGCGATATCTTCGGCCGTCCGATTGTATGAGTCGCAGGCAACGGAGCCATCACTCTTGTCAGCAATTTTCCCCGGGATCTCACAGAACTTGTCCCAGATGGTTGGGCCACGTCCGTCTGCGTTGCTTGCACCCTCAACTTGGAAGCTAATACGGCAATACTTTGTGTTAGCCTAGAATCCACTCTCGCAGGGATGTGTAAGGGTGATTTGCAGAATCTCGGCAGATTCTGGCGCTCGGACTGGAGACTTAGACTCACGCAGCCGTGGCGAATCCCCATTGGAAGTCTGAGGGCAATGACATATTGAAGACGCAGACGCAGGCGCAGACAGAGGAGTCGGTGGCGACTAGGCTATTTCGGAGCGCTTAAGCTATCACCTCGATCTCGTCTGGAAGAACGGTTATATGTTGAGCTACACCTCGCCAAGACTAGCAATTGGCTTCAGCCTTTTGTACTGTAGATTGGAGAGGGGAGAGATCTGAAAGGCCACTACGAAATCCCAGAAATCCTAGCCAGACTAGAGGTGGGCGGCCCCATCCTTATATCTTCGGGATCATGGTCACGATGGCGGCAGGCCACAGCCTGCCTCTCTTGTTTTCCCGGTTCTCCCGCGACGGACCATGGAAGCCGAAACAAGCAAGTCTGCAGAAGCCATTGTACGATGTGATAGTTCCTTCCCTATCCTTCTCCAACCCGTTCGTGACACAGTGACGATCTCCGCCGCGGGGTAACTAGTTGGGGCTCGCGCCAAATCAAAACCATCGAAAACAGTCCAGAGTTTGTCCAAAGCAATAATTATCACCTAGTCTAAGGGAAACCCCACTGTGGAAACCCTCTACGGCGGCAACTTTACTACATGCTTGCGACGGCCCGCAACTCCGGACAGCTGAGGCGCATGTGAGAGAGGCGTGCCCAACCCTCGCGAGAACCTCGGGTAAATGGACTCTGAGGTGGCATGGGGAAGCTGGCCGACAGCCGCATTGTGGATGGCCCGCCCATAATGGTCGTTCCTCAGCTTCGGGATGCCATAGTGACCAATGTTGATGGTCGAGTGGGGAGGATCGTTCCAGGGGTTGGCGTCTTTAAGCTGACGCTGCATATTCATCTATTCGATGCAAATACCTATCTCGGTACTCATGTAATACATCGTGCAAGCTCTTCAGAGGGGGCTCGATCCCCTCGGATATATATTTATTGTATTGGGAGCGTTTCAAATACGCAAGTTAGTCGGTCGGTTACAGACCCAAAATTCCAACCCGTCGGATAACAGGAAGAAGAGCCTAGCCCAAAGTCTCTCTGGTTTTCTCCTCGGTCGGGTCCGAGATCCTCCCACAATTCATGCAGCTTATTGTGAAAGCTTCGTAGTGACGATCTTGAATTGATATACCTATGCAGTGTATAGGCCCGAGCCCGCCCGGTTAGATACTTGGCCAAGGCAAGGCCGAATTGGTGGGAATGGCCGAGGCAGAGACAACCGGAAACGAGCATTAAGCATTGATAAGGTGAAATTAATTCCCACAGCGGCCTACTTCACAACCCGGCAAAGCATTCAATCTTCGATCGCCCGAATGGTTTCCTCTTCGGATTTGATGCAAAACTTTGTCGCATATTCAGCAATCAAATTAGCCTACTAACGAGAATCTTTCGCGCATCTTAGCAGACGGAATCGCTAGTGAAAGGATTCTCCGCCGAGAGGTAACGGCTGGGAGAGAAGTTAATGTGGAAAATTACTGCAGCATTGATATATCGAGCTAGAATCGATGTGGTCGAAGAGAGTACCATATCCGTCGCGTTGTGAATCGCTTCGGATATTACTAATCGAGACTTGCGCTGTCACCTTGCAGGATAGAAACCCGTTGTTCCGCGAGGGCGAAGGCAGATATGTTATGACACTACTGATGCTCATTGAGACTTTAGTGAGAACCGGACTAGGCGTCAAATGGAGTTGACATTTTGATGGTGTCATTTTCACTGTCTAACACCCTCTTCCTCTTGCCTTTTGTGGAAGATGATGATTCAGACCCATCTGCTTCTCCCTCTCTCTCGTTATCATCGTCGGGCGTCCATTCGGTGACCTCGAATTCAATCTGTACGTTCCCGTCCCGGCTATGCTGACCACACATGTTTCCCAAGCGGCTCCCGGAGATGAGATTCTCGAACCACGGAATGCTCGTGATGTTCCGACCTGCTAGTCCACGGCGGGATCCTTGCGTGATAGCAGGCATTATGTCTATCCCATCTTCCTCATTATCGTCTGGCAGCAAGCCCAGGTCTTGCAGGTTATGAATATCTTCGGTAAGGAGACTTCCGAGGGTTAATTGGATATATTCGGCTTCGCTTGGCGGCTGTTCGGACCAATATGACAGAGGTGTGCCACAGTAGCCACAGAAGCTTCTCTGGGCATATCGTTCGTTCTGCTGGACGTATGAACGGCGAATGGTCGACCGCACCTCGTCAGCGAAGAATGGAAAGACTTCGCTATGATACCAAGCCAAGGGGATTCGAATAAAAGCGGACAGGGGAGACGCCCAGGCAATCCCTAAGAGATGGTCGTCGTTTAGCATCATGCTTAAAGTTTCATAATCATACGTCGGCAAAAGGGAAACGGTATGTATTTGATGGAGAGTTTGTCGTATGTCACTTACGATGGTTTATATTCGAATCAAATATGATTTGAGCTATGTTAGTCGAGGCTGAGGGGATTTGGATGGCATACTGGTTGCGGCCACATTGGCAGGATCCCCTCAGGTTGATTCCGAGCGAAGTCATGCCCGTGAAAATAGATGCGAACGACTAGAGACAATACCTGGACTGGATGGAAACGGCGGCTTGCGGTGTCCAGAGGATCAGCTAAGATCAACTGCTGGCTTGACTTGAGGATGAGCGATGCTTAGAAAAGAGCACGAGAGAGCACGAGAGCACGTTGGCGTGGCAGAAGTGGTGAAGCTGATAGATAAAAATTTGGGTTTGTGCTTTTAGCAGACTTGTTCTTGCAGTGAAACGATGACGATGTCCGCTGTTTCCCATACCTCACCTACGTGGTACTTACATACACATTACACACCTCATACCTGCTTGTGCCTCCTCACCTACGTAGTTGGGGGGTGCTACTTTTTTGGAGGTCGCAGCGGGCACGGTGACGTCTGATGCTAAGGGTGTGCCAGTGTTTTCTTTCCACAGTGGGGCTTCAGACGCCCTGAACTTCGAAATCGAGCACTGTATGACCCACTCAACCAACGTCTCTAGAGATTACTAGCATCTACCATGCATAAAATACTACGGAGTGAAGTCGAGACCTCATTTCGAACACATTCATCCTCCGGCGTTCAATGCCGAATTCGGCTGCACTCAATGATGATTGTTTCTCAAGTATCATACCAAATGTTACGGAAGATTCATAGCTTTTGCTTGCATGACAATCCGGTGGATGTCGCTTATAGAACAAAGCTAGCTATTACCTACTATGTAGTTACCGAGTAGCTCCAGGTAGGCTGTCCGTCTAGGTGCCATCTTCTAGTGAAATTCTAACCTTTGGGAAGCTAAGTACATATGCCTAATACTCAGTAAAGATCATATTCCTATTTATTGAACCTCAGCTTCGTGTTCTTTTTTGGTCTCTGAAGTGTCCCTGTTCTTTCCAGCCTCGAGCGAATTAGGGCAGGCAATCCCACTGGCGTTTGAAGAAGCTTCTTCATCCGCTGTTTCCTTGTTAACTCGTTGCAGCCACCACTTGAAGAATATCGTTAAAAATTGGGCAATAAACACCTGCTCTACAGTATAGAGCAGAACGGGAACTTGGATAGACGCTATAATGAAGTTGTCTTGCTTCGACCACATTGCCGCAGTCAATGGAATACCAATGCTTGTTGTCTTGGCCGCTCCGCAGAAACAGATGGCTATCACGAGCTCCGGGGCCATCCTTTGAATCGAAACAGTCCGCTTCAATATATATGGAAAACGTGCTCCCACCTTGGAACCGGCCATGAAAGAATCGGACAGCCTGATTAACTGCTGAGGCGGATACGACACATAATAGCAGATGACGGTGAAGAGAAGATATTCGGCCACGTTCATGAAGACATTGAAGATTATAGATGCCTTCGGGAGTCCCATAAGTGCGCCAGTTTCGAACGCACCAGAAAACGTCGACCTATAATCATTATTAGCTACCTCGTTCACTTTATCTTCTCGAATACGGGCTACGAACCACGCCACCAGGACCATCAGTAATGAGCAGAATTTTGCGAGGTAAAAGGTTCTCAATACCCAAGAGACCTGCCTCGGGAAAGTCCATCGCAAAGCTTGTCCAACGGCCAGCGGCAAAAGAACGCTTAATCCTAGTTGCTTCAGAACACCAACATACATTGGCCCTAGCGTGCTTGGTGATGCTGGACGCAATCGGTCAAACACTGCATCGCCTGGCAAGAAGCCGTATACTAAGGCCGGCGATAAGAAGGAGCCCACGACGTTACCGATCACTACCTCGATAATGGCTGCGGCTTCGTCGCCGCCTGCATTCCTTGTCATTACAACATTGGACGCGATAGTCGTGGGAATACAGCTAACAACGACCATGCCGACCAAGATACTAGCATCAATATTGCCCGAACTAACCCCGCCGGCAGCGATGATGATCCGGATTAGGACTAGAAGTATATTGGCCCCGGGACTTCATCCTCTCACGAGCGAGGGGATACTCACTGATTTGTATTATGGGTATGAGGATGAGGTTGATTCCTTGCACGACTATGTGCAGCCGCCAATTTGTTACATGATCTCTAAGTTTTTCAGAGCTCAGTTGGGCCCCATTGATCAGGAATATGAGCCCGATAGCACCGTAGAGAATCGAATACTCGGATCTTATGATACCTCCGCGTGCTGCCACATCTACGGATACCGCGTTAGTCCCATGCATTTTAAGACAAGGGATACACCTACGGGGGAAGAAGTAGCCAAGTACGGCAGCGAGCCCAAATCCTATGACAAGCCAGTTGTCTACGATAAAGCCTAGGCTTCGTCTTGCTATTCGAAAGGCTTTAGAGTGGAGATCGGGGCTCTCTACTTTTATGTGCTTCATCTTCACGACTTCCGCGAAGGTTTCCTCCCCAGCCAGATTCCACGGTGCAATAAGCAATAGGCACGTTGTTGTTTACCATAAAAAGCCAATGATTTAATACATCTTGTGCGTAATTTCGATAACAACCCGAACGTAGTTGGATTTGGAGGTTCAACAAAGTCAAAAGGAAGCAACTCCATAGCAGATCGGAGGGAGCTTTGGTTGCGTCTATGATCCTTATCCCCGCCATGGTATACCCGATCTCGCTGTTAAAAACTCGGAAGTGGGCAACCGGCATTCGTTGTTTTCGCCGAAATTTGGAGTCCAGCAACTCAAATGACATTCTTTTGGGGTCCACAACCTATTTTCTACCTCTTGTTATTGGGCGTTGACCATACCGGTAGAGGTATAAGGAGTCCAGGCCTCGATATACCCAGCATCACTTGGGTTAAACTAGGTACTCATGTACACATCTCATGACAGCGGTACAAAGGCCGTCTTTCTCTTTAGCCCGTCAAAGAGTTCGACAGCCATATGACTGATAATGTATTGCAAGCAACGACTCATACTTATCTAAGACTAATTCGTATTCATAGGAACGGTGAAGATGCTTCATAGAGACACTTGATCCTGTCGCAATGGCTAGCCTGAACTAGGTTATCGACTACTCAGCGCGCATGATGTTCTCAACTCAATGCTGCAGCCATCATCTTCTGGAAGTCTGGCATCCCCATACCAGTAGCAGGATCCCAGCCGACCGTTCCATTCCAAGAAGCCCACGGGATTTTCCCGCCACCACGGACGAGTCCACCTGTCTGCATGTTATACCCGTTGCAGCCGCTCGTCTTGCCAGCGGTAATATCGAACATCGTACCAGGCTTCAAGCTGTAAATAAACGGATTAATGAACCCCATAGTGGGTTTTCCTGCCTTGAGGCGCGCATCATTTATCAGCGCTATGACTCCAGCAACTACTGGTGCTGCTGCTGATGTTCCTCCGGTCTGGCCCGGATCGTCCGAGGTGTAAAATAAGTAACTATTCAACAGTCAGTTTCTGGCATTTATTGCGATTCGCCGTTCATTTTGGGGGCTCAGCCATCGGCGTCTGCCCCACTGGAGTACTTACTTCGGAGTCAGACTATGGGCGGATATGTCTGGGAATGCCCTTCCCGAGAAATTTGTGTACGCCTCATAGTATGCCCTAGTCTTGGGTGGTATACGTTTGTCAAGGTATGCGTTAATGGCGTCCCGCTGGTACCACGGCCGGGCGAAATAGTTGGAAAATCCTCCTGAGCTAGCGATCCAAGCGACCTCCGGGCCCCAGGCTTCGGTTCCACCGACGGCGGTCACATATGGACACGAGGCCGGAAACCCAGGTGTGAATTCTAGCCGCTTCTTCCCATCATTTGAGATGCAGGGTGCCCCGATACCTGTATCGCCTGACGATTCTAGAACTGAGATCCCGCGGAGTCCCATCATGCCGATCATATCGCAAACGCGCTTCGCATACTAGAGTTAATAAATGTGAGAAACCAGACCATTGTATAACTAGCGCTTCTTATTAAAGCCATGAGATAAGTCTGTAAGGGGGAGAGAAAGGCTACATACTACATGAAGGTCGGTCAGCCTAGAATTCTTTTGGGGGTGGATCACGGGTGAAAAGCCCAAACCTGGGGAACGACAATGACTAACCATCTACAGGCACCGTCTGCTCATCATCTCCGTACGAATTCGATATTACCTGCGGCAGCTCCTTATTAGATTTACTTAGCAAGTAGCTGTAGTACTCGAGGTACGGCTCGTTTGTGTTGTGTTCAGCATCCGGGATGCCCACGCTCGGCACGAACGGCGGCTTTCCGCCCGTAATGAACTGCACCTGGGGCAACGGATATGACATGGCGTTCTGGAATTGAGCGTCTAGGTTCGCCTCTGCGTGGCTCCCCTCGCGCGCCTGGTTGTCCACGCCGCCATTTATCACTATCGTAGTGAAGTTCTGCTCAGGGATCCCGAACGCGCGCTGGTATATGTGCAGATCCGCTAAGCGTGCAGACTCGTTCAAGAAGCTCCCGAATCCTACCCGGCTCCCGCTGCTGGGGTCGGGGACATAGTCGCCGATATTATAGGCGCTGCGGAGACACTGGAGCACTCAAGAATTAGTAATCATCATCCTATGACGCCTTTCGCAATAACGCAATATTTCTTAGGCTTTTTGCTGGCCAGGGAGAAATACTCACGGGCGGTGTAATAAGTCTCGTGCAGTTCTCAGCCGCCGAATCTATCTCCTGCACCTTAAAGTCGGCAAGCACCTCCGCACCATCATCAATGTGGACGCGATGCGAAATTGTCTGTCCAAAGAACGTCGTCGGGTGGATGAGGTGTACAAACCGGGCGACATCGTCAGGAACGGAATACTCAGTCGTGCGCAGCTTGCGGGACCCGGCCACGTCGTAATACGCAAACGTGGTGTTCAGTAAGCGGTTCACCGTCCTCACGGGCGCCGCGAAGCGGATATTAGAGCCTTGCTCAAGGATATGCTCACGCTTGACGCCATGGTGTCTAAGCCACTCTGTCACAGCGGTACAAGCACCGTCTGGCGGCGGGAACAGCTCATTGACCTCTTCCCGTGTGAGCCACTTGCCGTAGTTGGGGCTACTTGGGTCAGAGAGGTCTTTCAGCTTCTCCTCTAGCAGCTTATCCGTGTTCTCAAGCGCGAGCCCGATTTGCAGCGTCATCATCTGCGACTCGGCGGGTAGAGAAACTCGCGAGATGGCATTTGTGAGGGATACGCGGCTGAGGACCGCTGCGAAAGCAGGCGTGGCGTAGCTTGCTAGGTAAGCTAGCAATAACTTTCTCTGCTTTGCCATCTTCCTTAAATTTTTTTCGCTAGTATTTTCGCTTTTGACTCTAGGTGCTTCACCAGCCGGGGTTCACAGGACTTCATATAACCGTATGCCCCCTACCAGTCTTGTTCCCGATAAATATATAGAAGTCCGAGAGGAGCCCTCCCACCTCTTCTTGCAAGCACTAAGACTTCGGACCCAGTTCCTCACTCCGCAACAAAAATAGGAGCCTCGTGATGCGCATTCTCGATCCGCGAGTGGGACAGATTCTGGACCTTGGTCAGATAAATAGAACACCTAAGAGTAGTAGGCACCCAAGTCCATCTCTGGGAAGGATCGCCCGTCCGCGTCGATATTCTGGGTCGTCATATAGATATCTGCGGCCGTTATGTGTCAAGGATATTTGGCCATAAATCAATCCCGCTCATATAAACGCACAATTTACTAATAAAATGAGCGCAAAACAAATTTGGAGAGTTCTCTGTTCGGGGGTGGACCGCGCGCCAAATGGGATATATAATAAGTGCCTACTTAGCCGGGACCGCCCCCAGAAAGAGACTCATGTAAGACAGACAAGACGGAAAACGGGTTAAGTTTATGGGCGAACCAAACATCCACGCATACATAGACGCATACGCGCATACTTAGCCGCTTCGGCAAGGAATGGTTACCCAAGGTAAACGTTACTTGAGCAAGATGCAGAGGACTGATAAGTAAATCACGGGGACAATGTCTACTCGCCTCTGGGTCTATACGTATGCATGTGTATACCTAGATAGGCGAATGGAAAGACAGATAAGTAAACGGACATTTTTGGATTCTCTCGTGGAGAACACGATGTTCTAGACTTAGAGCAAGGGGCTCGGAAATATTGGCCAGATCATATTTTAATAGTACATTCTTGACTGCCTTGCATGCCTCGGAGAAAAGTCAAAGTAGTCATTCACTTAAGACACGTGGACTCTACCCCTTGTGAAGCTACATTGACTACATTCCGTGCGAGTCGGAATGTTTTCTTTTTGGATTGAATCTCGATGTCCCGGATATGCCGTAAATGCTGGGTCTTGTTGAGTCTAGAATCATGTACTGCATGTATTAAAAGATAGGACCAAGACCATCCAATCCAGGGTTCATCACGATATGTTTGTTGCACTTGATTGTTTGTTTGTGGAAGAAGCTGGCTGGCTGGCTTAGAAGCCGGACAACCACTTGTGGGATTTATAAGAGAATTTGCCCTTCTGCTTGACAGAGCGACCCAGTAAAGTTGGCTTGCCGTACTCCTCTTAAATGATGCAGATACCTACTTAGATAGAAAGCTTAGGTATAGATAACTAGTAATCCCCTGCAGAGATGGGAAATGTCGTCTAGAACTAATAATAGCAGCAGAGCTCCCTCGAGCTTTCCGGTCTGACAGATCTCGTACATATGTCTGGGAAACTTGATTGAATACCAGATAGGTAGGTATTTTGAGAGCGAAAGAAGACAAGAGAAAAATCAAAGAAAAGAGAGGGCAATAGTACCTTGCCGCGAATGAGAATATATGTGTTTGTATTCAATATTCGGAATTTCTATACCGATAGGGAGGGTAAGAAATTCCCCTCGGCGAAGCGGACGGTGGTGGCAGCGGTACATACCTAGGTAGGTAGGTACTCAGAGGCAAGAATGTCCACCTATCTACTACTGAGACCGAACGGAACGGAACATTGTCACTCATTGATCCTTCATCGGGATGCCGCAACGCTAGCGGACCGTGCCTGTCCAAAGAAAGAAAGATAGAAAGAAAGTCTTGACGCTTTTAAATCACAGACGTCACAAGTTCTGTATCGGTAGGTTCTGAGGCCGAGACGTCCGCAATGTGTCTCTTCTCTCAAAAGTCGAAACTGGGTAGGTAGATCCTGGTAGGTGTAGGGACTGAGGCTTAAGAGCAGTTCTGCGCGGGCCAGAAAGCGCGGGATTGTATTCACCGTGAAATAAAAAAACGAAGAATGTGAGAAGGGAGAGAGGAACAAAAGCGCCGAGGGAGGGTGTGTTTCGGGCCGAAGTTCGATGGACCGCGGTGAGGTGTTAACAAAGGTGCGTAGGTTAGAAAGTTTGTTCAGATTCGATACAGAGAGGTTAATCATTTTGGCTGGCACCTCCGCTTTTCTTAATATGTATGTGTCTCTAGCGGATAGTCTGCGACCTGAAGAAGAAGGCAAGAGGAATAGGAATTGGAATAGGAGAAGGGAGATAGATATACGCGCTGGCAGCGTTCCCTGAGTTAGCATGCTGCATAAGTATCTAACGCAGAGCCGTCTTCATGACCGAGAGTACACAACCAACCTAAGCCGTACGTACGGACATGTTTACTTTGACTTTGGACACTAGTGCAGAACAGAAGATGGTGAGATTACCGATGGTGAGATATCCGTCATCACTTTGATTCTGTGGCCGGTGGCCAATCCGTTTGTTCTACCAAGGCTATTTATTAGGATACTTAATGTCACTCTACCACAACCCCGAGCACTCGGCGGATATGTGGCTAGACTTTTACTTCGCCTTTCCATCTGGCTTTAATTTTGGCAGCGAGGGGAGGAGCGACTTGGAAGAGAGATTGGAATGGATGCAGTGATGATCAATAAGGACCGGAATGAAGCTAGTAATGTCTGAACATAAGTATCCAAACGTGTATAAGCATAACTCTATATATTACAAACCCTACGGCGATATCGCAGGAAAGTAATCCTCTTTGAATTCCATGCTCGGGAGTCTCCTGTTGACTGGAATTTATTTGGAAAATGGCGGCATGTCAGTTAGTTTGCTCGGCCTCTGTTGCTGTCTCTAATATACTACGTTGGGAACAAGGTTCCTGGAGTTGTCAAAGCTGCCTATAACATATCCTGCCGTATACCTAGAGAGTAAATTGACCGGAGACAGAGCGAGTTTGAACCCAGTGGCACCGTTCTTCTTGTACCTTGTGCGTACATAGGACACTACTACCTATTCATTCACCTCGCGGGACCACAGGTCAGATAGGTAAGTAGAAAAATTATATATAAAGATCTCAAGCCAGAAGACAAGCCCGGAATACAAATCCCTACAGAGTGTTGTGTTGATTTGCAAGCATGGCTGATCGTAGAGTAACATGCATTGTTGGGGGTTGCACATGGTAAGGAGTAACCTATCCTACCAATTAATCATGGCGTCGCTGTCGTTGTATCAACATATTATCTTATGCGCATGCATCTATTTGGCGGTGAGTGAGTAAAGAGATGGAAAGGCTGACCGCGGCTGTGACGGTACGGCACGGTGTGGTAGGCATTGCAACGTGATACTGTCTGTTTCTCTTATAGATTCATTTCTATGGCTACGAGATTTGACGGGAACCCTGCCTTTCCTTTCGGCCCTCGTTGTTTGATGGGAAATGGAAGGCTTTGATTGCTACCCTAGCTACAGTAGTATTGCATTGCTTGGAGCTCCCCTCATTGGGTACCCAAAGCTGCGTTTCGGTATCTGATATGTAAGTTGACATGGACGGATACGGAGGTGTGGACATGCACATGAGACGAAGAGGGGTGTTCTCGTGGGATGGGGAGAGGCTGCATACTTGAGCATTACCTAGACTCACATGTGCTCAGCCTCTTTTCATTGAGCCCTGGTCGAGAGTAAGCAGCCGAATGGAGATAGGACGGACTTGGCCAGAGACTATCGTATGTATAATAATCTTGGAAGGGGTTATTAGATGAACCATGGAGAAAGAAGGCAATGAAGATACATAGACAGCTTGGTCAGATCATCACGTTTTGACTGGCTGTTTTGAATTTACACACCACCACACCTATGTGACCGTATTATGTCATGAACCCTTTCTGGGCTGGAGCGGTAGGTATTCATGTAGAGGTGATATGATGCCTAGAATGTGGTTCTTTTTCGTTACATTCGTGGCTGATCAGCGTGGTATCTACGACCGTATAAAACCTAACCATGATCGGTATTTCTAAAACCATGATACTCAACCATAACAGCGATGCTACATGTACATTTAGAACAGTCCGCTCCGGATGTTGCATTTGGAACGATACCTACCTTCGCAGCAGACGCAATCCAATGTCGACAAAGGAAAGAAGAGCCGCTGGCGTTTGCTCGTTTTCTTTCGTCTCCTCCTGTACGCAGAGATACAGGCGGCAGGATTGGAACTCAGCTTGTTCGTCAGATTAAGCCGAGAGCTTCTGCCGAGAGACGAGACTCATCATTCTTGCTAGGGCATAGGCCGTAGGTACCTACGCTCTGGGATGTTATCTGGTTGTTAAGGTTGTTTCTTTGGTTCAGTAGGGGGCTTTTCGTGGCCCCACCCGACGTTTTGTTGATTTCCTTCGTGATGATTTGCGGAATGAGGAGTGACTATGTGGGCCGCTTATGGGACATTTTTACACAGTAGCAGATAGTCTCATGCATGATGTTATTTTTAGAATTTGGCGGGGGATCGAAAAAATGCCATGTACCTTTGAAAAAGCAACGCTACTGTATCGTAGTTTTTTTTTGTATAGACAACTATTAAATTTTAGTGCTGTTCTTATTTATTACACGTACTATCTTATACCTAATAGTATTACTATGCGGCAACCTGCTGCATGCCTACTTGATATGCACCTGATGAGATACTAGGACAACTACCTATCCATCTACTCATGAAACCACCCCAGCCTTCAAACAAGGAGAGTGATACCCCGTCCGTATAGGCAAACGGATATGTACCTGTCAAACTGTCATCTGTGGAGTCTTCCCCTTGAGACGCTTAACGGCTACTGAGAGATTCATCCAGAGCGGTGGCCGTCCACAAATTTGAACAAAAATAACCACAAGATGCTAACACAAGATGCTGGCATTATTCCTGTCCCGTGTTGACAGGTATAGATGACGATTTAACTACGCCTGTTACTCCACTGACGTAGGTGAGGAGACGGACTATAGTGGACGATCGTGGATGAGGCACCGGAGAGTCTGACCGAGGACTCCTTACGGCCATGCCGATTCGGACCTCGGCGGCAGCTATAACTGATTTGGCAGGAATTAGGATTTTGGAAGTCTTCTCGAAAGACGACAAACGACAACAACAAGATGGCAATGACATAGGTAGCCTATATTTGGCAAATGGGATGCGCGTACCTGCGTCGTCTTCACCGGGAGGCCGTGCCGGTGTAAAAGTGATCATCATTGGCCTGGCGCCTTTGCAACTTTAGCTCATGGTAAACCTCTCGAAGGAGCTTGGAAGGAGTCTTAAAGGAGTTCTCTTTTTGTATAGTATCGGGCCATAGGGCTGGCGATAATAGCTAAATATGGCAGTGTCTTGGTTTTGCTACTGGAGCCAAATAACTCCGATCATCGACGATATAAGTTTCTCTACATAGTAGAACAGCCCGAGCCTTCATTTAGGGCCCAATATTGTTTCAACACCATATGAGAGTTGGATGGTAGCCGGCCCCATTTACCACAGGAGCCAGCTGGACAAGAATCCTTAGTCATCTACTTAAGTATGATAACTCAAGAGGAGCGCTGAATTGGGCAATATCTACCTATCTAGATAACAAGCTGGCCGCATGCTGTATCTGGGAATGTCAAGAAAGCTCCAACTTCTGGTTAGACTCCTATGGACTCCTTGGAGACGTGCTAGGTTAGACAGGTTATTACTTAGATAGGCATTGATTTGCTGGTCTTGAACAAGCATCTCTCTCCCTTTTGGAGCTAATGTAAATGGGTAGGCATCATAGTCACCTCAGTTCGAAGGTGAGTCAGTAGTTATTGATAAACTCAAGGCATGGGTAGGTAAGCTAGGTAGGTAATATAACCAATTTGAATTGGAATACCTACCTAGGTACTGTAAGTACATTTCGCAAAATGCTTTTCCAGGTGGCACACTAGGCTCTTCAGCTCGCTTGTCTCGTTTTTATTACGGGATACACTCGCTCGTTCTTGACGTATTTACGCCGTTGGTTTGCGTGTCGTCCCAATCGTTAGCGACTCTTGTTGTAATTCTCACACCCAAGAGTGGCATGTCCGCTTTAAAAAAA
>Ga0247782_1000514_pt1 | contig 20069 bp, 17 predicted proteins | sample UWRJL019104C5_FD_179928 | JGI IMG/M metagenome (GOLD analysis project Ga0247782, IMG submission 179928) | Plant litter microbial communities from Arlington Agricultural Research Station in Wisconsin, United States - UWRJ-L019-104C-5 | ecosystem: Environmental > Terrestrial > Plant litter >...
AAAAAAAAAGGCTAACAAAGGCACTTCAAAACCAACAGCCGACTTCTTCGACGAGAAACACAACGTCGTCCTCGGTGGCTCATGGGCGACGCACCCCCGGATCGCGGGCAGGAAGTCCTTGTACGTTCCCTATTTCTTCCCTTCTCAATTCCTTGCCGGTCATTACTTTACTTCTTCTCCTCCTCCTCCTCCTCCTACCTCAATCTGTCACTTTGCATTATCCACATCGTTAATGCCAACCCTACTCCCCTTATTAACCTCTTTTTACAGCATCAACTGGTACCAGCGCAACTATCCTTATGCCTGGGTTGGTGCCCGACTTGTTCGAGATATCAAGGAGGAATAAAGAAAAAATATATATATATTCAAGGATTGAGTGGATATGGGAACAAACAAACAAACAGCTTACGTTTCTTCTTTTCTTGTCAACGAACGATAGCCTTACCTTGCCCACCTACCTTCCTGTCATATGAAATGAAAAAAGGCAGGACTAAAGAGAAGGAAAACTTATTACGGAACGTTGTTATGACTACACCTACCTAGCAGGCAAAGCAACAAAAGGACATAGCCATGAGCAACAAAGGGGGGATGGAACCAAAGGTTTAATTTTCAAAAGAAAAAAAAAAGGGGGGGGGGGGGAAAAAAAGGGAGAAAAAAAGGCTGGATATGCTTTCTCGTCTCACCGCAATCATACATACACACACTCCTTAGGTTGCTCGGTCCCCGTATTATTCTCTGCTTCACTTGGGAAAACGACTTTACCTCCTTCACATGGTTTATCGAATTCTATGCTAGTGGGACTATCTACTACACGCACAAAAGTCGAGGTCTGATCTCTGCCATGTTCCATGTTCATGGTTGCTATTCTTTTTCTTTCTTTCTTCCTTGCTTCATTCGCCTCCCGTTTCATTCCCTCTAGGTTTACGGGCGGCTCTCTGGCATTCACCAATCAAAACCTCCGACTTTTCATCTTGTGCTAGAGAGACAAAAAGAAAAAGGCGAAGGCTGGTGGGGAAGAGTGGTTATCTTGTCTTTTATTTTCGCGGTTACTGGTCCGATGGCGATATTTTGTTGTTGTGTAGCATGTAAACGGATAAGCAGATCGCGAACCAGCCAGTTTATGAAACAAGAGCTTTGTGCTTTACGCCTGCATGCATATGTATAGTTGGGTTTAATCTGAGCCTGTGTGCTCAATTCACCGAGCAGTCGGCTCAAGCGCAGCATGACAACAAGGCCCGGTCGTTACGTGCAACTTCGTCTGGCCGATATTCCCCTTAGTATATGAAGATAGGGGAGGTCTCATAATAGCAGAAGCGAAGTCATATCAATCCATAGTTTTATCCGTTAGTGGTTTCTATTAAGGTGTAACTCAGCTGACAAACATGTCGATGACTTGGTGCTCCATCGCCACCGTTGACAGGACGCCCTCGTCGCAGATGAAATTGGTGATGAGTTCAGGTGGGGTGAAGTCAAGAGGTGTAGCAGATTGGACCTCCCGAGCCTTCTTCTCGTCTTCGGCCTCGGGAGTCGCGATCCAAGGAGGAGGCGCAGCCGTCTTATTTGAATGAAAGTCGAGTATACTTTGCTTGAACTCACGACAGGCCCATGTGAACTGATCTAGCGGATATGTCTGGCCTAGCTTATGCAACTCGGCAGCGACGTAGAAAGGTTTGTTGTCAGCCTTGGCGAGCTTTGCAAGCTGGTACGTACCCAGGCGGCTGACGATACCTCCCTGGGCCGTGATGATTTCTGCGCCAACCAAGACTAAATCCACATTGGACATGACATGCGCGACGCCGCCTTCGGGAACCGTGGCCACGGACACACCCTTAGCGCGAAGGGCAGTCACTACTTTATTACTCTCTGTCTGTCGGCTCTCGCTGATGGCGTATATGACCTTAAAGTGCCGCAGGGCTTCGCCCTCGTTCCGCTCGGCAGCGCGTGTGAGCAGTGTGCCGACGACGCGCGAGCCGCCGTGCGTGAGGATTGTGTATTTATCGGCAATCAGATGTCTACAGAGGCAGGGCGGGGACAAGGCCATCGTCAGCATCTGCCAATGGAAGGATTACACATAAGGAACCGTCTCATACCTTCCTTCAGCGGCTATCTTCTCTCTGGCGTCCTTGGCTCTTGTAGCGAATAATCGAGCATTACGGAGCAGATGTTTGCGGATTTCCTCGAACTGCTGATCCTCATTTGTCGCACCACCACTGCTGGGGAACTTTCTAAGCTCCCGAACAAGGTACTGCTTGAAGAAATCGCTACCGTGGCGGATAGCCATGGGGTTCGCAACCGTGGGACTCTTACGTAGCCTGTCCGACTGGGCCTCGACGAGCTTCATAGTCTCGAAGGCGGTGGTAGCGGACGAGGCACCCAGGGTCTCGATAAGAGCCTCGATGGTGGCTATAGGCGACGTGAGCTCGGGGTCATCGGCAAGAAGGCGATGGTAGGTTGTGACGATGCTATGTCGGAAGTGAACATGTTAGCAAGTGCCCGCTGTTGTTCCCGATGGCCCGACTTGACTTCGGTGCGCTACTGCTTGTGCTATCTTACTCGAAGGATCCGACATCTGGATCTGGATTGGTGCGAACGGGCAACTGTTGGTGGCTCGAGTTGCCAGCCGTCGTGCCGTGCTCTGCCATGCGCGTAATCTCAATTAGATACACAACCTTGCTATCGCTTCTCTGGGTCTGCTTTGGTCGCCAGGATACTGCAGGCCGCCGGGACCGGGATCGGGGTTTCGTATTATGAGATTGAGAATTAGCCTCACGGTAGGCTGTGTCGATCGAAAGACGCCAATGTTGATGTTGCGAAGGAGACAGCAGACCACGGCGATCGCTCTTGCGGGAGAGTATAACTAGCCCGGATATTCACGGATTCACTGGTGTTGCGCGACGCGTCCCCTTTGCAGATATCAGGTACTCAATGTAAGCTCTATAGTTATTTAGATTATCGTTATCTTGGGCTTCTGGCCTTCACCTTGCAGTTGAAGCTCAAGCTTAAATAGGTGGGTAGGTACAGATGTAGGTGCACTGCAGATGAGTCAAATCGCGGGGCAGCTTTTGGTGGAGATGGGATTTTTTTACTTCGACGTCAGGGAAACTAAAGAACCCCTCCATTGTAACTCTTGAGTACCCCTTTCAACATCATTTTACATGTTCAGTCTAATACCTATAATCACAACTGTAAATTTACAGTTTCTTATACCTAGTCCATATCAATTGGAGCTAGGAATGCTTTTTAACGTCCGAATTCCACATGTAGGTAAGTGACCTACCTATATACATATGGATATACCTAGGCCCTACATAGAACCTAACCTACATATCTCAATACAGGCAAGATGAGAGGCAGACAAGCTACAAGGTTCACAGACACCCGACCGGGTCATCAAGCACATTGTACGATTTACTGCGGCATAAAGTTACTTTGCTGCAAATATCAAAGTTAGCACTTCCGAGTAGGCATCACTTCTAGCTAAGTAGCTTAGCAGAGCTTAAGGTCATTTTATCTTCTTAGCCCCAAATCTACCAGCTGCTACGCAAGGAATGACAATTACCCTATTCACCACCACAGCTTCGTATTATATACGAGTACTAAGATGTGAATTACTCATATACATCTCGTCCCTTCCGCGAGATTGTGCTTATATAGCTATCCTGTCTTCACTCAACCATGCGTGGCTTAGTTTGACATGGCTCCCCCGTCCCATCACGTTGTAGCCAGCCACCATCGATTTAATCCTCGGTAAGTTGGAGATCCCGCAGACCTTCAACTTTGAGCTCCTCGCCCGTGGCGCGATGGTAGATATCCTTGACGTCGTCTGTGGTCGTTTCAAAGTGCGACGTGGCATCGTAGCTCTTTGAAATATAAATATTACTTGCTCTGCCATTGTCGATAGGCTCATACAGCGGTATCGGTGGGCCCTAAGTGAGTGTTAGCAATAGTTTCTACCACGACAGCGAATCTTCGCCTGGTACGAACCATGAATTGCTCCTCGATCTTGCCCAGACGCTCTAGACCAGGCCGGAGTTCCAGGTGATGATTAGACGCCGACTCGGCAATAGTGGACACGATCGCAATATAGTACCCTTTGGGGCAGACGTTGTGTGCTGAGGATACACACGCGATGTAGATATCTTGTTTCCAGTTAGTTCCGCATGTATGGCCGACACAGGACATTTTCCTTCACTTACCGTTCTTGCGGCCGACCTGGGACTGGGGAATAATAAGCTGGCAAGAGTCCGCATCATTGGTGCCAGCCAATGGGTGCTTTAGCACGCAGATGGCTTTGAGGACATGTCCGACGACCTTAACCTTGTCGGGGAAATAGGAGGGGTCGCCCAGGATCATGTCCGCCTTGGTTTCAAAATTGATGTGATCGGGGCTATCCGCGCTGCCCATGGTAGCCTTGATACCAACAGCCTTGCCCCCTTCATATAGGACCTCATCCACTGCCGTGTTCAGCATGTATGTGCCTCCGTAGATAGCCGACAGTCGGGCGAACCCTTGGGGCAATTCGCCAAGACCATAGAGAGGGTAGATGTATGGCGACTTGCCATACCTAGCCACCGAATTTCCGTATAGGCGGATGCGTTCAATGGCTTCAGGTGCTTTACCTGGTGTTTCGATGTAGCTATCGTCTAGATACAAAGCCATAGCATGGCCGATGAAGTCGCGAGTGCCGGTCTCCAAGCCGAATTTATCGTATATATCCTTCATAGTGGTTTCCTTAATGTCAAGACCTGGACGTGAAGTCAGCTTAGAGAGTCGCCCCGGAAACGCCAAAGATGAAACTCACCCTTATGTGTAGAGGGTTCATCGATGTTAAAGTTCCCAACCCATTCGATGAAGCTCTTCATGCGCCGCTTCTCAAAAATACCCATGAGCGGGGATTTGAGAGCTTCACCGGCATCTGAGGGCACCTTGGCAACGGTAGCCTTGGAACCAGCCCCTTGCTGCACGTAGCTGCCAGCAACCTGCTTAAATTCAAGGTAACGGGTAACGTCGGTAGAGACGAGGATGTTCGTCAGTTGACCCGACGACATTAACAGCTTAGGGACCAGGTCGATGTTCCAGTCATTGGCCCGGCCGTACTTTTTCCATGGCTCATCACCCTTTGTGTAGTTACCGTACTTCTTGAAGAGCTATCTCGTAACAAGACAAATCAGCCATCATATCCCAGGGCGTATGGTGAACGGGGCCGAAGGTTTCAAAGGAGGGTTCGTGTATACCGTCTCGAGGTTCACGGAGGCAGCCTCTCTGAAATCATATAGATGTTAGCACAATTTCCATACGAACTAGCCCGAGCCGAGGAGAGATAATAAGGATGGGGGAAGATCAGATAAAGAGATCTTGCTCAGTGTGTGTACGTACCCTCCGTAATGATCATTCCGGTCGATGTGTAGGACCTTCTTGCCTTTAACACTGAGAACACTTTGAAGCAACACCAAAGGTCAGTTTAATGGTCATCTAGATCGCCTTAGGATAACAACGGTAGGTAATCGGCGTACCCAGAGAGAATGCATTCGGTTAAACCTGTCTACAGTCAGAACCCGCGTTGTCTCCAGCATCGTCTCATTGTATATAACGGTTGAGTTGGGTCATGAAGGGTTAGGGTGGATGCGGGGCTAGAACATACCGGTGCCCAGCACAATGACATCGTACTTTGGGGCGATCTCCTCCATGGCTGGTTGTGATTGATGTGCTTTCGAGAGAAGAGAAACAACAGAAAAAAAGCCTGTCAAGGGTATCGGGGAACTTCAGATGGGATATATTTAAATCAGGGGCAAGCAATTTCGCTCCCGTCCAAGTATCGGTGAGTAAGGTAAGTGGTATAGTAGAAAAAGGAGTAGCGGTACGGGTTTGTGGTGTCGTGGTCGTGGTGGATGAAGGAGGGGCTCATTTGTCTTGGTAGGTACACCTACTGGTAGTATCGATACTCAAAACCATTAACTAAGGCCGTTAAGGTACCTGTAAAATGAGGGGACCACCTACCTAGGTATAGCTGTGACCAATGAGCAACTATTGGAACCTACTGTAAAGTTAGTACTATGTAATTGGAGCCTGGTTCGTTCGATTAATTCGATGCAGCCCTGCAGCATACAGACGCCCACAGACGCTTATACAGACTGTGCTTTGTTATATAATTACCTAGGTAAATATGCAGTATTGTTGTACTGTGGTAGAACAATAGTAAAGAATTTGGACCAGGCCGGTCCTACTACGCGTATTGTTCCTCTCCCACCAAACCATAATACCAAAATCTGTCTGTTCTCCCCAAGTTCCGCCAGAGAGTGTGTCAGGACTAAGAATAGGAGCATTGCTTTGAATGTTTCCTGTGACTACCTACGAGGTACCTATGTTTTTATCCTGTTTCTTCATGGAATATATTTGAACGGAGGCCAGATGTTAGGATGTCAATGCTTCAAATCCAATGTCAACGCTCAATTAGTGCGAACTTTATCATCAAGAAACTAGACCATCTCGAGTACGTCGTGCGTGAGCAGGTACTACACATATATTTACATAGCTCTACCTCTAGGAGCCTTCCTTATGGGTTTTGAAACAGTGGTACTATACATGGCGCCAATGTCTTAACCTCGATGTCCTACAAATATTTCGTCGGGTGTTTGATTCTGTGAACCACTTCTCAGGGCTTTGCCGATGGTTGTTGGGTTTCTGTCGGCTGCGATGGAATAGCCGATGGGTCAATATTATTAGGCTTAGCCGGCGCGGGCTCTTCTGCCATGAAGGCCGCAGGCGCTTGTCCAGTCTGATTGTTTTGCTCGGCTCCTTCGAGGGCGTGCTCCGGGGTGCTCTCAGGCTCCAGATAATCTTTCGGCGTGAATGGGCTTTGTACGTTGTCGAGATCGATCTCAGGATCACTCTCAGCCAGCTTCCTTGCGTCCTCCCATGCGTACCATCGTTCAGTTAGTGCATGCTTGATCGATCTCATCGTCTTGCGAACCTATGGATAGGCAGGGTTAGAAGAGAGAAGAGCATATAGTCTCCCAGTTCATAAACAACTGACCTCGCTGAGCCGCGCAGTTTCCTCCTCGTCACCCTCCGGGAGGTTAAGCCGGCCCCTCTCCTCACGCGACGTAGCGATACGGTTCTGTTCCTTGACGCACACCCACCAGAGCTTATGCAGATCCTCCCAGCTCTTATGTCGCAGCTCCTCAACAGTCCAGGCCCGACCGTGTTCAGAGGTCTCTTCAGGCTTCAACAGTAATTTGTCCTTGGAGTGGAAGAAGTCCCAAAGCCCGTGGTTGGGGTCAACCTTCACTTTCGGCTTGTACTTGGCAGGTTCTGGTACCTCGGTTTTATTAATATTCATACGGAACCGCGTGCCCGATCTATGTATGCTGCTGAGGCCGCGCAGTCGGTTGTTATCACGACGTGGTCGTCGGTTGTTGTATTCGGCTGTCGATGAGAAAGAACATCTCGGGGATGAAGCTGTAGGCAGATGGACTCCTAAAGCAATGTTGCCATTGAGAAAGGTTTTAGAGGGTGCGACTATCCGGCATATCGAGGACCGGAGAGAGCCAGGTGCCGCCATCCTACACTGATGCGTCGTCCCGAGGAAATGGCAGATGCGACGCCTTTGTTCTTTAAACTGCGAGTCTCGATCTCGCAACAGACAGGTACTTTCAATCGCCTATCTTCCAATTGAAATTTTGGGTTAATCCGGCCTAAGAAATTCCGGGGAATGGGTAGAGCCTGTAGGTACCAACCCAATTCAGGCATAAGCGCGCCAAGGGTTCCATTGGACGAACCCACTCAGTAGCCCATATATACATATAGCTTTATATAAAATATATCTATACCTGATATTTGCACTATCCGAACTATACGGTAGTGCACAGGGTTTATTGCATTAGCCAGCTCTACGACGAAATAGACAAGGCCAGCCATACAGACCACGGTAATTATACCATAGATCTACGACACACGTCTCGTTTTCCCTGTAATTTGCTTGTCTTTGACTTGTGAAAGCATGTATTCTCCGTAAACCTAATTCATCTTCCTAAGGGTTTGTAGGCAATGCTACAAAAGTATGTGCTGTAGCTGGTTACATGGGTCCTCACAGTTGACAATCCTACACTTATAGACTATGTAAGCAGACGTAAAGCATGTTTATTAGAGGAGAATGACCTATATAGCAGTAAGTTACTCGAGAGTCTTACAGATTCTTATTCGAATATGTCTAGGCGCTCTATGCAATGTCTCCCCCTTTCCGGTTCGCCGCCGTCGCCTTTTTGCTTTCCGTACTACCATAAATCAAGAGTGTTACCCTATAGCCATGGGAGTCAGGATACATGCGGTGAATAAGCACCAGTAAGTTTTGTTCTTTTTCTTTCTTTCCTTTTTTTTAAAAAAAAGAGAGAAAAGGACATTCCTTACTTATAAAATTGTGCGTCGTTTTGTCTTAAGAGGGTTGCCTGCTGAGACGACATTTGTATTAGACCTGTGATTCCTGGTAGGTAATGGCAACATAGCAACCACCCATATATCTAGCTCTGGTTCTGCAAGCAAGGGAAACAATTTATTGAAATATTTACCTGACAACGCTTAGGTCTACAATTTTCTACAGTACGGCGAGGCCTTTTGCTGCCATATTAACGCCTCTTGTAGGTAGCCCCGACAACCACTGGGAGCTCTGGTTTACAAAACTTGAAGCGAGAAATAATTAGGATTAGTTTTACACCCTTACTATTCGACACTCCAGCGATGCCCGCAGCCTTGTAGGACCCGAGTGTAAAGGGAAGAACAACAGATATGCGATCTGTTTATTACTGAAGAAATAGCAAGAGCATCAAGCGCTCCAGTGGACTTCAACAGCGGCGATTCCCTTCTCTATACCCGCTCTCTGCGTTGGCTACTTACTATGGGTAGGTACTTAGCAGGTGTTTGACCTACAGATGTAGTTAACTCTGTGCGTAAGGAGATGCTTGCTATATTGTTATTGTTACACAGATCTTCTGTTCGGAGTTTGTTTTCGGTTGTTTGTAAATAACAGCTCTGATACATGGACTTGGGCCAGCTTAGGCAGTTTGTTTTGGGCAGATGGTAATTGTTCAATAGTAAGGCTATTATTTGTCGTGCTTATTGTGATCACTTTCGTGTTTCCGTAGTCAGAGTCGAGTTCACGGTCGAATCGAGTCCATTGGGAGGACCGGGGCTTGTTTCGTTGGGTTTGTAACCAACATTAGCTATAGCACGGACGATTTGAGTCGACACGGCTTCCCTTTCTTCGACGAGGGTATGTAGATGGAATTCAGGAGAATGGCTCGCTTTTGCACCACAGATGGAAGATTATTGGATCGCAATCGTTGCTGCCGAGGTGGAGTGAGCGTATTGTCTTAATTTATCTTTGACTTGATTACTATTAACGGCAATCAGAACCTCTTGGACATATACTCAGATTAAGCAGAAAGGTAAAATATGAGAGGTATGGACTTGGGGTTAAACAAAGTCAAGGAGTTTCTAGATAAATCGAGCGATACTAGCAACTGGTCTCCCCTTCTAGTGGACCCAAGAGGGTACAGAGAACCCGCGATGGAGCTCTTCTCTTGACATTTTCTAACGAGGATAAACCCGCTTTCCCCAGTCTCATCTCTTGGGTTCCGGCTTTTGGTCCGATGGAGTCGTCGACGGGAAGAAGTGGCTCCAAGTGGACGTCGACGGGATGAGAGCACAGATGATGTCCCTAGGAAGCTTTCTAGGGCATCACGGCGGTGGCACAGCGGCGGCACAGCGGCTTGGCTGTTGGGTGTGATGTGGAGAGTCTTCACTAATAACGAAGATAGCTCTACGGGACCAAGACGGTGAAGTCACAAAAGGAAAGCATGGCATGGAACAGTATTGCTATGGATCCCTCAGTTTGTCACACAACGAAACCCTCTGCTGATAACATTGCTCTTGTCTACGTGTCCGAATATCAAAAGACCACGGATGCACGTGATTTTTCAAAGTCATACGAGACGCTATACGAAGCAACCAACGAAACAACCTGCGATAGTGTAGGAACTATGCCAATCTCTGCACAATCACAACGCAAAAAGGGGCACTTGTTGAGTTGACGATACTTGCCTACTAAGTGGGGTCTACATGGAGCTTCGCACAAGTCGTTGAAGACCTAGTCTAAGTTAGTACCCGGGTATGGATATTGACTACCCACTGGACTCAACGTGGGTATCAGTACTTACTAATTACGTATGTTACAATGGTGTCCTAATAGTAATAAGGGCCAGGTGACTTGCAGATCAAGTCGGACCGACAGGGATCTATAGCAACTGCAACACCAACAAGTCTGATTTTGTGAAGATGACAAAGAACGATGGGTCCGCTGTTGACGCCGAGGAAATGCTTGGCTGCCTCCGAATTACCCCGACTCGAAGAGTTGCTAGGCTTATAGTACTCCCACGATGAAACTGCACTATACATATGCACATACACTGTATGTGTAGATGCCTAGCTACCTCTCTGTTTCTGCAAAACTGCCAGGACAAGTCGAGCGGTAATGTCCAATCAAAAACGGAGCAGCGTATTCAACAGGTCTACCTTGCCTACCTCTACCACCAGGGTAAGTAGGAATGAAGAGGAGATCGTCAAAACTCGTACAAGTCAGATGGGGCCTGTCGTGAAGTCACGGAATGTTTGCCTGCTTGTAGTGATCGTAGATGGACTTGCTGGTTGTTGTATGTATGTTTGAGCTTCGAGTTAACTATACGGGATCAAAGCGCTCCCTAACTCTTATTGGAGTCCCGGGCTTTGCTGTACTACGTACATATATGTTCTTTGCACCAAGCGCGTCACTAATGCGCTGTACCATTCATTTAGTTTGACCCAGCATGTCATATATGTCTTGCAGAAACCTAAGTACGTCTTTTGACGGTAGAGTATTTTTAAATCCATAGAAAACAAAGAAAACACACCTCCGAGCGGTCTTCAGCAGGCTTTAGACGGTCAACTATTTTGGCTTCTTGTTTTCTTCTCTTTTCTTTTTTTCTTCTTCTCTATTTTGGTAAGCTTGAGTGAACCCTATAAAAAGGTTAGCCTACAGGATTGCATGTGTAGACCGCGACTCTCTCTATCTCTCAATAGTCTGACTACAGGGTTCACCAGCCTCCTCTGAAAGAAACTTATTGCCGCCATCACCCCGACCATTTCTATACGAAGAGACTGCCGGCACTTGCCACCGGCATATACAGGATATACTGTACTGGAGTCCTATGTAAGAGAATCTAGCTATTACTTAACTATATGTCAACCCAGGTCTTCATTTCCAGCTGAATCTGTAGAGGATTAAGGCGCTTTTCCAAATCAAACGATACCAGACCGTTCCTTTTGACTAGTGTGAATATTAATGCATTCGCCCTGGAAATAGGTGGAGCCTGGGCAGATCTCCTTACATGCTATGTATGTACATGGTGCATAGTAGGCACTGCCGTATACTGGCGCACAAGGGCATTGCAGCTGTAAGAGCTTCCTAGACAAACATGGTAGGGGAAAAGAAAAGGGGGAAAGAGGTTCTCCTACAACAGTATACACGGGTTCGAAGGATTCGGCCTCGGCACTAAAAGTCTGGCTGGATTAAAGTACTGCTTCCGACTTCATGGCAACACTGGACCTGATCTCAGCCTGCGCCATGCGTGTACAAACAGCTGTACAATGAATTACTAGCGACATGAACCTCTTTTCTACGCAGTGACCTTCCCCTAACAGTTCGGGTCTCCTGCCAAGTTCGTCGGCATATTTCTGAAGCGGTTTGTATCTGTCGTGTAGCGCGGTTAGATCATAGACTAGTGAAGCCTGGGTAGTCAAGAAACTGTAGGTCCTAAAAGCGCTTCAGTAAGTAGGTACTTGACCCCCCCCCCCCCCCCCCGAATCTCCCGATAGCATCTCTTGCTTGATAGAATACAAAACATCAGTGTACTTCTGGATCGTGTATTATGAACGGGAAAGCTTTTTGCGTATCTAACGATGTTCTTGTCCAAGGTAGGATCCAAAACAGAAACATGACTCGAACCAGCGGCACAAACGGGATTGGTGCTGTCAAAGCCATCGTTGGGTATTCCAATATATCCCTTAACCGTTTATGGCACTAAGCTTCCTAGACCTGTATGGTGTACTATGCGTCCCGCTGGGTTAAAGAGCACTCGTATAGGTACAGCGTACACTGACATCATCCAGTTCTTGGTTTCTGCTGTCCTGGACTAATTATGCTAGCCTTCCAGTGAACCTACAAATAGGTACTGGACAGTTGTTTTGATGCCTCTCGAAACCTGCTCGGAGACCGAGATGCAGTTGCTGTTATACATGCTGTTAGTTTGTCATGTAAGGGCCGAACGAAATAAGTCGGTGATGCAGAGCTCCAGTCTGAAAGCTGGCAAAGCTGAACCGGGTTTGTCATTTGGTGACCTGTCTGTTTGCTTGTTGACTTAATTCCAAAATTTCAAAAGCGACTAACCACTTGGTACCTTGGTTCGACCATATCCGTCGCCTGTCACGGCTTCCTTCACCACAACATGGAGAGACGGACCGCAATACAAAACGGTTCACTCTTAAGAAAAGCGTTAGAATGTGAGAGATAGTTGTAATACACCTACCCAGAGTGAGCATCGGGTTGCCGAAATTGGGAAGCCATTATGCTACACCTTTGAACCCTTACCTGGTATACACAGTACGCCTGCCAGGCTTGTTCAGTAGCAGTGCTGCAAAAGCGCTGGTAAAATAGGCATTGCGCTCACCCCTGCACAACTTGTTTGGAACCAGCAGAAGTTGACAAGCAAGAAAGACTGAGCCTGGAGAATGCCTGGGACCAACATTTTCGACCAGTCCCAAAGACCTACTGGAAGAATGGTGATGATGCCGCCCTATTACTTGAAAAGTGCTTGTTTACGGTCAATAACGGCGGCCCTTGCACGCTATAACGCAGGTATGGCATCATATACGGAGATATAGGCGGAATTTGCATGCCAGCATCTCATCGAGGTCGTGCGGTAAACAGCGCCCGGTAATAAGCCGGGTATATAACACCCTATCCAGATTGTTGTACTATGTAAGTAGGTATTGACCAAGAGCTGCAAGATTCAATACCGGTTGATCAGGAAGGATGATACGCTCCGGTGCTCGAGATCCCATGGACTTCACTATCTATCTTAGGTAAGTAAGTGTAGACAGGCCAGCTTCTGGCTTTTCTGCTACTCAACACAGAGAAGCGGAAGGAGAGAAACTGAGGCGATATCTGTCACCTTGAACACTTGCCATAGGTAGACATGTAGGTATGCCGTAGGAATAGAACATGTGACCCAGTCTGACATGGCACAATTTGCGACGATGACTATCTGCTTGATGAGGTGGCTTTGGCTTTGGATAGGACAAACAACAAAGCAATCTCGGTGCAAGCTCGGCCACGACAAATCCGGGCAAAAAGATGGAAAAAAAAAAAAAAAAAAACTCTCTTTAGGAGACTTGACCGCCAAACCTGTACTACCGCTAGTATATACTAATCCAAAAGCGGTACTATTATCCCGCCCTTAAACCGTTTTGTTCGGTTAGGAGTACTTTTGGACTCGTTGCTGTGGGGCCGTAGGCAGGGTTCCTAGACAGATCTAGCTAAAACTGCATGCAGGGTACAGTCAGGGCTAAGAACTCTACAGGAGAGATGACGTCTTGGCCCACGGCGTGAATGATGTAAGCACCTATGTATGTACGCTCTCCGTCAAGATAAGTACCTAGGGTAGGTACATGTAGGTAAGTACTTCAGTAAGTAGGTAGATGTACCTACACACTGAACGCACTGCCAACATCCATAAGGTACCTCCTACCTTTAGGTAGGCACCCCTTTGCAAAACCTCCTAGCGATCTCTTGAAAGACAATTCCCTACTGTGGCAAACTCTCAACAAGCAGTGCGCTATATCCTTAAAATGACTCAGCTTATTGAACGCCGTATATAAGAGAATAAGTAAAACTGGAGGTAAAGTATGTCATATAGTATGTCGTGTGGTATTTTGCCCGGGATATCGATCTACCTAAATGCGTACCGTACTAAACATGTTATGCAGTATGTAAGACCATGGAGTAAACTGGGAGCTGCCGCTAGGGGGCGGAACGTGGAAACGTAGGGTCTCAACGAGGTGGGTATGTACATTGAAGGTTGGGAAGGTACCCCTACCTCAAGCTACATATGTATGTCCTGAGCTGTTCCGATTGCGGTAAGTGGGTGACCGCGCCTTGTTGGCGGCGGTACTTACCTATGTTAGGTACTTACATACCTATGTACGGAGGTATTCTGAGGTGTTGTGATTTATGGGTAGATGGGAATTCACCAAAACCGACAACCGGCAAGGAAACCGGTTCCTACTTTAATCTGTCCCACAGTCAATCAGCTATTTTTACGCCCACTACCATGCTGTACTAGGTATGTCTATTGCATTATGCGTCTAAGTGTGTGGGCTACTTACCTGTGTTATGTATGGTACTGCATGCTTTTTGTTTATACTTAGGTCTTGTTACGCGAGGGCGCGTCTGTTGCAAAACGATGGCCCCGGCTTAATTTATTGTTTTGCTTAGGCTAAGGTAATATCTTTCGAAAGACATGTACCGTGATACTCGATGCTGGCCCCTGCTACTGTAAACACATGTATGAACATGTAAGTAAGTGGTAGGTATGGATTGGCGGCTCACCATTCTTGACCGACCCGAACATTGTTCATGTATCTGTCTACGTATTCTGCTACTTACTGTGTAGACCTAGCTGCACTCTGACCAGACTCTGACCTGTTTAGGCACCTAGGTATGTAGATACAATAGCAAACGTTCCAGATTTTTATATAGGGCGTAAAAGTCCTACGGTAGGTTAGTACCATACACCTCTACAGTTAGGTAATGTTGCTATGCCAGTACCAGATACTCGACATTTGCTATGTCGACGTTTTTGTGACCATTACATGTGTTAGGTGTGTAGGTGCCTATTTGACTGCTTGGTAGTTTGTTTCCCACCTTAGACTTCGTTCGCAGGAAGGTTCTTTGCGTTTGAAACTCGATGAGGTTGCACTGGAATGCCATGTGCATTGTGGATATCAGTCGATTGAAGCTTGAACGACGTTCAAGTTTGAGCCTCATCAAGGCTCCATTGTAAAAGGTTGTTGAAGGACCATGTCAAGGACGGTAAAATGAGGGTCTTGAGGTTACACAAAATGGGTCTTCGAGCAAGCCTCGCTGCCTCTTTTGTCCATCTTGGTCTAAATCGACACATATTATTAGACAGATGCCCACCCTGCCCACCTTTTCACGATTTGGAGGCTGAAAGCCCAGTGTCCACCCAAAGTTGCACGAATCCCACTACGGTAGATTTGGACGTTGGCGTTTGCTAAGTGCGACATGGGACTGTGTGTTTGCGCGTGTTTGCAACTGCCAACCGACTACATAGTACCTACAGCATACTACGACCTAGATACCCTTTATTCTCGACTGGTGTTGAAACAGAGAAGGAAGCTTGGAAGTCTTGGGAAAATCACCTCACCTGTCTTGTCTTGCTACGTTTGCACCTTGGAACATTTTCAATGCATTCTCGGCCAGGTACTGTCTCCTTGCAGCAGTACTTGATATACCGTACAGCATACATATGATATGGAAAGCTCTGTTGTTCTTGCTTGTACGTAATAATAGTACTAGCAGTAGTGGCTCCACTGCAAAAACGCGCCAACAGTTCCTTGGACGATCTCTTGCCCGCTTCATTTCGTCTCCGCTCCCATAAGCCGACGAGTAGCACTTGCTTTACCTACCTTGTTCAATAATCGGCACGGAGTCCCTACTTATTATAGTAACTATTTCCCGAAGGACGATGTTGTTAGATGTTGTGCAATGCAATATACTTTACTTCGAAACTTGACTGCAAGAGACTTTCGGGTGTCCGTCGTCACTGTCTTGTTAAGTTGTAAGGAAATGCAAGAAAGGGGCTCTCTTAGGCTCACATAGAAGCCAACCCGTCCTTGATGCCATGTAAGTCAAGCTTGACTTCTGAGTACCGAACCTAGGTACTACAAATAGGTTAGATATGCATAAGCACTCTCAAGGTTAGCGGTTGTAACCTGTCTTGGCCCTCTTTGTGATTTAGGACTGACTATCAGAAACGAAGTAAGGATTATGTTATGATGCCTTGCTTAAACATTGCTGCCGTTAGCGATGATTGGATTTCAGGTACATATTCGCTCACGGGTTACACTTACAGCTGAAAGACGCTTCGTGGTCCTCCACGTTACCTACACCTGAAGACCACTCAACTCCCGGTGTAGCTTGATATAATACATGTTGTATACAACGATGGGAGGTTTCTGGAAAACTACAACTGATAATAATAAACGGCTGGTGACACGCTTGCGTGGGAGCACAGTAGTGGCGACGGTGCATTAAGACCTAACACTCAAGTTTCTAATGGCTACCTTAACCTAGTAAGTAGGTACGGTTATTTGCATTGGTTAATCTAGGCGGCTAGCGCCTCATGGGAGACACGGACATCCGGAAAACAGTCTGCACTAGTCCTACTCGCTTGAAATGCAACTGCTTAAAACACAATGTTTCCCCAAGCATGATCTTGGTTGAAACATTATCACTCCTCTTTCCCCTGTTCTTGAAGTCGCCTTGTGCAAATGCGGTGGCCCAGATAACCTATTAAGCTAATAGAGATATGGGCTTAATCTGCGCCTTTACCAGGTGCTTATATATAGTTTCGCGGGTACGCATCGAATATGCATGTACCTGTTGTTAGCCGGCAAACTTAAATTTTGTTGTGTTGATTACCTCATAACGTAACTCTCACTTGCTGCTCTACTAATCTTAACCCAACTGCGCACGCTGTACTGGCAAAGTAGGTACATAGTAGGCAGGGAGTTGTCTGTACACCTACCCGTTGCACTACATGGTCAGTGTGCTCTTTGGGCTCGTAACAAGAAGTGCCGCCCAAGTTAACTGGTAATATTGTGCAGATTAACTAACGTCCTTGTTATTCTTTAGGCCGCACTATGCAACACTTATGAACAACTTTTACCAAATCAGGTCAACCGCCTTACAAGGCCAGGATGTGTATGCATCCTGCGTAGCATAACTACATGGATTAAGGAGCTTGGACACTGTGAATAGTGGTGGCCCGTGGGCATTCGGAGGAATAAAGTAATAAACCCCAAACGCGAGAAGCTCTGCATAATTTTCTAGTATCGGATCGAGTAGGCATCAAGGGCCCCCCCCTTCTTCCCCGGGCAAAGGCCGCAGGCGATAAGGTAAAAAGCGAAAGGAATATCACGAGGATAAGCGCCCCGGTAGGAAACGCCCACCGCTCAACCCGATTCTATACCTTTGGAAAGATTGTCATGCAATAAATACAAGGACGGCCATGACATCGCACCATTACGACAAGATTGAAGTGAAGCCCAGATGGAGGAGAGATCAGAGGGGGACTGAGTGTGATGTTGTAGGTTGCAACGGTGGCTTACGGCGGCAACTGGAAACTGGCCATAATTTATCTGTCTGCTATGTAAATGGCGTGCAGAATCGTAATCAACCAGCCATGTGTCCAAGATCTACCAGATGTATCACACCATCACCGTGGTGCTATAGCGCGTTATTATAGCTAGTGTACATGGCATACGTGGATTCCTGGGGTAAGGCTCGAGGTAACTGGACATGGAAACAGGTGCTGCTTTATTTAAGCGAGACACGCTATGCGGTTGAAAGCCAGACATGAAATCAGCGAGACGGGTTGAAACCGTGCTGATACTGTCTGTAGGTGCGAGTAAGGATGACGACACGGGTATCGACACGGGTATTGATACCTCCTTCGCCTCGGGGGAAATGGTCTAAAACCCATTCACCACCTCAATCCAGCATAGGTCGGTACTGTAGCATACATGTGCCGTGATTCCGTGATAGGCAAGACAAGAACAACCATTCAGCTGCGACTATGCAAGCCTGCAGGGGAATTTGAACCGATTTACCGCGACGATACTGGGAACAGTAGGTAGGTATTCTGGTACCGAACAAATAAAGCGAATTTCATTGTGCCGTTAACCGCCAACCAAGCTGAGCGCGCCGTCACACCGCAGTTTGACATGGCGAGTTGAATCCGTCGCCCTTTGGAATAAAATACGGCCATGTTACTTCCAAATCATGAAAAACTTGTTATGTTGGTAGGCAGTCCACGCGCTCTTATCTGCCTAGGGCCGGGGAAGCATCATGTGTCCAGCGCTGCTCTTACGGCGCAAGCAATCAACAACAAGCAGACGCTGTAAGGAGGATCATGCAGTTGGTTATAAGGCTTGTAGCTGACCTTTTATTTACATGGGCAGTTAGCCATTCCAAGTTCTAACAGGCTACCCTACTTGTTTACCTACAGGTTACCTACTCGGTATTATCAGCGTACTGTGAGACAACACACAAATCACACAGTATAATCTATGGTTAGGATTACCTACAAGACTACAAGATATATATACCTACCCTGCCCACTTTACATGTGTATCTAGCTACCTAGGTATATTACCATGTTGTTGCCACTTTAGTTATAAGTGCCTGCTTTTGTTTCTCATTGGCTAACTAACGACTGTTATTATTGCATATCAGTAAGAGCCCAACACTTAATTGGCAGAGGAATGAATGATTCAGTAAATTACTTACTGTCCAAATGTAACGTTTTATAGACAGAACCAATACTAATGTCGCTGACTGAAAAGGACAAAAGGGTAGGTATCTACTTGTGGTACCTACTAGGTAGGTTGGCCAGAGACGTACATGGTACTGCTGTATCTTGGTTCGAGTGATCCTACAGTACTAAAGTACAGATACATGCCCGTCTGCAGAGTACTTACCTACAACTACCTACTTGTACCTCTTATGTTGCAACACCATTGAAAACTCATGCTGTAAAGGTTAGCTACGTGCCCTATATGACTATGGTAATTATCCCCTAGATACTACCTCGGTACTGTAGTAGGTAGTGCCTACCTTAGCACTTGTTCACTGGCTCAAGTCATTACGCTATCGGTATTGGGCCTCTCACAGGCGGAGAGGAGAGGTAGGTACCTGCCTATTCACTTCCATAACCTACCAACTGTCATACGGTGGCAGTCCCCTGACTCTTCTGCCTGTCGAAGACCAAGGTCCCCCGACTCGCGCTTCGCGTCAATTGGACGATGTGTGCCAGTGATTGACCACGCTTCGTAGGCATTCCTGTCCTCCCACTTCCCTCATATCTCGCCTGTCTCCGTCTCTCTTGAAACTTTCCTCTTCCCACTCTTCCTCTCTCCCCTTTTCCCGCCAGTTTCGAAATAGGTACGCCAGCGTTGACTCACCGCTATAGGAGCAATTGGCGTACTCTCACACCAGCTAACGCGCGATTGTTGACCCATTTCTGTCGTGCAGCCTTGTTGTTGCTGGAACCCTCACCAACGAATTGTCCCCACGTGTATAGCCTTCCTTTGAGTGGCGCGAGCAAGAAAATTTGTGGTACGCCGCCGTTTGTAGGTGTGGATTCCAGGTCTCAAACTGTAGGTAGGTAAGTTTTGTTGTTGATTCCATATTTTGCCCCATCTGCGCTTCTACCGGTTGCGCGAGTGTGTCGCCTTTTTTTTTTTTTAAACCCTTCTTGCCTTTGACCTGCTGATTTATCGATTATTCCCCTGCTATACCCCCTTTTTGGATGTGCTGATTTTTATCTCCGGACCCCTTACCATTGTTTTTTTCTTTGTTCCCAGCCAATTCAACCTCTTCCCTGGCACCACCTACCCAGCTGGGTAATGTCTGATCCACTCGTTTCCTCATTCAAGTGTCCTACAACCACCTACCTATTATACCTGGATACGCGGTAAATGGGTACATTCATTCCATTGCAACAGGTATTTCGGTACGTTCCTCTCCACCAACTGCCAACAGCTGTCACCCCTTTCGAATCGCTACACCCATACCTCTTGAGGTCCCTGTCATTCAAGGAGTACCTAGGTATCTGCACCGGCACCCCAAGCCCCCCACCAATTAAGGCAAAAAAAAAAAAACATTTTTGTTCTGCCCC
>Ga0247782_1000515_pt1 | contig 19945 bp, 2 predicted proteins | sample UWRJL019104C5_FD_179928 | JGI IMG/M metagenome (GOLD analysis project Ga0247782, IMG submission 179928) | Plant litter microbial communities from Arlington Agricultural Research Station in Wisconsin, United States - UWRJ-L019-104C-5 | ecosystem: Environmental > Terrestrial > Plant litter >...
GCCGTGGCTGGGTAGGGCTTGGGCCTGTGGCTGGGCCAAGTCAAGGTCAGGACCTTGCACCTTTGCCTTGGGCTTGGAGCTCCCAGAGAACTTGGCGTTGGCTTGGCATTGCCAAAAACGGCAACATTTTTTCCTAATCGGGCCCCCAGAAAAGTATGGAAAGTTCGGGGAAGATACCCCTCGTTAAAACGAGGGCATAAGTCTGTCACAAGATGCCAGAGTCTGATGAAGTCCTAGTCGGAAGCTCGGACTATAGTAACCCCTGTTAACATAAGGGCTAGCCGTCACAGATAACACACTAACTCACACTGTCTCACACCTTCTCACAAATTAGATTGTTTATTCCAACATATATCCTTTATATTAGATATTCGCTTAGAGTTTAGGTTCAGTCCTCCGAGACAGCCTTTAATGCCACCCTTCACTGTATCTCCTCATTGCGAGCCTCCGCAACTTGCGTTTCCAGGTCCTCAGACTCCTTTAATCGTCCTTGCTTTCTATACAAAGTGGCCAATTGCTCCATACTAGTAAGTGTGTGATGGTGCCTCATACCTAGCACCCTTATACGGATGGCCAATACTTGCAACAACAGTTCTTCAGCCTTCGCAAACTGCCCATCAAGATAGATCGATGCAAGATTACTCATGCTTGTCAGGGTATGATGATGTTCTGGGCCGAGGACCTTTTTGCGCAATTCCATCACCTGCAGGCCCAGCTCCTCTGCCTCAATCCGCCGACCTTGGCTATGGTATGTCAATGATAAGTGAGCCATACTTGTCAGAGTGGAGAAATGCTCTGGTCCCAATAAAACTTTCCGAGCTGCAACCACCTGTGACTGGATCGCTTCAGCCTCATCCCATCGACCCTGGTTGTGGTAGCTGACCCCAAGGTTACTCATACCGCTTAACGTATGTGGATGATCTTTTCCCAGAACTCTGATGCGAAAATTCATTACCTGGACTAGTAACTCTTCTGCCTCCCGATACCGTCCCTGATTGTTGTACGTGTGTGCTAAATTGCCTATACTTAGCAGAGTGTCGGGATGCTCAACGCCGAGCACCTTCTTGCGCGCGGCGACGGTTTGTTTTCCAAGCTCTTCTGCCTGCTTCCACCAGCCTTGGCAGTTGTACAAATATACCAAGTTACTCATACCAACAAGAGTGTCTGGGTGTTCAATGCCCAGAACACGCTTCCGAAGCTCCATTGTTTGTAGTTCGAGTTCTTCTGCATCTTTCCACTGGGACAGATCGCTAAACGTCATAGCCAGGTGACTCATGGTTGACATTGTCTCTGGATCCTCTTCCCCGAGGATCCGTTTCTGAGCTTCCATCGCCCGCAATCCAAGCGCTTTGGCCTCTGCGAACCGACTCTGGGCATGGTATGCCAAAGCCAATTTGCTAATACTTCTTAGCGTGTCTGGGTGTTCTGCGCCAAGCACCTTTATTCGAAACTCCATTACATCCCGAAAGAAAGCCTCTGCCTCGTCGAACCGACCGTCGCTATAATAACACAATGCAATCTTCCATTCTAGGTCGATCCTGCTGTGGTCATCATTCGCAATGAGGTTGGACTCCAAGACATGACGTGCATGAGGAAGATACGTCCTCCACATCGCTCTGTTTCTATGTTCATGATCTGGAAACACTTCTTCCAATCGTGCAACAGCTCGGCCAGTCCACTCAGCAAGTACTCTTTTACTTCGAAGCCAGCTTCGGATCATGAGGTGTACTAGCCTATGCAGATCAATTGCCAAGTCTTCCGCACGCCTGGTGATGAATGAATAGGCACTTAATGTCCCAATTGCATCCATCTCCTGCTTTCGCGATGACCCTGGCGGAAGGAGGAGTTGTGGGACACCCTTGTGGTCGATGCATGCCATGAAAGACATGTAGGCTGCTGCAAGAGGATCACGTTGTTGTATCTGCTGAAAAGATATTAGCCAGGTCGTTGCCACTGGGTTCCTCAAGTCGGAATATCTCGCATCGTCCTCAAACTGCTCGGTGAGGAGGTCGATGATGTCTTGTTCCTGGCAATCTACGAGCAATAAGTAATCCGCCAAGGTGATCCCATTCTCGTTGATATATGCAGCTGCCTGAGCGATGGCAAGTGGGAGATGGGTAAGCCAACCGAGCATCGCTTTCGCATCCGCAGGTCTAGCGTCGACAAGATCTTTATTGATGAGACAGTTTCTCAGCATACGTATTGCGGTGTCTTCCGTCATCTTAGGGACTTCCATCACACTCTGCTGCGCGAGTTTGACCCCGACCTTCCGGTCTCGCGTAGTGAAGATGACTCGCCCGGTTTTGCTCCGGGGAATGTAATCAATTAGACGGTGTGGTTGCTGAGTTTCGGGTCCCGTAGTATCGATCCACATCTGGATATCGTCGGCATTATCAAATACTAGGATCCATTGACCTGCAGTGTCCGCACTCAGGAAATCCTGAACCAGCTTTTTAATGTCCACATCTTTAGCCCCGGAGTCCCTAATTCCCAACTGCCGAGCAACAGAATGGTAACCTTGATCCAGACTTTCCACACTAGAAGCCTGTATCCAAATAGCAGAGTAATCATTGTCCTTCTCCCTTATTCGATAAAGAAATTCCAGCACAAGCTGAGTTTTTCCCACACCTCCGAGTCCACAGATTGCAACTTTTGTAAATTGATTGTCGGAGAAAAGCTTATTTTCGAGTTCGGCAAGCTCAGATTTGCGATCGGTGAAACGAGTGTTTCTTTCAAAAGGCACAATCCATTGATTAACAGGGTGCTGGTGATCCGGTTGCCTGTAGGGAGGGGGGTTATTCAACTGCTTCTCAATTTCCGACTGGAGGCGCTGGAGCGCATGTTGTCTTCCTTCCCCATACATTGCCGGCATATGGAGATCGAAAATACCAAGTAGTGAATAAACGCTATCTTCCTCCCGCGTAGTTTGTCTGTTCCCCATCCAAGACAGCTTCTCCTCTGTACTGAAGAAGGAGAGAGGAGTGCCTCGAAGAGCAGCTACAGGGATTCCCGTGATTTCAGAAAGCTGTTTTTCCAACAACTTTTTAGAACCGAGTGGTTTGCCTTCCCGGGAGAAGAATTCAACTGAAGGAGAAGCTAGAAGCTCTTGCAAAGTCCAACCTCGCGTGAACCACCGACTCCGTCGTAGTTGGGAGTCTCTGTGGTCTAAGTCGTTATTTCCAAAATGTATTGAAACATCAGTCAGAAGCACGTAGCATTTACTAGAGCGCTGATACCAACTGAACATGGAATTGATTGCTTCGCTTAGTTCGGCGCTGCTAGTTCTGTCGATGCAGCAGGTGTCAACCCAGAAATACTGTAGTTTGTCTTTCTTTGCCTGTTCTCCGCAGAAGTACAATTTGTCAAAGTTCTGGTTGTTTTCGTTTGTTTTATTAGTTGTTGATGATGTTGTAGTGGATGCAATGACGTCTTGGTATGTGCACTCAAGCTCGCCCCGCCAAGTGTGGGACAAAGCTGCGTAGCTTGGTACGTCGTGCTCAGGAAACTGGATTAAGCTAAAGGTGCCGTCACTGTTCATTCGCAAGAGGCGCATTTCTAGTTTGGTATGACTTCTAATAGGCCTTCGAATGGAATGAAAAGGAAGTTTGAAGCGCGGTGTGTGACACAGGCCGAGCCGGAGCTACAACGATCAATATCATTGACATGAGTCAAAGGCGATGATTGAGCCCAGGAAAGTGGTGGAATGCTATGCTTGGCAGCGGCACTTTCATTATTGGTTATGATATGGAGGCCTTGGCCACTGTTTACTATATTGCAACGAGAGAGCGATGCCCCGTGGCCACCCTTATAACCCCGCACGCCAGAACGTGCAGGTTGCGGATGATGATTGGCGCCAAGTAAAAGTGGTGAAATGCCACATATTTCCACACATGCACTTGAGAGTGATAGCTAGAACGACCTTCATAACCCTGCATGCCTAAACGTGCGTACTTGTTTTCTGATAGTTATTATAGTATGTATGCCTAACAAGAGTGAATGTGCGCCCAACTGCTTCGAACATGGATCTGGCAGGTATCTAGCAACATTATCAGAACAGAATCAATTCGGAGGCCAAAGTATGTGATTGAAGGTTACGTTCTGAAGATCAAACATACGGAAGAGAGATTACCCATATACGGTGAATTGATTTGATGACGAGGCTAAGTTGTGGGCTCTGCTTTTAACATTGGCGCGCAGCTAACACTGCACAGCCGCTTGCCCCGCATCCGTGATGCTTAACCTATATTGCTGGATTTAATAATACAGAGCAAGCTGTCAAGCAATGTGCCCTCGTTTTAACAAGGGGGTATCTTCCCCGAAAGTTGCTATACATTTCTCTGGGGGCCTGATTAGGAAAACGTCTAGCCGTTTCCAGTAATGCCAAGCCAGTGCCAAGTTTTCTGGGAGCTCGAAGCCATGGCAGAGGTGCGTTTCTACCGAGGCCTACTTACTATGAATAAGTCTACCGTAGCATAGCCCTCATAGCATAGCCTCACAAGGCCTCGCATGGCCTCGCAGGGCCTCGCAGTATGGCCCTAATGGCATGGCCCTCATAGCATGGGCTCACATGGCCTCTCATGGCATAGCCCTCGCAGGCCCTCACAGCATAGCCCTTATAGCATAGCCACAAATAGCATAGTTGTTGCATACCTTTACAAGTCTACATACTATATTATAACAGGAATTATAGCAAAAAAATCAGGCTATAGCAAAAGTTATAAAAGTTATTATAGCTATTTATATGAAGTATAAATATTATAACATATTTTTAAATATTTTTATATAAATATAAAAAATAATATAAAATAAATTTTATATAATAATATAAATATATTTGTTTTAATTATAATATAAATATATTTATTGTTTTATTTAGTTTTATGATTTTATTAAACGATTATTTATATTTTTAAAAAATTTATAATAATATATATTAACTTAAGTTTATTAAAAATAATATATTTATTTTGTTTTTTTGTTTTTTTGTTTTTTTTTTCACAGCTAATTTTTAAATATATTTTATTATAAGTTTAACTTTATGCTTTATTATAAGTAATAATAAATAATAATATTAATAAAAAGTTAAAATATAAATATAATAATAATAATTTATTTTTTAAAAAGCGCTAAATAAAAAAAATAAAAAATTTTAAAGTAAACTAACAAGTTAAAAATAATATATAATAAATAATAATATAAAACAAACTTTTAATAGATTTATAATTTTTTTAATTTTAAAAAATAGTTATAAATATATTTATTAAAGTTTAAAATTAAAATAAAAAAGCTATTGCCGAGTATATACCTTTAGTACGTATCGCGTTGCAAAAGCTTGCTAAAAGAAAACCAAGGATTACTTAAACGCACACTAAGTGTAAAATTTATATATAATTAAATCGTTAGATAAAAGTAACTTTTTATAGCTTCTTTTTTAAATCTAGCATATTACCTTGCAACGTACTAACCTTTAACCCTTATAAAAATATACTTTTTTATTAAATATATTATATTATTAATTGTTTTAAGATTTTAATAGCTTTAAATATATTATATATAATAAAAATATAAGCTAAAAGCTTCTGTTAATTATATATAGTGGCTATAGATAAAATAAGTAAAATAAATAAAAAGATTAAATAAGGCACGCATATATTAAGATCACTCCTTGTCGTGGCTTATAGCCACGTCTACTTTATTAATAAATCTTATTTTTAATATAATAATTTATACCTACTCTTAGATCACCTTATATAAATATATCTTTTAATATTTTTTATTTATTTTGCTAGCTTATATTTAAATAAATAAATATTATTATTATTAATAAGCAAAGTATATAGCTTTTAAATATTAAAGCTATTTATATTTAGTTTAAAAAAATATTTATTTTATAAGTTGTTAACATATTATTTAAAGCTGTATATTATTAAATATTTGCTTTTAGTTTTATAGCTATTAAAATAATATAATATATTTTATATTAAAAGTTTATATTTGTTAGTTAAAAATAATAAATATAGTGAACTTGTTTTAAAAACAATATTTAAAATTATTTTTATTTATTTTTATTTATTTTTATTTATTTTTATTTATTTTTATTTTATATATTTTTATAGAAAATAAATAGCGCATTAGTTTAATTATAAATATATATATATATAATAAAATCATTAAAAACTAATATAATAATAATATATTTTAATTATTTATATTTTTATATAAAAAGTAAAAAACTAAAGAGACAAAGATTATAAAAAGACTTTACCTAACCATGCAAGCAACGAATCTGCTCGCACGGTCTTAATAAAATGTATTTATTAACCAAGTATTTAAATATTAGCTATATATTAAGGGCAAAGTGACATTGTTATAATGACAGGGGTGGTGGTAATAATAATGAGAATAAAAAAGAAAGTAATGCTATAAAGAAATATTAGCAATATATATACATGGCAATATAGTGCATAGAGTGCGAGTATGCAAACTGCACTATTAATCATAACACTATGCAAGCTTTACTTATTTATATTGTCCTAGTACAAGTAAGTACGGCCGTACTTATATAAATAATATTTTAATAATTAAAAAAATTAAATTAAATTATTTTTACTTATATATGTTAAAATATAATAAATAGTAAATATAACTTTAAAAGTTAACTTATTTAAATAGTGTAAAATATAAAAGAAAAATATAAAAATAAAAGATACAATAAAAAATAAATAATATATTAATTAACTTTATTATAAAATAATTTTAAGCAAAATTAAAAGCTTTAAAATAAAATATATGAAAATAATATATATTAAATATTAATAATATATATAATATTATTATATAAATATTAAATAAAAAAAATATTTAAACTAAAAATTATAAAGATTAAAGCTTAAAATATATATTTTTAATTAAGTAAGCATAAATTAAACTATTATTAATTTTAAAAAATAATATATAAAAAAAAGCTTAATTGAACTTTTTTTTTTAAAAAAAAACGATAAGTTATTAAAGTTTTAATTAAAATATTAAAAATAAAAAGCTAAAAATATTAATAATATTGTATTTTATTTTATAACAAGAAAGCTGCCACTGGGTACGTACCTCAGTACGTACTGCGGCAACCACTCCCTAAGGATTAGCCGAAGGCCTAACAAGGCCTGCGGCCATATATAATTAGTATACTAAATAAAAATAATATTTTATATTTACTTTTTAAAATTTAGCATATTATTTTATAACGTATTAAACTTAAACTTTTTTTATTTTATTTTATATTAAATAGTTATAATATAATATTTAAAAAGAAATATTATTAGCAGAACTTATAACTATTAAACAAACAGCTGCTACTAAGCTAAAACCTTGCTTACGCAAAATTAAAAATAATTACTTAAATATTAATAATTTATAAGCATAATTTTTATTATATTAAATAAAAAAAAACTTAAATTATTAAAGTTTAATAGTTTAAATAATTATCATAGAACTTAAAGTTTACTTTTGCTAAAATATAATTATTTAGTTAACTAAATGTTAAGCTAGTTATAATAATATTTGCAGCATTATAAAAGCAGATGTATAAAGCATAATAAATTATTATTATAAGCAGCAGCTATAATAACTTAGATTAGCTAGTTATTATAATTGCTAACAAAAAATAATATAAAAGCATTTATATATATAACTATAAATAGCTTAAGCAAAATATTACTGCTACAAAAATTAAAAATTAAATATTTATAATTAAAAAAAAGCAAAAAATAAAATCTTAGCTAATTAAACTTTATTTAAATAATTTAAGCATTAACTTAAATAAAATAAAAATTTTAAACTAACTAATAAGCATATTATTAAATATTAAATTATAAAAATTTTAAAAATAAAGCAATCTTTAAAAACTTTTAAATGTTTATTTAATAAAAATTTAAAATTTTAAGCTATTTAAACAAACTTTTAAATAATAGTTATACAAACTATTATAAAATAAAAATAAAACTTAAAATTTTTTTTTATAATAGCAAATTTTAATAAATAAGCTAAAAAGCTATTATTACTTTTAAAACAATTTATAATTAGCTTTTATTATTAATATAAGCTATAGCTAAGCGTTATATAGGTTTTAATTAAGCAAAAAATAATTTTTAAAAATATAGTTTTAGCATTAAATAAAGTTAAACATTAATAAATATCTTTTTAAAATACTAACAAAAAAAGCTAAAATTAGCAAAAAATATATATATTTTAATAGTTTAATAAAAGCAAGCAAAATATTAACAATTTAAAAATATAAATATAAAGCTTAACTTAAAGCTATATTATAAAAGCAAAAACCTAATATCAAAATAATAATTAAAATAAATTATTTTAAAAAAGCAAAAAGCTGTTTAAATACTATAATTATAGCAAACTAAAATATAAAGCTATAAAATATTAGTTTTAATTGTAAAGCAAAAAAATATAGCTAACAATTAGCTGGCAGCTATATAATAATTAACTTTGCTAAAAAAGCAAAAAATAAAGTTTAAAATATAACTATTGCTTAGTTTAACTTAAAATTAAAAAAAAAATTATAAAAGTTAGGCTAAAATAAAACAATATATTTAATTTATTTTAGTAAACATATATAAAGTATTTAGTTTAAAAAAGCTGTTAAAAAATAGCTATAATTTTATTAGATAATAAACGATAAAAAAAATATTATTGAAAATATAAATATAAAAGCATAAGTTAATATAGTTTACATCAAATAATAATTTTAATTTTAAATCTTATAAAGCTAAATAAAAAAAGGCTATAGTATTATAAAATATATAAAGTTATTTTTTAAATAGTTAATATAAAAAGCTAAGTAAAAGTTTTTATTTAAATGTTTTATATTATATAAAAAATTTTAATATTTTTAAGTTATTGCTATTAAAACTAAGCATAAACTATTTAAATATTATTTTAAACATGGTTTTTATAGCTTAATATTTTAAAAATATTAAAAAATTAACTTTAAAAAATTTATAAACAAAGTAATTAAAAGCAAATAAATATAAATAGCAAACTTTATTAATATAAAGTTAAAAAAAATAAAAAAATAAAAATTAATAGCAATAAGCTAATATATATTATTATTAATATTTTAGCATGTTTAAAAAGCGTTTGCTAATTATATTTTAAAAAATCAGCAAAAAATATTTTTAAAAAAAATTAAATATTTAATTAATTTATTTAAAAAGACTAAAGTATTATTAAGCTAATTTATTTAATGTTAAAAGCTTAGCAAAAAATATATATATAAATTTTAAAAAAACTTTATAAACAAATAAAATATACTAATTATAAGCTAAAATAATGTTATATACCTCATGATATAATCAATTTAGACCTTTTTTAAATATATATACTACCTATATTATATAAGTCTCAAACCTAAAACTTAATTTTTTAAGTTTTAGTCTTATACTATTAATATACTTATATTAATTTAATTATTATTGTACTTAACCTAGTTATTATTTTTTGTTGTTAATAATTTATATAATAGCTTTTTTACTATTTTAAAGACTATAATATAACTAAGTTTAAGTTTTATAATATAGCTAAATTAGTTTAAAATTAATATTATATTTTTTAATACTTAGCGCTACTATTTATAACTAAATTTATGCTTAATACTTAATTATAATAAATTATAAAGCAAAATAAAAAACATTTTAAATATATTTAATAATTAAAAGCATAATTGCTTAAACAAACTACTAAATTTATATTTATACCTTTTATTAGAGGCATAATTTTATAGCCTTTAAGTTTTTAAGTTTTTTAAGTAAAAGGCTGCTTAACTATTTATTTACGACAAGAAAACAATAATTGTATATGCACATTAGTTTAAAAACAAATTTATAATAAAAAAAGTTACTTACTATAACAATTTAAGCATAATTTAAAGCTTAATAATAATAATATTAACTTAAGTTAAATTATTAAGTTTTTTTACAAACACTTAAGTTATAAATTTAAATATTTTATTTAAAGTAAATAGATTGCTAAGCTAAACTAACTATTTATAGTATGTAAACTAAAATTATATAGTAATAAAGCTAAAATTTTATTTGCTTAAGAAAATATAGACTAACTTTGCTAAAATGCTTTTTAATTTAAGCTAAGTAACAAATTAAAAAAAAAACAATATAAACTTAATACTAATTAGCTTACGTTTTAAGCCTAGACTTATATATTAATTTAACAATTATTAATATTAAAGTTTTTATTAAGTAATAAGCTAAAACAAGCGTACTAACAAAAAAATTAAACCTTTTAAAAATTTAATTATTATTTAACTTCTATAAAAAATTAAACTAAAAAATAATTAAAAAAAATTAAGCTTACTTTTTTTATTGCAAACTAATTAAATAATTGTAATTAGATTTAAAAAACTTTTATAATCTTTTACTTAGTACCTAAGCTAACATAGTTAATATAGCTAATTAATAATAAAAACTAAATATTATTTAAGCCTGTTTATATTATATATTAAACTTTAATAATAATAATAACTAAAATTAACTTAAATCTAAACTATTTTTTTACTAAAACTTTTTAAACTAAGAGTTAAACTTTATAAACTTTAACAAAAATAAAAATTAATCTAATTAGTAAAAATTAAAGACTACTAGTACAACTTAATTTAACTATAAATTAAATAAAGGCTAAAGCACTACTAGTTTATTTTTAAAACTTTTTTAAAACATTACTTGTTATAGTTGCGGCAAACTAGAGCACATAGCACCTAAGTGTCTTAACAAAAAAGAAATAAAACAAAAAATATAATATACTTAGTTTAATTTTAAACTTAATTCTAACTAAATTAATTGTTTTAATAAATATATAAGTAATTATTATTAAAAAAAGTTAAGTAACTAGTTAAAAAATAAAAAAACTTAGATTAAGATAGAAAATTTAAATTAAATTAATTTTTATTAGTATTATTTACTTATTATTTTTATATACTATATTTTATATTTACTTTAAAGCAAAATAAATTATTAATAAAAATATATGCTAATTTAAATACTTATGCAAAATATAGTTTTGTTAGTTATACATTTATATTAAAGCATTGCTTGCAACCAGCTTTTTATTATACTTATAGTTTTTTTAGCGCTGCTAAAATAAATTTATAATTATATAAGGTATATTAAGTTCTTATTTAACTTATTAATAGCTATAAAGTTATTTATACTTTGCGTTGCGCATATATAGCTATTATAAAAAATTATAAAAAAAAAAAAGTCTTATTTTATTATTTTAAACTACTTTAAAAAACTAGCATATTATACTTAATTTAAGCAATAACTAGTAGTATTTTAGACTCTAAAAATAATAAATATAACTACAAACCTTAGCTTAGTTTGCTAAGTTTTGTTAATTAAAAGCTTGTTGCTAAACAATTATTATATTACTTAAACTAATATAGTTAAAAAAAACCTAAATAGTAAATCTAAAACTAATGTTATAACTTATTTAACTTTTTTAAAGCAAAAAATATAAATATGCTTTTTTATTTTAAATAAAGCAATCTAATAATTAATTTGCAAAACTAAACTATTATATTTTATTTCTTTATATACTTACTAATATATATTAAACTAAAAAAACTTTGCAAATAATTAAAACAAATAACTAAAAGTAAAACAATATGCAAAAGCAAAAGTTTTGCAAGCGCTTTAATTTTTTTTATACTAAAAAAAAATAAAACATTAAAATTATATATAAATTACTAAGGTTTTAATAAGGTTATAATTAAATATTAGTTTATACTTTTATTTATTTTTAAGTTATTAAATTAAATTTATGAAGCTAAAATATTTTTAAAAATTAATTTTAAAAATGCTTACTATTATATATAAATTTAAAAAGACAATAAATAAAAAACTATATTTTAAACTTGTTATAGCTATTATAAGTTTGTAGTTATACTTATAGGTCTATATAATACGCTAGCAACTTTTTAAAGCTATATTTAAAAAGCTTTTATTAATATTTTTAATGTTTTTTGCATTGCATATATTAATAATATACTTATTTTTTTTAAAAATTACAAAATATATATAAATTATGTTTAAAAAGTTATAACTTGTTTGCAAAACGCTGATTTATATGCTAAGCTTTCTAAGTACAAGTTTTATTAAAACAAACTAAAATTTTTAAGCTATATTATTTTAAGCAAAAGTATTAAAATAAATTTTAATTATATTTAAACTATTTATAATTAGCTAACCTTTAAGTCTTATTATAAGTTATAATAATTTTTAAGGTTTTATAACTTTTATTGCCGCTTTATTAAAAAGTATTTATATATAATTGCTTTTTTTATATAGTACTTTAAAAAAGGAGTATATAATTTAAAAAAAAGTTAAATTTTTTTAAACTTTGTAGCATTATTAGCAATAAACAAGTTAAAAAATACTTTTAAAAAAAAATTTTTTTTATCTACTTTAACCTTAAAAAGCTAACATTAGTAAAAACTAATGCTTTTAATGTTGCACTTATAAAAAACCTATATTAACAAGATAATTAAGGTTAATAAAAGCTTATATTATTTTACTTTTGTAAATTTATTAATATAAAAATATAATATAGTACTTTTAATAAAAAATGCTAGCTATAATAGATTTATTTAAATACTAGCGCTACTACTTTTAAAAAAGTAAATATTTAGTTAAAGTATTAATTAATTATAATAACTTATAAGCATTTATAAAAACCTTTAGGTTAACTAAATAGCAAGCAAGATAATATTTATATTTTACACCTTATAACTTTGCAATTAAGTATAAAGCAAGCAAACATAACAAGGCTTTTTTTTTTTATATAAACCTGATTACATAGATAATTTACTTTTAAATATTAATATTTTATTAACACTAGAACGCAAGATTAATATATTGCATACTACTATTTCTTATAAATATTTATATATATTAGTAAAAAAAGTATGTGCTACTAAGCCTGCTAATATGTAGCACTTCTTAATATAAGCAATAATTAAAAGTTAAGCACGTATAAGTGCTTTTTAAAAGCATGTTTAAAATACTAATTTTAATATATTTTTTTAGCAGCATATTAAAAAAATCTAAAAAAAGACCTTAAATGCTATATAATTTAAAACTAAATTACTTATAAATCTTTTTTAAATCTGTAGTAAAATATTTATAGTTTTTTACTACGCTATAAAAAACGTATATATATTTTTTCTTAAAAAGCTATTTATTTTTAACTTATTAAACTATATTATAATAATTTTTTAGCAGGCTATTTTAGCATTAATAGAACTAAATAACTGCTACAATAAAAGTTTTTTTAGCTATAAATAAAAACTAATATTTAATAGTATATTAAAAACTATATAATATGCTTTAAATTAAAAGCAAAATATTATTACTTTTATAGTAAATTAAAATTTTTATTCTAGCTAAAAAAACTAATATAAAAATTAGCTATAAACTTTATTATTAAACTTTTTAAAACTTAGTACTAAAGCTAACTAGTTAATATAATTTTTATTATTATTAACTAATTTATTAAACTAACCTATATATTTTTAGTTTAAAACACTATTACTACATTATAACTTGCTAAACTATTTTATTATAAAATAAAGTGTAAGTTTAAATTGCTAATAAAAATAGTTTTTAACTAAGGTTTAGTATTTACTTTTAACTTTTAGTTTAAGCTATATTACTATACTAAAATTAAGCAAAAATATTTAGTAGCTTTTTACTTTTAAACTAATAGCTAAACTAAACAAATAAACTAAATACTTAAAACTTACTTTAAATGCTTTATTAATATAAAAAAACTAATTAGCCTTAACTATTGCTATAAGCTTATTATATAATAAACTTAGCACTTAACTTTATAATATATACATTTTTTTTTTATATAATATATAGCTATATTTTAAAATTTTAATAATTTATTAAAAATAACGCTATATTAAAAAAGGTATTAGCAGTATATAACTAACTAGCAAAGCTAGACAATATTTAGTTTAACTTAATAACTTAATAGCAAAAAGCGGTTAAATTATATATAAAATACTATTACAATAAGCATTAACTAATAACTTTTAAAACTAAAGATTAGTTATATTATTTATAAAAAATTTATAACTATGCTATAAAAAACTTGCTTTTTAATTTATTAAACTATTTAAAATTTTAGAACAAGTAAAAAAATAAGCATATTAGCTAGCATTGCTAAAAAAATATAGCTAGATTTATAACGTTTTTTTAGTTTAGTTAATTAAGCTTTAAACTACTAGTTTATTTAATTTGCTAACTATGCTAGACTTAAATAATAATTAAAAAAATAGGAAATTAAAACTATTTTAAACAAGAAAATATTTTAAAGCAAAATCTATTATAAAGTTTAGTAAAAAAAATAGCTTATTAAATATAATTAATAGGTTTTATACTTTAACTTTTATGCTTTTATTATATTATAGTAATATAAACAAAAATATACTAATAATAAAAAGAGACAAAAAAAACAGTGTTATTTTAATAAGAAACTAAAAGCAAAAAGCTTTAATAATAACTATAAGTAAAGCTAAAACTATTATTAACTTATTACTTTAAAATTTTAAAAAACTTTAAACAAAAACAAAGTCTTTATAATAATTGCATGCTAAAAATTAAACTTAAATATTTAGACTTAATAAATTGTTTGCGCTTTACTATTTAGCTACATATAAATTAAACTTAATTTAAACCTTACTTTTTAAATATTAAATTTAAAGACGTTAAAAAATGCTAAGTATGTTTAAATATAAAACTATTTAATACTATTTTTGCTATACTTATGCTTAACCTAATTTTTTACTTTTTGCTAAAAAAAAATAACTACTGTTTTTTAAGCAGAAAATCTTTTATTTGTAGACAAGAGTTAGAGTATAATTAGCTGCTTATACGCAGCTTGCTAGTTAGGTGTTTACTATAATTAGCACAACCTTAATAATACTAATAAAGAACAACTTATTGCCCCTATAGGTAAAAGTTAAATAAAACTTTAAAAATAAGTGCAATGCTAATATAACTTTATATTATAATCTAAACGTTATAACTATATTAGTTAATATATTATATTAGTTATAGCTAAAATATAAATTAAAAATATTTTAGTATTTAATTTTTTGCTAGTTAGCTTATATGCAGTTTTATGTGTTAATATTATATAATAAAATACTTTAAAAAGTTAATACTAGCATTTAGCTATTTTAATTTAATAAGCTTTTAAATTAAACTATATAACCTTACTATTAACACTACGTTTTATTTTTAAAGCAAAATTATTTACGTTAGTATAACTAAAAATAAAAAGATTAAAAAACTAATTTAATAAATTATTAAGGCGGACTGCTTTATATTTAGTTATTGCTAAGATTTACTAATATAAGTTTTAATAAAAAAACAAGCATAAAAGGGCTTGCACTTATTAAACTATAAGTCTTTTTTTTTTTTAAACAAGCATTGTAATATAATAAACTAAAAAATAACATTTTGCAAGTAAAATTAATAAGGAGTCCGTTTTTAGGTTAAAATAAGTTAAAAGCAACTTTAAAACACTGCTAATAAGCGTTTTTTACTAGTAGTTTTAAACTGTTTTTTTGCTTTTTATAAGCTTGGCGCTTAGCTTAAGCAGTTTGTTTGCGCTAGCAGCACGCATTTGCGTTAGCATTGCTACTAGTACTAGCACTAGCACTAGCACTAGCGCTAGCATTATTGTTGCAACTAGTTATTTTAACAAATTAAAAAGGTAAATTAAAGTATATTTAAATATAAAAATAAAAAGAAACAGAATAAAAACGTGTAAATAAAACCTAATGGCGGCGTTTAAAAAAAAAGGAAATTTTTTTTTTTAAAATAAAACAATTTATATTGTTAATATTTATATATAAAAGTAAGGCAAAATGCAAAACATTTTAATTAGGTGTAGCTAAAATTTTATATTAAACCTTACTATTTTAATATAAATATTTTTTTACCTTTTTAATTAGGACAATTATATTAGGAAAAAAGCATAGTTGTTATATACTTTATAATATAATTAATTTAAACCTTTTTTAAATATATATACTACTTATATTATATAAGTCTTAAACCTAAAACTTAATCTTTTAAGTTTTAGTTTTATACTATTAATATATTTATATTAATTTGATTATTGTTGTACTTAACCTAGTTATTATCTCTTGTTGTTAACAAATAACTATGATAAATTTATTAATATTTTAAAAAATAATATAATAAAGCTATATATTATCTATTAAAAACCAAATAAAATTATAATAAAAAAAGTTTTTTATTGCTGTTTATATTTAAAAATATAAACTGTTTAAAGTTTGTTAAAATACTTTTAAATTAAATTTAAAAATACATATTATAATATATATATTAAAGCTAGTAATTAGTAAAAAACTACTTTTTAAATATAATATAAAAACTTTAAATATATTATTATATTTTATAAACTAACTAATATAGTAATAATATTATAAGGCTATATATATTAAATATTAGTAAAGCTAATATATTATATTTATATAGTTTATTTAAATAATATTATAAGCACTTTTAATTAGTTTATAAGATTTTAAAGCAATATAATTTATTTATTAAAGTATTAAAATAAATTTATATAAAGGTTTTTTAAATTAATATATAAATTTTTATTATTTTTAAAAATTAAAAACTTTTATAAAAAGTTTATTATTAAATATTTTAAAATTACTTTGCTATTTATAATATTATAAAAAGAGCAACATAAGCTTTTAAAAGCTTTAAAAAAATATTTATATTAATAACTGTTTTTTAATATTAAAATCATAAATTTTTAACTAAAATATAAATAAATATATAAATAAAAGCTATTATAAATATTTTATGTTAATTATATAAAAATTAATAATAGCAAGTAATATATAATTTATATACACAAATAAATATAAAAATAATTAACTTGCTAGTATATATTTTTTAAAAAATATTAGCATATAAAAAATATAAACTATCTTACTTTAATTTCAATATTAAATATTAATTAAATATTTTACATTTAATAAATAAATTGTTATAAAAGCCTAACTATATAATAAAATATAAAAAGTATAAAAATATAGTTTTTATAATTTAAAAAAAACTTTAACTGTTTAGCAAACTATTAAAAAAGGTTTAAACTATTATAATATAATAATAATAATTAAAAATAAATATAAATATAAAAATAAAAATAAAAATAAAAATAAAAATAAAAATAAAAATAAAAATAAAAATAAAAATAAAAATAAAAATAAAAATAAAAATAAAAATATAAAATATATAGACTACTAAGAAAATATTTTTAATATTATATTTAAAAAGGTTTTTTATTATAAAAAAATAAAGAGAAAAATTATGTCTTAAATTTATTTTAATTTTTTTGCTTTATAATAAAAAAAACTTTTTTTAATAAAAAAGTAAAAAGTATTAATATATATGCTTAACTTATTAACTATATATAATATAAATTATAGTAAAAATTTAATTAGTAAAACAAATTATTAACAAGTTAAAAATATAGTTTAAAAAAATAAAAAGCATTAAACCTATTATTTATAACTAATATATTTTATATTTTATAATAAAAAGCTAGCTTAAAATAAAATAGTATTTAAAATGAATATATAAGGTAATTTTATAAAATTATTTAAAAACTATAAACTAAAAATTAATATTTATTAAATAAATAAAAAATTATATGTTAATAAGCTTAAATATATAAAAAAATTAGTTATTATAATATAAGTAGCGCTAGTTAAATAGCTAATATATTAATATTTTAATAATTTAAAAACTAGTTATATAAAAAGCATTAAAATATTTAAACTTTTATAAAAAAGTTTTATTTAAAAAAATTAAATTAAAATGTTTGCAAATATATTATTATATATATAAAGTATAAAAAAACTAAAAAGCTAAAATATAAGCTATTTAAAAAATTAGAAACATTTTTATTATAAAATTAACTATAGCAAAAAATTAGCCTAAAATTTATTATAAAAATTAAATTTTATATTAAAGCTATTTAATAGTTTTATATATAATATAATTTTAATGATTATTAATTGCTTTATAAAAATATTAAACATATTTAAAATTATAGCTATACTTTATAATAAAATAAAATATTAATTTAAATGGCTAAAAAATAAAGTAAGCTATAAAAATAAGTTTATTATTAGCAAGTTTTAAAAAAGGATTTATTATAAACAGAAAATTTATAAAAAACTATTAATTATATAGCATTTATAAACTAATAATTAAGTAAATAAAAATATATAAGGTTTTAGGTTTAGTACGTTGCAAGGTGATGTGCTAGATTTTAAAAAGTAGTTATAGGAGATTACTTTTATTTAGTGTGCTAATTATAGGTGGCTATAAAGCCTTTAGCTAATCCTTAAAGAACGGTTGCTATAGTATGTACTAAGGTACGTACCCTATAGGTGCGTGCTATAAGTACGTACTTAGTAGCGGCTTTCTTGTTATACTACTTCTTTTTTTTAAGCTGCTAGTTTTTAGCAGCCTATATTAGTTAGGTAGGTTTTAACCTAACTTTATATTTTTTAAACCTAGGATTTTAACTTTTACTTTTTTTGGCTGCTAACTATTTGTTGTACCTTTATATTATAACTTTTAATTATTATTATTAGTTAATTGCTAAAGCTTTGCTTTAAAATATTTTTATTACTATTTTGTTTTTATATTTTATTTTACTATATTATCTTTTTGTTGCGTTGTTATACGTTTTGCAACCTTTTTTTAATTATGCTTTTTTGTAATCTCTTTACTAAAAAGTATTTTTTTAACTAGGTTTACGCTTAAAGTGCTTATAATTAAACTGTTTATGCTTTTAATGCAAAAAATGTTAACAAAAATAGCAACGTTATTATTAATAACACTGCGCCTTATTTTTAATACGTTTTAAAAGCGCATATTAACCTTTATATTACTTGCTTAATAAGCAATTATTATATAAATACTAAGTATATAATATATTATTAAAACTACTAAGCTTGCTATATTATAAATTGTTTTTTTTTTGTTTAGCAATTGCTTTTTATACTTTTACTAATGTGCTCTTTGTTAATATTAGTAAGTGCTGCTTATTTTATAAAGAAGCGTTTAAATTTTAGCTAAGTTTTAAAATAAGCCGCAAATAATTGCTAAGTACTATTTGCAGCTTATAAAAAATAATAGTATGCTTACTTGTTAGCAAGTTATTAAGGCTAAGCTAGCTTTTTAGTATTGCGTTGCTAATAAAAAGCATATAGTTATGCGCGCTTTTTAAAATAAATAACTAGCTATTATTTAATTAAAGTTATAGTTTATTTATTATTTTTTAACTATTAGTTTAAATGCTTTTACAATACATTTATTTTTTATTATTTGCAAAATGTTTAGTAATTAACTATGTTTAAGATTATAATAATAGTACGCTTATTAATTTTAATAAACTTTAGCAGCAAGTTTTATAAGCTTAGCTTAAATATAAGCATAGCTTATTTTGCTATACTTAACTTAACTAAGCTTTAGTTAACTGCTTATTAATTATTTTGCTAAAAAACTAGCTTTATTTTAGCGCTAAAAAGCTAAATTATTATGCTTAATATAAAGCTAAGGGTTTTAAAGCATTTTTTTATATAAATTATATGCTTTAATTAATTTATAGCAAGCATTATTGCAAGTCTTTTATAATTGCTTTATTAGTTACTTTATAAAATATAGTTAGCACGCTTTATTAGGTTTATTATTATTTTAGCTAAAATTATTTTGCTAACTAGTTAGCGTTTTTTTGCCCTTTTTTTATTGTTTTTTATTATTATTATTATAGTTTTTTTTTTTGTTTTTTTTTAAAA
>Ga0247782_1000516_pt1 | contig 19817 bp, 4 predicted proteins | sample UWRJL019104C5_FD_179928 | JGI IMG/M metagenome (GOLD analysis project Ga0247782, IMG submission 179928) | Plant litter microbial communities from Arlington Agricultural Research Station in Wisconsin, United States - UWRJ-L019-104C-5 | ecosystem: Environmental > Terrestrial > Plant litter >...
TTTAAAATAAGGTTTTTTTTTTTTTTACTAAATTTTTTTTTTTTTTTAAATATTTAAAAGCTATATAATATTTATAGCAAGCTTTTTTTAAATAATAAGCTATTATATAATTAAAGCTATAATAATTAAATATTATTTAGTTTTTATATTTAAATTAAATAATTTATAGTTAAAAAACACAACTTTTTATAGTAAGCTTTTATTATAAAGCGTTTTATTTATATAAATTTTTTTAGCTATATTATAAAAATCTTTTTATATATACTAGTATTTTGTTTTTTTATAGTATAGCTTTGAGTTTAAAAGTTATTATTATTTATTTGCTTTTATTAATTTTTTTAAAAAGCTTTTTTTAAAAAATGATTATTATATTGCTACTAAATAGCTTATAGGCTATTATTGCTTTTGCTTTAAAAAATATTATATTAACTACTATAATAATTATTATTAGCTTGCAATTATAAAAAGCTAGTTTTTATTTTTACTTTTTGCTAGTATAGCTTTTATTATTATTACTTTTTATGCTTATATTTAGCTTATTAATACTTTATTTAATTTATTTAATGCTTTTTAAAAAGTTTTGCTAATTATTTTATTAAAATTATATTAAATAATAAGTTTATTAAGCTTATTATTAATTAAAAACCTATTTATATTAATTTTTGTTTATTTTATTAAATGCTATATTATATATACTTTTTTAACCTTTTTTAAAAATAAAAACTTTTAGTTTACTTTTTTATTATTATAATTAAATAATCTGCTTAGCTATTTTATATTTTATTTGCAAGCAAAAACTATTTTAAAAATGGTTTTAAAGCGCGCTAAAAAGCTTGCTAAGGTTTATAAAGCTTTTAAAATACTTCTTTAGCTAAATAAAACGCTTGCGCTACCTATATAAAGCTTTTTTTATATTTCTTTTTTTATAGTTATACTAAGTTTTTATTTAATTAATTTTAACTAAAAAAAAGTAAAAAAATAAAATATAAAAGTTTAGCTTATACTTTATGTTATAAGCTTTTTAAAGTTAGCAAGCTTATTAAAGTTAACTTTATAAAATATTTTTATATTTTTTTTATGCTTTTTAAGCTGCTATTATAAGCTTTTATAAGCTTTTTTAATTTATTTAGCTAAATTATATATTATAATTTTTTAATATAAAAAAGCTATTAAGCTATATTTTGCTTGCTTTTTAGTTTATTTATAGCTATAGCTAAGTTTGCTTTTAATTTTAAGCAAGCTAAAATAAACTTTTAATATAGCTTTCTATGCTTATTATTTAAAAAGTTATAGTTTAAAAAAATATAAGCTATTATTTTTTTGCTAGCTATATACATATAAAATAATATAAAGCAGCTTAAAATATATTGCTTATATAAAAAAGCTTTTAACTTAATTTTTTTAGTATATATTTAAAAAATTAATAATGCTTTATAATATAAAAAGCTTTTATAATACTTTAATAACTTTATATTTAAAAACTTTTTTTAAATAATTAAATAGCTTTGCTTATTAAAGCATATATATTTTTATTATTAATTACTTTTTTTAGTGCTATATTTAAAGCTCTTTTTTTATTTATTAATTTTATTTATAATAGCTTAAAAAAGCTTTTTTTAAGCGCGCTTTAAATCGCTTTTATAGCTATTTCTTTTAATTTTTTTTAAGCATTAAACATTTAATTTATTATTTTTTTACTTATTAAGCTTATTATTTATATATATAAAAGCATTATTAGCTTTTTTTAAAAGCTATTATTTTATTATTTAAATAAAAGTTTAATAAATATTTTTTTAATTTTATTTTTATATAGCATATTAAAGTTATTTTAAAAGCTATTATTACTTTTTATAAGTAAGTTTTTAAAATTATTATAAACTTTTAAGCAATTTTTTAATGCTTATTTTTTATTACTAATTAATATTATATTAAAGTTTTATAAGCTAAAATATTTTTAATTATTATTATATATAGCTAATAAGCTTTAGCATTATTAATATTTTAAATAAAACCTTTTAGCTTAATTATTATAAACTATTATATTATAAGCTTTTTATATAGCTTTTTTTTTAAATAAATTTTAAAACATTAAATATTTTTTTTAAGATTTATAATTGCTTTAAAAAATATAACTTATTTTATAAAAAGCTATTAACTTTTTAAAAAGTATAACAAATTATTTTTTTTAAAAGCAAAATTTGTTTTATAATATATTATTTACGCTTTATAAATATTTTATGCTTTTTTAAGCATTTTATAATTATTTATAGCGCTTATGTTTATTATTATTAAATTAATATTATTTATAAAACTTATTATAATAATTTTTAAGCACTACTTATTAAGTTTTTTATATAATATAAATATATAAAATAAAAATAATAACAATAATAATAATAATAGCAAGCTTTATAGCACTTTTATAAATAATATAATTAGCTTAGCAAGCTTTTTATTAAAAAAAAAGCATTTTATAATTTATAATAAAGCTTTTTATTTAGCTTATTATTTATAGCAAAAAGCTTTTTTTTTATAATATAATTATTAAGCGCTTATAATTAATTATATTAAATATTTTTAAGATATTTAATAATAATGAAAATATAATATTATTTTATTAAAATATTTATTAAATATTTTTTATTATTATTTTAATTACTATTTTAATTAATTGTTAGCTTTTATTTTTTATTTAGCTTTTTTAAAACAAGTTATAAATTTTTATTGCTTTTATTAAGCGCTTATATATATATATTTTTTAAAAGCTTTGCTTATAATGCTAATTAATAATATAAGCTTATATTTTTTTAAAGTTTGCTTTGCTAAAAAACCTTTTTTTAGTTTAAATATAATTATTATATATGCTTTTTAAAAGCATTTAAAATAATACTTTAATAAAAAGCTTGCTTAAATAAAAGCTGCTAGTTAATAATATAAAAGCTTGCTATATGCTTTAAAAAACTTATTAAAAAGCTTATTAGCACTTAATACTTTTTATAAAAAAGCTTATAAATTAATATAATAATATTATTAATTTTAACTTTTTATTTTATTTTAAAGTATTAATAGCTATTATAATTTATAAGCTAACTAAAAATATTTTATAAATTTGCTTAAAAAGGTAAAAAAAATTTATTAACAAGCTTTTAAGCTTTTTTTTAATAAGTAATAATAATTATAAGTTTTTTTAAATTATTATATAAAAAAAAAATTATTATTATGCTTAGCATTATTTTTAGCAAGCATGCTTATTTAATAAAGCTTTAAAGCATTTTAAAGTTTTTTAAAGCTTTTATTATTATTTATTTTTTGCTTATTTATTAAGCTTTAGTTAATTTTATTTTAAAATTTTTTTTTAATATTATAAAGCACTTTTTAAGCTATTTTTAACTACTTTTTTTAATGCTACTAATATGTTTATTTTATAATTATTTTAAAGTTTATAATTTTTAAAATTATTTATAACGCTTTTTTTATTTTTAAGCTAAATATTTTATATAGTATTAAAAGTTTTATAATAGTTTTAAGCTGCTTTAATAGTTTATTAAAAAGTTTATTAAGCTTACTTTTATTTTTTAAAACATTTATATTTATAATAAATACTTTTGCTTTTACTATTATATATATTTTATTTATTTATAGCTAGTTTTATTTTTTACTGCTTTATAAATAGCTTTTTATATGCTTACTAATTTTAATAAATATTTTAAAAGCTTTATAGTTTACTTTTTTTTTACTTTAAATTATTTTAATAAATAATACTAGCTTCTTTAATTATTTATATAAAATTTATAATAAAGTTTTTTTATTTTTTTATTATTTTAATAAAAATTTTTAATAATATTGTTAGCAATAGCTTTTAGTATGTTATAAACTTTAAAGCTTTTTGCTATTATATAATATATATTTTATTAAGTTTTAAGCTAAATAATATAAATTAAAGTTTTTTATTATTATATACTTTTTTAATAGTAGCTTAAATAAAAATATTTAAACTAATCTTTTTTATTTTACTTTTATTAAGCTTAATAAATAAATTGCTTAAATTATAAAAGCAATTAACTTATTACTTATTTATATATTTGCTTAGTTTATACTATTTTTTATATTTAATATTTTTAATATTATTTTTTTATTAATATATAAAGCAGCTTTATTACTTTTTTAAATATAATAATAATTGTTTTTAAAGTAATAAACTATTTTTAATTTATTAACTTTAAGTTTAAATATAGCTATTTTATTATATATAGTGTTTTTAAGCACTTATACTATATTTTAATATAATTTTTTTTATATATTTTAAAAAGCAATATTAATTATTAACTAATACTTAAAAAAGTTATTATTAAGTAAGCTAATAATTATTTTATATATATATTTTTTTAGCTAGTAAGCTTATTTTAATACTAAGCTTTTTAATAGCATTTAAATAAATTATTATTAAAGCTATTAATAATAATGCTAATATATTATTTATTATATATATTAAATATATTATTTTTTTATTATTTTATAATTTATATAACTGCGCTATATATACTACTTTAGCATGCTTTTTTTTTATACTTATTTTATAATATTTATTTTAAAATTTATAGCTTTTATTATAGTTAATATACTTAAGCTAAGCTATTTTTGTTTTTATTAAATATTTTTTTTAAAAAAGTGCTTAAAAGCTATATAATATTTATAGCAAGCTTTTTTTAAGCAATAAGTTATTATATAATTAAAGCTATAATAATTAAAATATTATTTAATTTTTATATTTAAATTAAATAGTTTATAATTAAAAAATATACTTTTTATAATAAGCTTTTATTATAAAACGTTTTAGCTACTTTTAAAATATTTATTTAAATTAAAATATTTTTATATTTAGTTTTTATATTTTTTAAAATTATTTTTTTATATTTAATAAGCTTTTTATATATATTTTTTTACCTTTTTATAAAACCTTTTATTTATATAAATTTTTTTTAGCTACGCTATAAAAATTTTTTTATATATACTAATATTTTTTTTTTTATAGTATAGCTTTTAATTTAAAAGCTATTATTATTTACTTATTTTTATTAAGTTTTTTTAAAAAGCTTTTTTTCAAAAGTAATTATTATATTTTTATTAAATAGCTTATTAGTTATTATTATTTTTTTTTTAAAAAGCAATATATTAACTACTATAATAATTATTACTAGCTTATGCTTATAAAAAGCTAATTTTTATTTTTTTGCTTTAATTATTAATTTTTTTTTTTTTTTATTAATATAGCTTTTACTATTATTACTTTTTGCACTTATATTTAGCTTACTAATACTTTATTTAATTTGTTTAGCACTTTTTAAAAAGCTTTGCTAATTGCTTTATTAAAACTATATTAAATAATAAGTTTATTAAGCTTATTATTAATTAAAAAGCTACTTTTATTAATTTTTGCTTATTTTATTAAATGCTTTATTATTTATGCTTTTTTAATTATTATTAATAGTAGTATAAGCTTTATATATTTATTAATTAGCTTGCTAATAAATATTTTCATAATATTTTAGTTTAAATATATAGCGCTTTTTAAATTAAGTTATAAAGTATATTAAATATAAGCTTTTTAATATATTTTGCTAGTTTATTAACAATAAACCTTTTTATTGCTATATTAGCAGCTTTTTTGCTATATATTATTTTAACTATTTTTATAATAAATAAGTATAAAAGCGCTTTTTATTAGCTTTTAAGCGCTAATATTTATTAGTTGTTTACTAGCTTGCTTATAAAGTTATTTATAATTAAATAAAACAGCCTTTTTAAATTACTTTTTATTTTTATTTACTTTTTTCATTATTATTAATAATAATATAAGCTTTATATATATATTAATTAGCTTACTAATAGTTATAAGTAAGCTACTTTAAATTAAGTATATAATACCTTTATAAGTTATGTTATAAAATGCATTAAATATAGGTTTTTTAGCACGTTTTGCTAGTTTGTTAATAAAACATTTTTTATTGTTATATTAATAGCTTTTTGCTACATGTTGCTTTTATTATCTTTATACTAAGTAAACATAAAAGCGCTTTTTATTAGCTTTTAAGCGCTTATATTTATTAGCTATTTATTAGCTTGCTTGCAAAGTTATTTGCTATTAAATAAAAAGTAAAAAGCTTTTTTTTTTAATTAGCTTATTATATAATAATAATTTCTTATAACTAGTTATATTTTTAAAATATAATATTTTATTTAGCAATAAGTATATAAGTTTTAATATTAATTATTATAATATAATATTTAAATAATAAAAATAATTTATAAAACTTATAAGTTATATAGCAAAACAATAATAAAAAAACAAAGTTTATATATTATGTCACACTTTACACTTGCTTACCTCACACATTTGCGTACCTTATTGCTTCACTCTTGCTTAGTTATATATAGCTTAGTCATCCTATACGTCTATATAAATAGTTAGCAAAGAGACGTTCTATAAACCTTTTTTCCTTTAATTAATCAATTACTTTTATTATATAATATCTTGATCGTACTATTATAATTAAATTAATAATATATTTAAATAAAAAATAAAGCAATTAAAATTTAATAACTTATTAAAAAAAAACTGTTTAAAACGTTAAAGTTAGCTATATTTAAAATATAGTTATTTAACTAACTAAATATTTATATAATTTTAAAAGTAATTTTATTTATTTTAATATAAAAATAAGTTTATAATATATAATAAACTATTATTATTATTAAAAACAAAGTTATAATATTATAATAATAAAGGTAGTAATAATAATAATATAAATAATAACCAAAAAAGCAATGCTATAAAAAAATTTAAGCAGTATATATATATAATAATATAGTGTATAAAGTGCAAGTCTATAACCTATACTATTAATTTTAATAATTATAAAAAGTAATTATAATAGTTTAAACTAATATATCCTACGGCTATATTTAACACCCGGCTATATTTAACGTTTTTTTTCCTATATAAAAAACTTTTGTGCGCAACTTTATAATTTGGCCAATACTAATGCTAACGTATCCCACAGGTCAATTGCACACCCGGGTCGATTGCACACTTTTTTTCTCGTACAAAAAACGTCCGTGCGCAACATTATAACTTGGCCAATACTAATGCTATAACAATATAAATAGTACCAGTCGATTCCTAGCTAAATAACGAGTTCAAATAAAATTTTTTCATATTTATAGTATTTTTATTTAGCAAGTTATTAAGTAATACGCTAAGTAGGGATTATATAATTTTTAGCAGGGATTATATTATAGTACAAATACTATAATACTATATAACTGGTTTAATATATAAATAATTAAAATAAAAAAAATACTACTAGATTCCTTATTTTGATAGAAATTTAATGGTTATATTTTTATTATTGTATAACTAAAATTGATAGAGTTATAAATTTACGCATGGCCCCTTTTGCCAAGATCTTTTTAATAATCCTTGTTTATTTACGACCTTAATAACCTTTTAAATAAAAATACTATAAATATAAAAAAATCATATTTGAACTCGTTATTTAGTTAGGAATCGACTGGTACTATTTATATTGTTATAGCATTAGTATTGGCCAAGTTATAATGTTGCGCACAGACGTTTTTTGTATGACAAAAAAAGTGTGCAATCGACCCGGGTGTGCAATTGACCTGTGGGATACGTTATAATAATATAAATAGTACTAAGTAATTTATAACTAAATAATAAGTTTAAATATAATTTGTTTTATATTTATAGCATTTTTATTTAGCAAGTTATTAAAGGATTAAATAAGCAAAGATTATTAAAAAATTTTAGCAAAAAAGTCTATACGTAAATTTATAATTTTATTAATTTAATTATATAATAATATAAATATAACTATAAGCTTTTTATTAAAATAAAGAACTTAGCAGTATTTTTTTTAATTTAATTACTTTAATATTATATAAGTTATATACTATTATAATATTTATACTATAATATAATCTTTGCTAAAAATTATTTAATCTTTGCTTAGCGTATTACTTTATAACTTGCTAAATAAAAATATTTTAAATATAAAAAAATTATATTTAAACTTATTATTTAGTTATAAATTAATTAGTACTATTTAAGTTATAAAGTTGCGCACGGACGTTTTTTATATAAAAAAAAGGTGTTAAATATAGCCGTAGAATATGTTAGTTAATTATTATAACTATTAGCAAATAAATTAAATTTTAAAATAAAAAATAATTAAAGCAAATTATTATTATTATACATATAAACAATTTAATATTTATAAAAAATAAAAGAAAATAAAAAAATTTAGCTAATTAAAAATAATATAAATTATTAAAACGTTAATTTAAATAATTTATATTATAAACATTAATTAATAATTATATAATAAAATATTAAAATAATATATTTTATATGTTAATTAGCTACCTTTAAAACATATATAAAAATTGCTTATATATAAATTTATAACTTAGTTAATATTAGTGTTATAATAATATAAATATTATTAATTGATTTATAACTAAATAAAAAGCTTAATATAATTTTTTTATATTTATAGCATTTTTATTAAGCAAGTTATTAAAGTATTTATTAAATAAAGATTATTTAAAAATGTAAGGATATAAGGTCTGTGCGCAATTTTATATAAATTTTTAACTCTACTAGTAATTAATATAAAATAAAATAAAAATAACTATTAAATTTTTAGCTAAATAAAAAGTTTAATAATACTGTTTTTATTATTTTAACATTAGTATTAATAAAGTTAAAAATTTATATAAAATTACATATAAACCTTATATGCTTAACATATCTTATAGGTTAATTGCACACCTAGGTTAATTGCACACTTTTTTTAACCTCTATATAATGTTAGAATTTAGGTGGCTAGTACATACGCCCCACACCTATTGCCTAATATATAGGTATCCTTTATATACCTAGTTATTTAGTTACTCTCTAATCTATTTAATATAATACTAATATACATAATCTATACTTTAACAGGTTATAAGCCTAAAGCTTATAACATTACCACTTATTTTATTTTGCACTATTATTACTACTATTACTACATTAGCAAACCACTTAGCTATCGCTACTTTTACTAAAGCTAGCTAAAAAAATAAAAATAAAGCCTACTAATCTATTTTAGTAAGAAATTTACAAGGTAGCTATCAACTTATAAAAAACCTTAACAACGCACCTACTATTAATGCAACACACTTAAAATTAAAAAAAGTTTATTTTTATATACTTATAACCTTTATATTTACTACTATTAAAAAAACTTACTTTTATTATAAAAAATTATTATTAACTTTATAGCAATTTCCTTGTTGCCTTATTAACTAAAACTAAAGGTTAACAATAGCTTAACAAATGCTTAAAAGTTTTAAAATAAAAAAACTAATTTTTTAAAAAAATAACTATAAAGCTAAATATAATTTATAATTTTAAGTACTTAAAAAACCTACTTAATATTAATTTTTAAACAAATATAATTTTTTTACTTTATTAAAAAACTTAAACAACTTTAATAATAAAAACAAGATAATATTAATAAAGCATTTAAAAAAACTAAAAATAACTTATATATTTTTATATTTAACCATTTTATAAAGCTTTAATTACTATTATTTATTAATATATTTTTTATATTTACCTCTTTAGATATTAATACTACCTGCCTTTTTAGTTTAAAAGTTAAAATAAAAAAACTTACTTTTAAATTATTTTTAAAAAACATATTTTGTACAATACTTAGCTTATTATTATTATTATTTTACTTTAACAATAATATTATAGCTACTATAACCTTTATATCTTTTATTACTACTTGCTATATTTATTAAACTAAAAACTATTAAAGCAAGCTTTAATAGTATAATAAAGCTTAAATTAATTATAAAGTACTTTAAATTTTTTAAAAAAATAAAAGACTACTTATAAGTTTAAAGCTACGCCTTACTACTACTAGATAGCAACAAGACTAAAAAACTTATAAAAATACTAAATATTTTTATAAAAGCTAAACTTTGTAAAAAAAAAAAGGTTTAAAAAAGTAATTAATAAAAAGCTATAAAGTGTATTTAATTATGCTATAAAAATAATATTAAAAATATACTTAAAAAAAATAAAAAAGACTGTTAAATAGTTGCTTTTTTATAAACGTTTTTTAAAAACAAGTTTAAACCTATTAAAAGTGCTATATTTTAAAACCTTTACTTTTAATAAAAGCATACTATATTATTAACTAAAAAAATAGTTTTTAATCTTGCTACTAAACTATAAATAATTTACTTTAACTTTAAAAAACTTAATGCTACAAGCTATAAAATAAAAAAGCATACCTTTTAATAAAGTTTTTATTATTACTTAGTAACAACTACGCTAACTTTTTTTTTACTTTTTTTAAAATATATAACTTAGTTACTACTAAAAAAGCATTTAAAAAGGTGCTATTTACAGCAATAACCTTTAAACTAGCTATTTAAAAAGCTATATATAAAAAGTAAACTTAAAAGCTTACTAAATAAAACACTACTAAAGCATAACTACTTAGCAAAAAAAGCAACTACTATAACTTTAATAATAATAATAAAAATAATAAACAAAATAGCAATAATAATAACACTAATAATAATACTACTAATAATAATAATAATAATAAGCGAAAAAAAAGGACAAGCTATTATTACTACATTAAAGCAAAGCAAAAAGTTATTACTTACAACTTTAACAAGTGCTTTTATAAACACTTTAATTTTGCCCTAGCAAACTAAAAATCTTAGAACTTTAAACGCTAAAAAACTAATAAGCTAAATGCGCTAATAAATACTGCTTATGTTGCTGCTATTAAAGGACTATTAAAATTGCTTTTAAATTTTACTTTTATAACTTTTAAAGTTAATAATAAGCTTTTTAAAGCATATTTTACACCTAAAACAAGCATTTTTACTAAAATGTTTAGTAGTTATAAAGCATTATAAAAATCTTTACTTAAACTATAAAGTTACCTTTTAAAAAATGTTTTATAAAACACTTAAATAAAAAAAGCACTTTTATAAATAGGTTTTTTTAACCTACTAAACAAAAAGTAGTAAACCTAATAAAAAAAATAGCTAACTATATTATTTTTAATAGTAGCTATAGCTAACCTAATCTTTTATATAAGTTGCTATTTACTAAACTTTAACTTTATATAAAACTATTTATATATAAAATAAATAAAATAATAATAACGCTAAAATAAAAAAGTATAGCAAGCTTTTAAGCAAAAGTTAATAGTGTTATTAAAGCAATTATTATTTAAAATATAATATACTGCCTTACTCTTAGCTATAATTTGGTTTTAGTATTTTAACTAAGGCTAAAAAGTATATAATTTTTATTTTATAAAAACAAAGCTTAAGCTTTAAAAGTAAACATATATTTTTATTAGCGCATTAAATAGCTAGTCTATATATAGTTAATTAACTAAACAAATACTTATATATAGCTGCACTTAATATAACTTTTTACTTTTACTTTATTAATCTTACTTTAAAAGTATAGCATAAAAAACTTAGTTATATATTAAATAATAAAATTAAAAAACTAATAATAATAATAATAAGCATTATATTATAAATAAAATATTGCTTTTATAAAGCCTATATTAAAAGATATATAACTAAAAAACTATATAAAAAAAGCTTTTAAAAAAGTACCTACTTGCTAAAATTTATATATATAAACAAAGCTAGCATGCTTATAAATATATTAAGCTATAATAAATTTATAAGATAGCTTACTATTATATATAATTATAGTAATATAAGTTAGGCTATCTTAATAAAACGCTTAAGTAAGTAGTTTGCAGCCTTTAGCAAATTTTTATAAAAGTAAAAGAGACTTAAATACTATTACTACTTTATTAATATTAATAAGCTTAAAGCTTATATAAATAATAAATTTAAAGCTTTTTATAACTAAAAAAGGATTAAAATATGCTATATTATAATAAAACAGCATTAGTAAAACAGCATTATTAAAAAAATCATATGCTTACTAAAAGATATAGTTAAAAAAATTATAGCTTCTACTAAAAAGCAAAAAATCTTATTAAAGTACTAGCTTATTTTTATTAAAACCGCTAACGTATCCTAGGGCCATATTTGCCACCCGGCCATATTTGCCACTTTTTTTCCCATACAAAAAACATTTGTTCGCAACATTATAACTTGGCCAATACTAATGCTACAATGATATAAATAGTACCAGTCGATTCTTAACTAGATAATAAGTTTAAATATGATTTTTTTATATTTATAGTATTTTTATTTAGTAGGTTATTTAGGTTGTAAATAAACAAGGATTATTAAAAAATCTTGGCAAAAAGGTTTGTGCGTAAATTTATAACTCTATCTATTTTAATTGTACAATAATAAAAATATAACCATTAAATTTGTATTAAAATAAAAAATCTAGTGGTATTTTTTTTTATTTTAATTATATAAATATTAAACTAGTTATATAATATTATAGTATTTATACTATAATATAATCCTTGCTAAAAATCATATAATCCCTGCTTAGCGTATTACTTAATAACTTGCTAAATAAAAATATTATAAATATAAAAAATTATATTTAAACTTGTTATTTAGTTAGGAATCGACTGGTACTATTTATATTATTATAGCATTAATATTGGTCAAGTTATATTGTTGCGCACGGACGTTTTTAGTATGGGAAAAAAAGTGGCAAATATGGCCGGGTGGCAAATATAGCCGTGGGATACATTACTTATATTAAAAATAAAAAATAATATAAAAAAGTAAAACAAATACTTTATAAAATATAGTATAAAAAAAAGCTAGACCTTAGCTATATAGTTATAGTAAAAGCTATAAGCTAGTATTTATTGCTTATAAAGCTAAACATGCTTAAAAAAAAAATAATACTTTACTAAATATTAAGCTATAAAAAAAATAGCACATATAACTACACTATTTTATAGCTTAATAATTATTAAGTTATTAACACTAATAATATTTTTTTTAAAAAAAACTACTTATATATATTTATAAAAAATATAGCAAACATATATTTTTAAAAGCAAGCTAGATTACTATTTCTTAATTACTTAGTTACTAAATAATGCTTATAAAGCTTATTATATAAAAGCTTTAATTTACTAACAGCTAAAATCTTAAGCAACTAAAAAGCAACGCTAACCTTTATACTTTACTTATTAGCAACCTTAAAAGCTAACGCTACTTTAAAGCTAATTTTTAAAATATAGCTAAAAAGCCTTGCACCTAAAATATTGCTTCATTATTATAACTTATAACTTAAAATAATAATAAAAGCTACTACTTAATATTACTTAAAAGCATTAAGCCTAGCATTTAAATTAGTAGTAGCTATACTATTATTTATGCTAATAATAGCTAAACTAAAACTTAAAAACTATAAAATAGCAAAAAAAAATATTAAATAACACTAATAATATAAAGTAATAAAAGTTAAATATAAGTTCTTAGTAAATAACTAAACTTAAGTACTATATAAACTTTTAGCTAGCTAAAATATAATATTAAGCAAATAAGTTTATAAAATTAAAAAAAGCTTAAACAAAAAAATTATTTAGTATAAAGCTTGCTAAGAAGTTTAAAGTTTTAAATAAATTAAAAAAATTAACTATAACAAAATATTTGCCTTAGTAATAAAGCTTATAAGCTATAAGGCTATATTTACTATTGCAGCTGCTTTAAATCTTAAAATTAAACAAATAAATATTATTACAGCTTTCTTATAAAGCAAAATAAACAAAAAAAAATATATTAAATAACCTCTTAAATTTACAAACAAAATAAATAAAGTATGCAAGCTAAACAAAGCACTATATAAATTAAAACAAGCTTTTAAAGTTTAGTACAAAACACTTTTAAAGTACTTAAAAAAACTAAGCTTTATACTACTAAACTTAAATATTAAAGTATTTATTAAAAATATATATATATATTGCTATATATGTTAACAATTTACTTATTGCAAGCTTTTTAAAAACTAAAATTTAAAAAGTTAAAAACGCTTTTTTAAAACGGTTTTAAATGCAAGACCTTAGCTTATACTTTTATTACTTTAAAATATTTATTATTAAAAACTACTAAAACAAGGCTATTTATCTTAGCTAAAAAGCTTACTTAAAAAAAATAATTAAAAAACTAAAACAATAAAAGGTGCATACTATAATAATGCTAATAAAGGTTAGCAAAATATTTAAGCTAGTAAACAACTATAAGGCTTAAAAAAGTAACATATAGTAGTACTTAAAAGCTATAAGTTGCTTAATATATGCTATGCTAAGTATAAAACTAAATATTATATATATAATATTATACTTAAGCAAATATATAAAAAACCTTATAATAGCACACCTAAACATAGCTTAACAAGTATTATAATATTTATATAGCACTATTAACCTTAAACTTTGCTACTAAAAAAAACTTTAAAGCTTAATAAGCTAAACTAATGCTAACTAAGCAAGCTGCACCTAAATAAAACAATTAACCTTAAAGTATATTTTTAATATAAAAAGCAAAGTAATTAGCTAGTTATTAAAACGTTAAAATAGCACCTTTTTATTATCTTATAAATTAAAAATAAAAAGGTAGACCTAAGCTATAAAAAAAGCAATCTAGCTTTATAAACTACTTATAAAGCTAAACGCTACTAAAAACAATTTACTTATAATAATTATTTATAAAAATAACTAAAAAGCTATTATAATAATAAAAAACCTATAATATTATAGCAAAATAAAGTATATTTTAGTTTAAAAAGTATTTTATTAAAAGGCTATATAAAATAAAAACGTAAACTTTTAATAAGTTCTTACTAATAAGTAAATAATAAATAGCCTTATAAAGCTATTATTAAAAAATAAGTTTATGATTTTTTATAACGCTTTAAACCTTTAAAAAGTAATTTAAATAAAAAAACGCAAGCTTATAAATATTATATAGCTTATTTACTTACTAACTAACAAGTTTTAACCTTATTTACACTTAATTTATAAAAAGCAAACAATTTTAACTAACTTTATAAGTTAAAAAAATTTACACACTAATTTTTTATAATATAAAACACTTTTTATACTATAAATATTTTTTTTTTTTTACTTTACTTTAGCAGCGCAATGCTAATAAAACTAAATAAACTATTATTAAATCTTAAAATATAAAAAAATAAAGTAAAAAAATACTTACTTTAATTTTAACTTATTATATAACTTATTTTAAGCTTAAACTACTTTAAACTTAAAGCAAAGCAAAGTATAGCCTTATATATATATTTATAACTTATTTTTTTTATAACAAACAAAACTAGATTAACTAGTAAAACTATATACTTAACGCTAAATTTTAAAGCACTTTTAATTACTTTGCTAGTTTTTAAAATATAGCACTAAATAACTTTAAAATAAGTATTTTTAGCACACTAAATAAGCTAATTATTAAAAATTAGTAAAAAACAAAGCTTTAGCATATTTATATAATAGCTATTATAAAAAAAGAAAAGCAAAAAAAGTATATATTTATTTAAAATTATAACCTTTAAATAGCTAATAATACAAGTTAATAAAAAAAGGTCTTATTTAAAAAACAATATTTATTTATTAAATACTTTATTAACAAAAAGCATATAAAAATAGCATAAGTTTAGTATAGCACAAATAATACTTTAAAAGGTTAAAAAAGATGCTTACTAAACATATTATATAAAGTTATAATATAGTTATAACTAAAAGATATGCCTTACTAAAGATTAAAAAATAAAAGGTTTAAACACTACGTAAACCTTTGACTATAATAAGTATTAGTTATAATTAAAAGTTATAATAGCCTTATAGGCAATGGTTTAGTGTAAGTGGGAGTATTAGAATTTAGGTAGCTAGTATATACGCCCTACACCTATTGCCTATATAATATACAGGTATCCTTTATATACCTAGCTATCTAGTTACTCTTTGATCTATCTAATATAATACTAATATACTTATAACCTATACTTTAACATATAAATAATCTTTAACCTATTATATTTTTACTGCACATTATAATAAGCTTTTAAAAAAAGTCTAATATTATTTTTGCACTTTAAGCCTTTTATACAAACCTAAAACTAAGCGTTTAACGCATAGCTAAAATTTATAATATACTATTAATAACTTTAGCAAACTAAAAATGCAGCTATATAATTATATATAATAGTAATTTTATTATGTAATTATTTTTATTTAAGCATAATAGTGTTAAAAATATAGCTAACTAATTATTAAAGTTATATAATAAAAAATATATTAATAAAAACTAAACTTTTTTTTTTATATAATAATAACTAGCTTTTATAATATATTTTAATTATTAAATTAATTATTAGCACGTTTTATATAAAAATTTATTTTAATATTATAAGTAATTTGCTTTTATATAAAATATAATAGTAAAATATAAAGTTTAAAAAAAAATATATATATATAACTTTAATAAAATTAAATTTATTATAAATAAAATTTTATTTAAAATAGTTATAATTATATTTAATTATATAAAAAATTTAAAAATAGTATAATAAAGCAATTATAAATAAATTATAATTATTTAAGCTATTTTATTATATAGCTATATTGTTTTGCTATATATTATTATTATAAAAGAAAAACTATTTATTATGTTAATATAAACGCACTTTATTACTTAATAGTTAGGTTATTATAATTATAAAAAATAGCTAAATAATAAATAAGCAAAGTATTAATTAAGTTTAATATTTTAATTAATATATAAGTAATTATATAAAAAATATATTTTAACTTTTAATTTTTAATAGCTATAAAAGCTATTATTTATATAATTTTAAAAAGTATTGCAAAAATAAAAATATTATTATGCTTTATATGCTAGCATATTTATTATATAAGCTTTAGCTTTTTAATATTAGCTATTTTAAGTTTTTAAAATAGTTATATAAAAAAAATTTAAATATTTAATATAAGCATATATTATATATATATTAAAAAAAGATTTTTTACTAACGTTTTTTAATATGTTTAATATATTAATAATAAAAGCTAACATATAAAAAGGTTTTTAAAAAGTAAAATTAGTGCTATATAACTTAAAATATATTATTACTTAGCTAAATTTTTTTTTAACTACTTTTATAATTAAAGCTTTATTTAATAGCTTACTTTTACTTAAATAATTTATTATTTTAAATAATATATAAAATATAATATTTTAATTTATATTTATTAAATATTTTATTATATAATATTAAAAAAACTTACTAATATATATTATTAAAAGTATATAACAAATTATATATAATATAATAATTATTATATATTATTTAACTTTATTAAAAAAAAAAATATAACTTTTTATATAGCAAACATTTAACTTAGTTAATATTACTATATAAAAAAAATAAAATTATAAAATAAAAAATTACTTTATATATAAAATATAAAAAAGTTAGAAGCTGCTAAAACAGCTGCTATATAAAAAATAGTAAAAAAGTATATAAGTAATAGTTTTATAAGGAGCTAAAAAACTTTTGCATAATACTATAAAATATATAATAAGCCTAGCTATAATATATAAACATATTAAAATAAGCAAAAAATGTTTAATAAATTAAATTTTAAATAGTTTTAATTTATTTTTTATTATATAGTTAAGTTATAAAAAATTGTTTATATAAAGGTTAAAAAAAGTGTGCAATTAACCTAGGTATACAATTAATTTATAAAATATATTATATTTTTAAATAATCTTTATTTAATAAATAATTAAATAACTTGCTTAATAAAAATGCTATAAATATAAAAAAATATTATTAGCTTTATTATTTAGTTATAAATTAAGCATAAATACTTATATTATTATAGCACTAATATTAACTAAGTTATAAATTTATTTACAAACATTTTTTATATATGTTTTTAAAGTGGTTAGTTAATTAACTTATAAAATATGTTATATTAAGCAAAAAATTTAAGTAACTATTAAAAAGTTTAAAAAGTTTATTTAATAAAAAGTATAGGTTTAAAATACTTTTGTTATTTATAATAATTTGTTTAGCTATTTTATAGCGCAGCTATTTTATATTTTATTTGCAAGCAAAAACTGTTTTAAAAGAGCTTTTAAAGCGTGCTAAAGGGCTTGCTAAGCCTTTTAAAGCCTTTAAAGTGCTTTTTTAGCCAGATAAAACGCTTGCGCTGCTTATATAAAGATTTTATTATGTTTTCTTTTTTATAAACTAGGTTTTTACCTAGTTAATTTTAATTAAAAACAAGCAGACAGGTAAAATATAAAAGCTTAGCCTATGCCCTATCTTATAAGCCTTTTAAAGTTAGCAAGCTTGTTAAGGTTAACTTCGCAGAGCGTTTATGTGTTCTTTTTCTTGCCCTTGCGCTCCTTAGGCTGCCGCCGCAAGCTTTTGCAGGCCCTTTAGATTTGTTTAGCTAGGTTGTACATTACAATCCTCTTGGTGCAAAAGAGCCACTGGGCTATATTTTGCGCGCTTTCTAGTTTGTCTATGGCCGCTTTAAAATAATTTAAATAAACTTTTAAAACGCAATTATATAAACTATTTTAAAATAAAAACAAAACTTAAAAAACTTTTTATAGCAATAAATTTTAATATATATTTTAAAAAACTATTGTTAATTTAAAAGCTGACTTTAAATAGCTTTTAATTATTATTATATATAGTAGCTAAGCTTTAAATAAACTTATATTATTAAGATTAATAGTGTAGGTTATATATTTATACTTTATAAATTATATTATTATATATATATTGCTAATATTTTTTTATAGCATTACTTTTTTTATTATTATTAGTATTATATATATTATTACCTTTATTATTATAATATTTATAACTTTGCCTTAATAAGTAGTGCTTACTATTTAGGTTAGCTAATTATAACTTATTACCTTGCCTTGCCTTATATTACATTTATAATATATATATACTAATATATACTATGCTATAATATACTATATTATTGCTATTATTATTGTTATGCCTTTGCTTTATATTATATAACTATGCTTTTTTATAGTCGTATTAAAGGTTTTAAGCCCTTTTATTAACAATACTATTACGCCTTAATTTTTTAATAATACTAACTTATTATATTAACTATAGCAATATATATAACAACTATTAAGATGCAATAGTATAGATTATATACTTGCACTCTATGTATTATACTGCTATATATAAGGTTTAGGGCTTGGTATGTTATAAGGTAATGTGCTAGATTTTAAAAAGTAGCTATAAAAAATTACTTCCATCTAGTGTGCTAATTGTGTGTAGCTATAAGGCCTTATTAAGCCTTTAGCTAATCTTTAGCTTGCTTTTAGCAAGCTTGCGCAAGTAGTATATACTTTTTTAACAGTTAGTCTTTAAAAAAAGTATGTCCTCTTTATACTACCCTTTTTTTTTTTTGTTATTATTTTTTAATAATAATTAAGCATATATTTACTTAAATAAGATCTAATTATAAGATTTTTTAATTAGCCCCTTTTGTTTTATATTTTTTTAATTTTTATAATAATTGCTACTTTACTTATTATTGCAGTATATTTATAAAGCTATTTTTTTATACCTTTATATTTGCATTTTTATACCTAATTGCTAACCTTTTATAAAGTATTTGCTTTATATTATACTTTTTTTTTTTTTTTTTTTTTATTTTTTTTTATTTTTTTTTTTTTTTTTTTTT
>Ga0247782_1000517_pt1 | contig 19695 bp, 10 predicted proteins | sample UWRJL019104C5_FD_179928 | JGI IMG/M metagenome (GOLD analysis project Ga0247782, IMG submission 179928) | Plant litter microbial communities from Arlington Agricultural Research Station in Wisconsin, United States - UWRJ-L019-104C-5 | ecosystem: Environmental > Terrestrial > Plant litter >...
CGGAAAAAAAAAAAAAAGGCACTTGGCAATGAACGGCGGAAGTTCCCAGTCAGATCCTGCCTATCGGACAGCGCGAATCAACAGGAGTCGATAACGAAGCTACGCGTGCTACCCATTGTTATGCACAAAATAATGGCTTGGCGGGTCGATCTAGGTAAGTAAAGAAAGGTGGGCGGAGGGGCAGCGAACAATTCTTGAAGGACCGGAAGAATACGCCCTTGCAGAAATCATATTATGATCGTCGCCTCCTATAATGATGCAACCTTAACCCCCCAACAGCCTAAGCTCGATCCGGCACTGCGCTTGTACAAAATATGTATAAAAAAACGCCGTTTTAGCGGGTGATGAGTTCCTACCTAGGTACATAGGCACCGTAGGCCGGTCCATAGGTACAGTGCCCCCCTGATCGACCTTCCAGAAGTCCTCTCCTGCAGCAGGCATCTGCAACAGCTACACTGCCGTACGTACCTACATAAGGTATCATCATGACGGGTTCCTGATTTTTACTAGATCAAGTACTGCCGTACACCGGAACTTATTGGGCGCTACACCTCCACATCCTTGTGCCTGTAAGCTAATTTTTACAACTACAGATCTGTACAAAAGCGAGACAAAACGCGCCATCTGCCATTAAAGCAGCTACTGTGTCTTCTAAGGACGGGCGATCGTTGTTTATATAGGGCATACCTCATTCCCTTTTTCTTCAAGCTTCCTCTCCGCTGGCCATTCTGAGTAGGACTTGTTAGCTAGCTCGGTGTGATGTTTGAAGGAGCCCGCTCAGCCTCCTGTCTGCGTCCAATAATTTCCCTCATATGATCTGTTCATGATGGATTTATGTATGCTGGTTGTATGTATGTAGGTGCTGCTGTTTGCTGTACTGCAACGCTGACGCTCGGTCCTCTTGGCTGGGATCAACTGTTGCCCATACCGCCCTCAAACATGCCTTGGCCTACATGCTTAACATGTAAGCTAACCCGGCAAAAAAGAGAAGCAGCATCAGCAACACGATGATGATGATGACGACAAAATAGCTTTTCACAGCGATTACAGCATGTGCCTTTCTAGAGATGGTTCGTTCAGCGAGCGTTGGAACGTTGCAATTGCATCATCGTAGGTTCTGTTTAGCCTGTTATTCCTAGGATACATACTATGGACAGTACTATGTAGTTCAGCACACTAAAATAAGTACACTGCGAACTACTTTGGGTCGTGTAAGCAACTCTGGGGTGGGTAGCAAACGAGGACAAACGAGGCCCATGTCGCGCGGTACGTGGTACATACAGTGGGCATGCATCAAACAAGATACCCGGTTATTACCAAAAAGACCAAGCGGACCAAATCCCAAAAAGCCAAGAGCAACAGGCGGGGGTCCTACCTAGTCAAGAATGAAATATTCAAGATCCAACTCTGACTGACTAGGATGCCACCTGGTTGATCGCGAAGGTTGTGGAAAATCGGGATCTGTACCAGTGCGATTTCTCAAACAAGGTAGTCAGTTCAGCGGTATGTACTCTTGCGATACCACGCAGGGCAAATGCGCGGGTAAGAACGAGTCTAACCTAGTAGCAAGATAGATGCAGGAGCAGAAATACAAACTAAACACACATCCTCTCCCGTGCCTTGCCTTTAGAAGATGCTCAAGTATGTTTAATTGTCCTGTAGGTAGACAAAATAAAAGTTATCCGACGCCAACTTCTTCCTCTCCCCTATGTTAGCGATGCGCCTACAATAATCTCAGGCACTCGTTCTCCTTTCAGCTGTTATCCACATAACAACCCTGCTAGAATATCGACCATACTTTTCCTTTCCTCTTTTCCATTCCTCTTTTCCATTCATACTTCATCCTTCGTCATAGCCGGAGTTGTCACTGGCGCCGCCCGGCCGTTCACCGGGGAATTCCTTGCACATCTCGCGCGCTACTTATCAATTGGACCGTGTCTGCGTTGGTCTACTTATAGATCCTTTAGGTACTAGAGGTCCCGTTCCCACTAACACGCGACGCCGACTTCCTCGCGGCTTTTATTTTAATTTTTTAGACTTTCGTATATGCGCGTTCCTCCCACCGACCTACTTAATCATTAATCTTACAGACGCGGCATTCTTGTTTGTTTGTTTCATTCGTGGTTCATTCCGATAACTGACTCTGTTAATTTCATAATCGACTCGCCTTTCGCTCCATCTGTTCCCTCGGAATACTTCCTCTCTCATGAGCGAGATCCCACATTTGCTGGCCCCTCTACTTGTCTTCTTCCTTGGCAAGTATATGGTTGTCAGTGAGTGATCTTACATGTAGTTCACTCGGGCAGTGCTCATCGACTATTCTTTATCCGATTCCAGTGACCGAGTTGGACGGTCTCACTGCTTTTCAACCTAATATCTTAAGCTAAACTTAATTATAATCTGTCGATCTTTCAACCGTCAGTTTTACGTCGCGAGTATTTCGGTCTCCATCCGCTCTTCCGTACTTCGCACCACACAAATACGAACATTGCGCAGTAGGAAAAGCTAGGGTGGAATACTACTAGCTGGATCTCAGGCCAATATTTCACAACAGAATATCAAGTAGGCATGTATGCAGCCTTACGATGGGCCTGCTAAGCTTTCTCTCCAAAAAGTCTTACACAGACTTGACTGGGCGGGACTCGTTAAAGACAAGCGCCTACGATGTGACGGTGGCGTCTTCGCCACCTATCCGCGGTATGCGTACTTCCTATTCCAGCAATACCATGTCTCAAATTCATTTAACTGACTGGCTTCCATCTCATAAGGCACGTACCCAGTCGCCGGTAATGGAACTAAGATACTAGAGCAGTTTCAAAAGTCACATCCAAACCTCGCTCCAGCTCCACCACCGCTGGTTCCTCGTCTCCATGACGATAGTTTTTATGGAGGCGGTATCGAACGTCCGAGGACCGCCCCTTCGAGCCAGCTTAGCGGAACGAGGTCGAGAGGCTCCTCGAATGCACAATCCCAGCCACAGGCCCCATTGCCCGCGCCAGTCAAGAAAAAATACGGCCCTTATAAATTGCCGCCGAAGATAGTGATTGATGACCGGGCCTCGCTGCTTCCAAGCAATCCAGCCCCATCGCCAGGTTTAGCGTCGCTGTACAGTTCCTCCATTCGCAGCGGCGAATCAGCCAAGGGCAAGGGATACGTCGACCTCCTAGATGCACATTCGTTGATCAGACCGTCTGATTTCCACGGCCGCGTTCAGGCCGCAGGTGTTAAGAATTACGGCGAGGACGTAGCAGACCGTAACAACCAGGAAAACAGCAAAAGCAACATTGCCATTCAGGTCGCGGACCCGCAGGCCAGCAATGGCGCCAAGCGCACTCTACCGTCGAAGAATGCCGACGTGGGCCATAATGAAAAACCACTCCCGGCGCGTCCTAGGGTCCGACATTCCATAGGTTCGAGCCTGCGATCGCAGTATTCCAACCCTCACGCCCCTGAACCGTTCCCTAAGAGAACGTCGTCACGCTTTCCACTTTACGCAGAGGATGTTTCTTCGGATAAGCCCATGTCACGAGCCGCTTCCGCGAGGTCAGAGAGAGCTGCGAGACGGCGGTCGGTACCTTCTTACATGGTTCCCGCATCCGGGAATACATCGCGGAGCTCGTCTACGGGGAGGCGAGAAAATGGAAAAGACCCGGAATCTTTCCCTGATTCCCTCAAGGGTCGCGCTCGGGCAGCTACTTCTAACAAGAGACAAGCAGCAGCAGCGCACCTTACTCTAGAGATCCAACCGCAACATAAGCGGAACGACTCGGAGAAGACCCTGCCAGATCTTCCCGTGTCAGCCTGGGACCGGTCTAGACGGAAGACGATATCGCACAGCAATTCGGCAGTAGAATCATCATCAAGGGGACCAGTGAAGAGACAAAGCCTGCAGGGCATGCGTTCCAAGAGCCACGGGGAGATCTACGACGACACCTACCAACACAGAGCCAAATCTTCACAGGGCGGCACGCAATCCTTGACAAAAGACCGGAATTCCTCTACGAGGCGTCATCTGGGAAGTACCACCGATCTTCAGGGCTTTTCCTCCGACTCACCAGCACAGCAATGTGACCGCAAATCACGTTAGTGCTCTCTCTCTCTCTCTCTCTCTCTCTCTCTCTCTCTCCATTCACCGTTGTTTGCTACTTGGTTATTTGGTGCAGCAAAAAGAATGAATAAAAAGTGATTCCTAACTAATAATGGGAATATAGACGTAGCATCTTCAACCACGAAGAACCCTAACCGTGGTGGGATTAAGAGCAAGTTGGACCATATCCGTACCCGAAGCATGGCCTCCTTATCCAATAAGAGCACCAAGAGCCTCAGGATGCACGATCTCGAACCCTCACCCTCTATTCCTGGTCGGCGTAGTAGTCTTCGCCACGGGTCCGTGACTTCGGAGACGGCAATGTCAACCCTTAGTTCGAACCCGTTCAGGCCGCAGTCGGGCCACACGACGACCACGTCGGTTGATTGCTGCCTTCCACTATCACCCCACCCACTTTCCGCGAACCAGAACCTGTCTATTCCGCCCGTCCCTAAAATCCCCTTTACCGATCCGTTCGAGTTTTCCTCCTCAGGAAAGGCGCCCGCATCGTCGCCGACACGTTCGTCCGCGACCGCTCAGCGGCGCCACTCTAGCGAGTTCTACCTCGACGACTACGCCTCATCCAATAGCGACCGCTCGCCATCGCCTCCGGGGGGCTCGCACGAGAAGGACCTGTTATTTTCGGATGGCGGATACGGCGTTTCCGGCTTACAGCTCCCGGGCCTTCCCGAGTCTTTCGACGTGACCATGTCTTCGATACCAATATCGACCCCAACTCTATCGGCCGTGACAGTAGCAGGAGAGCCGTCATTATCAACAACGATGAGTCAGAGTCGAAATATTCTACACAGCGAGATCGACAACATAGTGTCCCTGCTCCGCATGCCGGCCTATATACAATCCGATTCTGATTCGGATGACAGCTTTGAGAAGCGGATGAAAGAAAAAGAGAAAGAGAGGAACAAGCAAGGCCAGAGCCAGAAAGAGAAACAGAAACAGAAACAGAAACCGGTGGTAGTAGAATCATCATACAAGGAGGAAGAGGAGCTGAATTTCGACATCCCCATGAGCCGAGCGAGGCCGCCGACTTTTCCACGCCATACCCGCACTGCCGAGGGGCGCTTTCATTCGAAAGGGCGATCTATCAAGGAACATGAGGGCGATGACTCGGATTTCTGAGGTTCCAAACGGATTATGATCAGGCCGACCAACTCATCTACTTAGTAGACCCAAAACGAGATGAGGGTCGACGAAAACTGTATGGGTAATCCATTCCATCTTTTATGAAAGAAAAACGGAGGGGGGGGAGGTTCGAGGAATTGACGATGTTTCCATTAATACATACATGTCGACATGATGTTACGGGGCGTTGGAACGAACATGAGCGATTGAGTCCTACTACTTTATTTTCGTCTTTTATACCCTGGATTCGATGATTGGTTTTTCGGATATAAATAATGCGACTGTGGAAACAATTACTCAGGAGTTTTATTGGGTTTCTCCCTCCAGCAACACACTCATTATTTTCTTAGCTAATAATGAACGGTAGGGTATATTTAATACTACCTAGGCTAGTGTGACGATAAAATCGACGTTGTATAGAGAGCATAGAGTAAAGAAACCAAACCAGGTATTGGAAAAGAAAGTTGAGGGAAGGAAAGGAAAAGTTGACGGTGTTCTATTGAGACGGTGATGGTTCATCACGGAGTGCCTATAATGCCAAAACTGTTTCTTATACTTGAGTGGATGTGTTCAGATAAAACCCCTACTTGATGGTGCACAAAGCCTTGCTCCCCTTACTCTTGGATACCTTGCCTAAGCAATCTGGTATTTAACTGGCCACCCTGAACGAGCAAACTTACCCTGTCTGATATTCCTAGTTAAGGCCAATAAAGGTCAACTCGTAAGTGCCTATGTTAGGCCGGGGTACTTTACCTGGGAACAACCTACAGCAGATAACCTTACTAGGCTAGCCTGGTGAATACGTATTGTCCGTGGTGCTTTGATTTGCTCTCAAAGTATGTTCTCTAACCCAGTCTTTAAAGCCTTTTATGACCTTAGGAATAATAATGCTGTAGGAAGCTCTTCAGGCACATGGCTTATAATAGTTGGTATAGTTAATTAATCACGAGGTTAAATTAGACAATAGGAAAGCAGAGTAGGAAAAATAGTTGTCTATGTAAATGGTCTATGTTGTTGCTGTAGAAAAAGACTAATAAGGGGAAAGGACCCCAATTCTGCCCCATACGTATAGTAGTTTTCGGTAGAGATTGAGGGTACACTGTTTGACAGTCCAAGTCACACACGGCTAACTCTTTAAGGGTACCTGCCTACATGTACCCAGAGCTCCTAATCTTGCCCCACCATTGCCTATTCAAAGCTTCCCCACGATCAACCCATTTGTGTTTTGTGATACTGGCCATTTCCAGCATTCGAGCTTTAACCGAGTCCATCCCGTTGAGTCGACAAGCCTCTTTACACTATCATTAGCAGACCTTACCACTAGATGCTAATAAATCATACCACCGACCATGGCGAGCTCTGAAAACCTGACCGTGTCCGAGAACTTTGGCAGTCTCGTAGAGGAAGCCACGAGATCCAACGATCCCGTCGCCGCCTTCGACTCGCTGCTCTCCAATCTTCGACAGTACTCGACGCCGGCCAGCTTAGCAGACGACCTGAAACATGTGGTGCAAGTGATATTCAAGACGGACCTGCGCGTCGTGGCGCTCCGGACGATCCTCGAACGCTTCATCGGCGTGCTACGGGACTTCAAGAACCCGGACCTGACCGTGGACGTGGGCACCGACACAATCGGCATCATCGACAGTCAGCCGACCGCGACTTTCCTCGACCAGGTGGCCTCAGTGCGGGAGCTGATCGCGGAGGCGCACGAGAGCAACGAAGACTTCGTCGAGGCCGCCAAAGTGCTTTCGGAGATCCCGCTCGACGCCGCGCAGCGGAAGGTAACCAACGACGAGCGCGCGGCCGTCTGGGTGCGCATCGTGCGCGACTACCTCGAGGTCGACGACACCACCTCGGCCGATACGTACCTGAACAAGCTCAAGAACATCATCTACACAGTGTCGGACCCGGCCCTGAACCTACACTTCCGGCTCTCGCAGGCGCGCATCCAGGACTCGAAGCGTGAGTTCCTGAGCGCATGCTCCGCCTACCACGGCATCAGTCTCTCGCCGGCAGCCATCTCTGAGGAGGAGCGCCTGCACACCTTGGCCATGGCCGCCCGCTGTGCCATCCTCGCCCCGGCGGGACCCTTGCGCAGCCGCGCCCTCGGAAGAATGTATAAGGACGATCGGGCCGTGCAGCTCAGCGAGTTCGCCATGCTTGAGAAGATGTTTCTCGACCGCCTCATCGCGCCCGCCGAAGTCGACAAATTCGCCCAAGGCCTCGCGCCGCACCAGCTCGCCACGACGTCCGACGGGTCCACTGTGCTCGCTAAGGCCGTCGTGGAGCACAATCTGCTCGGCGCCTCGAGGCTGTACAGCAACATCGGGTTCGAGGCGCTGGGCGCCCTCCTGGGCCTCGACGCCGCCCGGGCCGAGGACACCACGGCCAAGATGATCGAGCAGGGCCGTCTTGTCGGCCGCATCGACCAGATAGAGGAGGTCATCTGGTTCGAGCGAGGCGAGGCGTCCGGGGAGAAGGGCAGCGGACGTGCCGAGCTCGCCGTCGGAAAGGAGATGCGGCGCTGGGATGCGAACGTGCAGGCTCTTGCCGAAGAGGTCGAGAATATCACGAATGCTCTACAGCGAGAGTTTCCCGAATTTGTGGCTGCCAACTTGGTGGTATAAAATTCAGGTATCAAGGGAAAAGGAAGGAAAGAAAGGCAAGCAAAAGCAGAGCAGGGGACAAGGCATTAGTAATGATTAGATGTTACGATGAACATGAAAAACCAAAAGACATGGACTAAACGGCGTTTCTCGGTATGGGCGAAGTTCAGTGGTGTGGCCATGACAAGGATGCCCGAGAGGAAAGACTACGATCCCTCGTTGGTATTGAAAGACGAATTCATCATGCCTCATTCACTACACTTATTCGGCGGTGGCGTTTGGGTCTGAAAGCACATAGCATAACAAGAAAATAAAGAGATTAACTCCATTGGTCGGCAATGCAGGACCAAACTCAGAAAATAGACATTTGTTCAGCTAAACTTGCAAAAAAATCCAAACGTGATTTAAATAATAGTTGTCACTAAGGCCGGCTGACTTGGTTCAGTCAGTCAAGGTCCTTCTTCCTAACTACGATATACCCCTGGCTCAAGAGTCGCGGATCACCCATTTCTTCCTCAAAAATCAGGTTCTCGATCGCCTTGCGCTGCCTCTCGTCCGACACGACACTGCTAATATCCGTGCCTTGCGCCTCGGCCAGCCCCATGATCTGAATTAGGCCTTTGCCGATCAGCTCGCCCATGAGATCGTATCCGTCTGCCGTGAGATGCACGCCGTCCGGATCCCAGTATTTGACCTGATTCGGACGAGGCATTTTGTGATACGGCAACTTTGTGGACAGGTCGAAGTGGAAGCTATGAACGGTTAGAAAGTCAGCGTGACTATCACTGTGGATACATCGATACGCAAGTAATAGGGTGTATAGGGGAAATCTACAAAGCCTGACACAAATCGTTGAGGGTAAGGTAAAGAAAAATGAACTAGAACCCACAAATTCTCTTTCTCATATTCACTGATAAACTTGTTCACCACTTCCCTTTTCTCCGTGATACCCCGGAAATTGCCCCCGACCTCCGGGATGGTGAGGGCGAGGACCTTGCCACCCTTTGATAAGGGGATCTCCCAGGCGCGTTTCAGGCCTTCGATGATCTGATCCGAGAGCCTGCCCCAGCCGAGGTCACTACCAGCTGTCAGCTCGAGAACATATGAAGAGAACTAACTACGGAGAGGAGGGGGGCCGTAGTTTATGAAAATGGGCATGAAAAGCAAGATATAGACAGAGCCAGGCGGTACAACAAAGTCCAGGGGAAGGTAAAATTGAAAAGTTCCGAAAACGCGTACTTTGTACCACCGAGAACAATTGTCCAGTCATAAGGCTCTTGTACCGCATCCCCTGGCGAAAAGTCAATGTCAGCTGTGTCATTAGGTATCTTCACGTGAAAAAATCAACTTTGGGCTATAAGATGTTGTTGCATGCGAACATCCAAGACGAAAACAAGGAGCGGTCGAATATGATATGAAATCAAGAGAGATAATAAGCACCCTCGGTTCACTTACAGCTCGACTGCATCCGCCTGGTATACCCAGGCCCGGTCACCAGATCTCCAGGTTGGCCATTAACCACGCACTCAACCTTGCGGCCTGAGAACTCCTTGACAACCTTGCCTAGACGATTGGCATACGGATTATCGACCGGGTATCCGCAGCTCAGCGAGTTGCCGAAGCACAGGATGCGAAGAGGTGCTTCTTGTTTTCTACCCTGAGCCGCCATCGCGAGTCTAGAGTATAATCTAGAGAAGAAAAGCGATACGCTGCTCACAATATCGCTCGGTGATAATAGACCTTTCCTCTTTTGGCTCTTTCTCTTCCTCTTCCTCCCCCAAGAAGAAACTTGAAATCGTGGGGAAGGCAACGCGAAGAAAAGCAAGGGACAGATAGACACCCTAATGTGTGTGGGAAACGAAAGGAAGGGGAAGGTTTAAGAGTCTGAGTCACTCCTGCTGGTCTGGTCTGATGTGACGCGGAGTGGGGGATTCACTCTGTTTCTCGAGTAGGTATATATCAAGATAATGTCTGTCTAAGAACCAATGTGCACTTTCGAAATAGCTCGAAAAGGGCACATAGCCAAGAAAAAAAAAAAAACTAAATCACCCAAGGCGATGGAGGAACAAGGAGGCCATCTCAGTGTGCGGCTCGGTGTCGATAGAGGTGCACAGGGAACAAACTACCTAGATGTGGCCCGGTAATGTAGGCAAGCACCTAAGCGTTATGTAAGCATATGCGTGGAAAGAGTGAACCCCAAGGCAGCAACTGTGACGGCAGAAAAAAAAAGGACTTTACAATCTCAGAAGGGACAGAAGGAAAGAGGACAGCTTAACACATATCATGCGTTGTCTTGTCTGCAAGTAAGGGGTAAAAAGGGAAGAAAAAGATCAATAACAACGTGAGTATATCGACGCGGCCGTCGGGCGGTGTGTCTAAGGCAACATTGATATTCTGTAGATACTATGTAGGCAGTAGGTACCAAGCATGCTTCTGTGGGACATCTCATGATAGCTATTCAGGCGCGGTTACTATGGTTTGCCCTGGGTACTGCCTAATGTATCTGCCTTCAGGTGCCTGCATCCTGCGCCCTTAAGGTATTTCTATGTACCTGCTACTAGATATAATGTACTGCCTATATACCATTTCACGGAAGTGAGATGTGGGCAAGCGCCATAGATACATACCTGGAGTTGCCTTATACTAAGCCTGTCCATGGCTATACTAAGTAGCCCCTCGATCTGATAAGCACGGATACGTAAGGTGTGGGGTAGACTATGCCAGGCGCAGAACAATGAACCAACGCCAAGAGAAAACCATCAACCAGACAGGTACTTGGCTATCAATTTCATCGGATGAAGATGCTTTAGAGAGCCTAGACGGATTACGAGAATGAGGCCCAAAGGCTGTTCTATCTCCTATATAGACACGAAGCTTCCAGTTTGTTGTGATACAGTATTACACTGAGAGCGCGGAGGACCAAATGCTTAAACCGGGAGCCCTGAATTCGCACGGCCAATGTACGAACATATGCATATCCCCTAAACCATGCCAACCAATCATGAACACTTTACACAATGCTAACCTTGCATATGCAACCAAACAATCCCGTATATTTACAGCCACTGACAATCAATATCCGTCATCTCTCTCTAAAAGGCCTGCCCCTGGTACGGGTTTGGATTCGGTCCGCGTGCGGCCCCGGGGCTACCATGGGGCCCGCCTGGAAATGGTGGTGACGATGCAAATTGAGCTTGGGGCGCCATGAAACGGGGATCCATACTGCCTGGAGTGGGAGAGCGGAAACCGCCTGGTCCGGGCGCCCAGTGTGCATCTTGTATTCCGAAGCCCTGCTGTCTAGGTGATTGGGGAACCATGCCCCGGCCCATATTTGAATACATCCCAGCTGGTGGTGGAAGACCAGGTGATGCCATCGGCGGTTGATACTGTTGATATGCTTGTTGCTGCTGTTGTCGCTGAATTGCGGTTTGAGCAGCTTGGCTGGTCCAGCCTTGCTTCATGTGTTCCTTTTCACGTTCCCGGGCGTGGATTGCTCCTACAAGTCCTCCACTAGCCGGCTGGGTGTTTTTGTTCCCTGCTAGGTTGATGAGGGGTGACCCAGTCACTCGCGCCACATGCTCCTGCTCACGAGCAGATAAACTCGATTCACCTTGTGTCTGCTGACCACCCAGGACCGCGCCGGCGCCTCGTGAGCCAGGACGCTGAAGCAACTCACGAGATTTGGGTCGTTGTAGCAGGTCTCCGCCGCTTCGAGAGTTTGGACGTTGTAGCATATCTCCAGCCCCGCGAGAAGCAGGGCGCTGCAAAAGATCTCCTGGGCCTCGAGAATTTGGACGTTGTAATAGATCCTGAGAGCTGTTCCGCGAATGTGCGGTCCCAATGTAGTCGTGATCCTGGCCTCGACCCAGAGGAGGGGTCGGAGTACTAGCACGGTAACTAGAAAACGTTATTCCGGATGAATGTCGTTGGTGAGCGTATAGAGGCGTTGCTGCCGTTGCCGCCCTATGTTGGACAAATTCTTCAGGTGAAAGTACCGGACCATTCGAGCCCGGTGAACCAGCGACTGCACTACCTGGTTGCCAGATTACACTCCTGCGTATATTCTCTTCCGAATCTTTACGTGAATGCGCCGAATCGACAATGACTGGTCTATGTGAGAGTGTGGTGGCGGGTGAATGAGTTCTAGGAGGGGGCGACGTTGAACTCTGTATTACACCTGCTGATGACGTCATGTTTCGCGGTGCTACTGCGTAATTCAGTGTAGGACCAAAGTCTATGCCAGGAATGTTAAAACTCGGCTCGCGAGTCTCTGATTCCTCCGCAGCCCCGGTTGTCCTTAGCACACCAGCTCTAGGTCGCTCGACAGAAGCGGCGGTCTCGGTCGAAGGACGGGAACTAGCATAGTCAGGACTGGAGGTAGAGGCCCCATCATCGTAGCGACTACTACTCTGACTCTCCGTTGTGCCAATACGCCGAATCCCTGGATTGGGAGGAGGGTGACTCGCGTTATGAGCCCAAACTTGCCCAAATCCCACAGCATCGATCCGGTTACCCGTGAAACTCCCGGTACTTGCCGATTCGGCTACTGGAGTTGCAGCTTCCAGTCTTGGTCGCTGCTGAAGACTGTCCGAACGAGCAGGCAATGGCTTTCTATGAATAGGTGGTGAGGTATTTAGGGGAGGCAGCGGCCCGGCTCGATTGGCTGGTGGAGTTTTGGGTCGGCCTCTTCCGCCTGGGCCGGGAGGACCGGGTTGATACATGCCTGGGGGACCATTGGGTGGATACCCGCGACCAGAATGTGGCATATTAGGCGGGGGACGACCGCGTCCTCTACCGGGAGGGGGCATGCCGGGTGGCCCGGGCAACGGTCCAGTTGGTGGCCCCCTGAACCCCCCGTAATGGTTACCTTGTGGTGGTCGGTTTCCGGTCGCCGTGCCGGGTCTCGATGTTGGCGTCTTGGGCCGGTAGTTGGGATTTGGTCCGCCGAGGTCAGGTTGGCTATCAGTTGCTGGATTGAACGGGGATCTCGATGGTTGCGACGTGAAGTCCATGTCGGAAGGCAGGCCTGGAGAGCGTGGGGCATTTTTCATTAGAGCTTCACGAGACCCAATGTTAGCAGGCATCCCGTTGTCGTTGACGTGTACATGTACCGGAGGTGGACCGCCTTGGTCAGGGTCCTGGCGAGACGCATCTATATGCTCGTCGCTACTCCTCTCACTATCAGGGCCCCAAGCGTCCTGGCCTACAGGTGCCCCACCAGCTTTTGCGAGCTGCTTGAGGGTATTTAGCGATAGTCGGCTGTTAGCACGACGCATTTCTGGTGAGTGGTACGGTCGATTGTTGGGCTTGTCACCTGGCGCATGGGAAAAGGTGGGAGGCTGAGATACCGGCTCGGGCGTTTGCATCCTTCGCATCCCGTCGAAATCACGGACCGGTGTGGCGACCCTTTCTTCATCCGAGCTTGCACGCTCTGGTGTGGTTGCCAAATCATTCACGTACGGACGGGTGGTATTGGGGCCCCGGCCAGGCGCTGGGCTCATAGAGTACGGACTCTCGCCATGAGGAGGAACCTGTGGGGGAATGGGTCCAGCAAGGTCTGAATCAGATGTGTTCCGTGCATGGCCAGCCCTTTCGCCATTCATTGTGGAAGATGCAACGATATTTCGGTCTCGGGGAGGGGCGGACTCATTCCTGTCGCCATGGCCGGAATTGAGAGACATGGATCGCGAGGTCCGAACAGTGGGTGGTGCCTCGTCAGCAAAACCTACGCGAGGTTTCGCTGTCCCACTGGGTGTGTTGCTAAAACTATTAGGAATCAGGAATCAGTAAGTACCAGTCGGGCTCAAGGCTTGGTAGCCCTTGGGGGGCAGTAGAACTGAGGGCGGACAACACCTCCTTTGGTAAATTGTACTTCCGAAATTTGGAATAAAGCAGCGAAAAAGGAGGCAAAAAAGTCAAGATGCTAACCTGAGCCGTTTTTTGCGGCTGTTTGTCCGGCTTGTGTTGTCACTTGCGCTCTCGTCTGTGTTCATGCGAGTGCCTGTAAGCTCCTTCAACCTTTTTCTCCATTCTCTCTCGTTCCAGCCCGCACTTCCCTCGGTTGAAATCAAACTCGACACGTCCAGCAGTTCAAGGTACCCGTAGCGCTTGTGTTTAGGCATTGCGAACATGAGAGACCTGGAGTCCAACACGCTGGCGACTAGGCGGCCTGGGCGGCCATATAGTCCAAATGTGTCCCAAGTAGGGAACAAAAACCGTAGCATCATTTCAAAGCCGCTGACAGCTGGGTTCACTTCGGGCATGATAAAGACGAAGCCTTCGGTGACCGAGGGAGGGTCCCCATGAATGGTAATATCGCCCTCGATCTTGATCAAGGTGGACGCGTCGATCAGGGATTTGGCCTGGGGGTATATGGCATATGCAGAGTATGCGTCATTGATGGTGGCTATGGGTTGCAGTTTCTTCTGCTTCTTGCCTTCTTTTCTCTGGTCATAAAACTTAATGTCGCCCTTGAGAATTGGGGGGTGTGAGCGATCGTAAGGGTTCTTCTTCTTGTGTTCCTTCATCGTTTTCTGATACTCCTTTTCATCTGGAGGGCAGATGACACACCAACAGCGTCTCCATGGGACACCAGCACCAAACCGGACTCTAACCCATTGCTCTACCGGTACTCGCGACCGCTCCATGATAACGCCGATGTTGTTCAAATTCTTGCCTTTCCCTGCAATGAGTGCACCAGTATATGCCTCTTGCAGGGTTGAGTGCTCAAACATGGCAAGCCGGATACCGGAAGTCCACTGAATCAATGAATGCCTCGAATTGAAGTGTAACAAATACCGGTTCCTACCTGCTGTTGATATGCTAAGAATGTTCTGCAAGGGTTGCTCGTCATTTGATTGCGTAGGCAAGGACTCAATCTGTGGCTTTGTCAGTACCCGTTTCGTACCGTACGGATAGATTGTTGGACGCCATACCATCTTAATTGAGGCGTCCGTCAAGTTGATAAACTTGGGCAGGACCTCACCATCTTCACCGGCTGCATCAAGCTCAGCAGCGTCCCAAAGGGACAACACAGTCCCTACGAGTTGCGCAAAGCATTCGGTCCATGTACGGTCAGGATTTGGCTTGCCCTCTGCATCGTGTTAGGGGAAATGTTAAGAGTCATGGCTGCGGTCCAGAAAGGTTGGACATACGTGTGTTCTGGTCATCTAATTTGAGGAAGTACCCTTCCTGATACAATTTGTTTGCATGGCTGTTGAGAAATGTGAATATGGGCTGCAGCTCAGGGATGGTATCGGCGTTCACATCCATGCGGGGCGGTTGGTAAGTTTGGATCATAGACAGCGGGCGAGAGGAACTGCGACTCCTAGACCGGCTATGGTCGGCGACGGTAACGGGCGAACTAGCTACTGGTGAGCTATCATGGTCGACCCAGAGCGGCGAGCCCTGGATTACTGAAGAAGCAGCTCGGGCGTGACCGCGGCGGTGGAAAAAGTCGCTTTTAGTGGCACCGGCACTGTCGCTGACGTATATGGAATGGCGATTCCCAGCGCTACGAATCTTGCCGTTCGGAGGAGTTGACGGCGTGGACGCAGGGCCGTCGTAGATGGACTTCGGTTCGTCGGCGACAGGAGTAGGTGAACCAGAGAAGTGGGACATAAACGAAAGCACTTTCAGTTAAGAAGAGAAGGGGTCAGCATAACCCAAGGTCACACCGGATATTTAGACGACTATGCTAATAACACCAGTGTAGCGGTGATCGTTTATATGACGAATTGTCATTTATTGGCATTAATTGGGGGAAGGATTCGGATATTGGGATGCGACAGGGAGGGGTGCAAGGGTAGGTACGCTGGGTGGCTTCAGTGAACAATGACTATCGGCAAGCGGCGCTGATGGCGTGTTTAGGCCCCTCCAACGTCTGAAAAAAAGTGGCCGACAGGGAGCGCTGTGGGCAAGTAGGTACAAAGTACGTAGGTATTGCCCAATTCCATATGAATCAGCACCCACCGAACCATGCAAGGGGTTGTCAACTCAGAATAAAGAGAGAATGCAGGTAGGTGAGTGGTTACTAATTTGTGGAACTGTTGTTGTGCAAAGGCTCAACCGTTCCAGATAGGGCTCAGTTGCATGAGAAGGGGAGGGGATGGCACGGAGGATACCTGACAATGACTTCATTGAACTACTGCGTGCATGTGAACGGATGGTTTGCGCTAAGGGGATGCTTGGGCATTTTGTCCTTCATGAAAGAGATGGAAAGACTGACTCGGACTCAGACAAATATAGAGTTGGAACCTGCTTCAGACAAACTAATGGTATGCATGGGAGCTACCTGTAGGTATGGTATGTTGCACCATCTGAAATTTTCTTTTTTTTTTCTTTCTTTTTTTTCTCTCTTCTATCTCCTTGATTTGTCTGATTGCACATTGTTGCTTATGAATATGGGTTGAAATAACGTTTAAAGATAAGCATAAGGGTTGACTTTTCTGCACTTACTCCCTAGGGAGGTTGCTTGTCGTGAATATTGATTTTGAGTCAAATAGGGAAGGGAGCCCGGTTACCCCCCTGTTTCAACAGCTTGGTTGAACATATGCAAATTCATAGGTAACCTCATTTGCTTGGTGATCTTACCCCTACAAGAGCTACTTGCTAGGGTCTGAGCTGTGGATATGGGGGACGTGTATGACAATCATGACGCCAGTTGCGATTTTGGAAGCTGGGAATTTGGAAAGTGAACAAGGCTTAAAATAGAAGATCAAGAGCTTATGTAAATAACAAAATATTCAAAGAGTCACATACCACGTTTCCGAACCATATTGTCTATCTCCTCCTTCACTTCGGCAGCCAGCGACCCAGCAACTTAGCAGACCGATGGTGCCCTCGGCAGTCTCCTTTTTAGCCCGAGTAAGTATTAAACGCCGTCCGGGTTTAAAGGAAGGAAAGGATGGCGCGCAAGAAGCGGCCCTGTCAATGTTGCCTCGCAGACCTGCGGCACCGAGTCACGTTTGATCTCGTAATTGGTAGATCGAAACCGGATGGAATTGTCTGAGGAAAATAGAGGGAAAAGAACAGAGAAGATTGCGTAGTACGGTATGGACGGTATAGACGGCCTGTAAAACGGCGGGCTGTTTTTCGGCGAACAAATTCCCGACAGCTGGGTGGGACACGCGCAAAGTGGCCAGCAACCGACTAGGTAGCTACCTAGATTAAGTAGGTGTGAAGGTATACGACGTGGGCACGAGGGAGTTTTTGTAGCTTCACGGGATCGTGGTGGTACCGCATGGGCAATATCCACATGGACACGCAAATACGAATTGGTGGAATGCCGTCCACGTCAAGAAAGGGGATAGTGTCGACCGATACTCGTATGTAATCTGATCTGCGACAACAACGGGGCTTGTTTCGACAGTGTCCGGATCTCTGTCTTGGTAGGTACTTTTGATTCCGTCTTCGCCTCAGTCTCTTTAGGTGGCAGACACCTAGGTATAATATTGCAGATATATAGTTATGTTGCCCTGCCTACACTGTATTTTGCGCAGAGCCCGAGTGCAACTCTGCCAGCGACAGATATGCTGTCTGTTAGATAAATAGGTACATAGGTAGGTGATGTAGTAAACAAATAAATTAGATGCTGACCTCAGCGCCGTGCCGGTGCTGATTCTAGAAGCACCAAGAGAGGCTTGAGCAGCCGCTATTATAGTACCGATATCTGGTAACGGAACCACCGGCCATGGCCAGGAGTGATGTTGCGTAATGTGCTAGCCAAGCGAATCCAAGCAAATCCAAGACACCAAAGAAGGAAATCAGGGAAGCAATTTGGTCTTGGCAAGAGAGAAGAACCGACAGAACCGTTGGAAAGAAAACGAGCGTAGCGAGAGAATGTAAAGATTGACAAATACCGAGGTAGGCGGACAAATAGCTACCTTTTTAACAGGCTGCTAATAATTAGGTAGAAAAGTTTTCTGCCTTCACTTTTGATTCCGGCTTGTTCCCTTAGGGGTATTAAATCATCTTGTCAGGCCGTGTTTGGTATCCGACCTCAGCGCTTATTGACTCCCTTCTTCAAGCATGGAGCCCTGCACGTGAAACCCACAAGGTTGACCCTTGCGAGCATCAGTTCTTGTCCAGCTGGCCGGCAAGAGCGGGATGGGGATGGATCCTGCTTTGATAATTCTTTGGCACGCACGGTTGTATGTATGTAAGTACTGTAGGTATGCCGTACAGCATTGATACTGAATGTACGGTTGAGCCTAGGTAATATGTAGGGTCGAGCCACAACGCTACCAGCCTTCGAGTTAAAAAGTAAGGGACATTACGTCAGTTCGACATGATAGGTGCCATTGAGAGTGGATGGCCAGAGGGGCTCCTATGTTGAGATGATCTTGTCTACCTGCTCAGGCTATTCCTTTCACGGTATTGTGCATCGCTTAACCACCTGCACCGTATCACATCATCGCGTCAAGTCCCTTTGCAGGATTCCCTCGTCGCCAAGTGTAGGCAAGCTCTAGTTCAATGTTACTTTTAGTGTCTGTACATCTGTATGCTGTAGCTATTTCCAAATCTTACACAGCAGGAACATTGTATGTGACCAGGAGATCATGGGTATCATTGCTTATCTTACTGTAATACAGCTATGGTAGCAACATATGCAGGTGCATAATGATACTACTAGTACTATGTAGTACTGCCAGGTGGTTGGGGCACCTGAGTAACTTCCACCCTTTGTCAACTGTGCATACTGCTGTACAGCAAACTGATAAATATCGGCATTAACTCAAGAGCGATTTACATATATTCAATTCACTGGTACTTTTCATGTGAGGTTTATGTAACTGTGAATTGCTCTACGCGCTTTTAAAGCCATCTTTAAAAAGAATTATAGTTGAGTATGGCCAACAAGCAAACATGCCGTAAGAACTTCTTGCCAATTCAAGTACATCTGGATATGTATATACAAGAATTAACTCCTGACCGTGCTGATTCATCGATCTAGGTAGGTAGATTGCCATTCTCGTATTGGGTGACGTGTTCCTTTGGCCGCAGCAGTATCAACACTTCCTAACCTAAGCATACACATTAACATGTCCTACATAAGAGAGTAATAAGGCCTAAGCTATGTGAGGCTATGAGCTACCCAGGTACGGCATGTTATATATACAGCAAAGGTGAAGATAGCCATTCACAGCAGTACTCTACAGTAGCTACATATGTCCAGCAATGCATGTGCCTATGTGCTTTCACATGCGTCAGTTACTATGGCTATCGGAACCCGGGCCTAACCTGACTATTAATAGGAAAGGTTAGGTACTACTGTATACATAAGTAGTATGGTAGGCAGATAGGTACCTACCAATTGGCAATAACCATACCTATGTAATATGTTTCTAGACCTATTAGACACTACGCCAAGAGGGATGTATGTAAGATTCTCTGCAGTGGACCGATACCGGTTTAGGGAGGCAACTACATACTATGTATACTGAATTATTATCGATAAAGTGGTTGTTGCTCTTATCGGCGATCGCCTTACACTGATCGAGTACAACATCTTGGTTCCGTAGAACTGGTAACACTCATCTCTCTATCATCGACCTGCTCCAGGTTGGCGCCCAGTCTACGGGTCTCTGTCTATCGGGTCACTCACGGCCCACGTACGTGTATCGTGGGGATGAGGTCATCTCGCCCTTTGCTGGCCTCTGTCCCAGGTCCAACACGCCGATCACCATACTACATCCACGCTCTACATCCGCCTCTTGCGTTTCAACACTGTAGGCTCGTCTCCTCCGCCAGAGGAAAAGAAGCTACAGGCAATGTGACCCCGCCCCTTCCAGACTCCTGTCCGAGACTCCCCTTCCATTTCGAGACCGGCTTTGCGCTTTCCGCGAAGCGCCCACC
>Ga0247782_1000518_pt1 | contig 19648 bp, 11 predicted proteins | sample UWRJL019104C5_FD_179928 | JGI IMG/M metagenome (GOLD analysis project Ga0247782, IMG submission 179928) | Plant litter microbial communities from Arlington Agricultural Research Station in Wisconsin, United States - UWRJ-L019-104C-5 | ecosystem: Environmental > Terrestrial > Plant litter >...
GCAGTAGAAAATAGTTACTGTGACTGTCCTAAATTTCTGAGACCGTTTTGCCCTAAAAAAATAATCCCGGAATTTGGAAATCGTCCCGGTGACCGTCACCAAACACCCCCCTCCCCCTGCTATGTAGTTAGGTTACTTAAGTATATCTCTTGCGTTGCCGCTTCGGGCTATTTATCTACAACGCCTTTGTCTGAATAGACTGGCTACCTGACGTAGAGGCTCTTCTACATCGATCATCTCATCGAATATCTAGGAAACTACTATGTATGTATGTACTATATACTAAGTACATACTATGAGTACGTCAAGGCCATGGTATCGACGAGCTGGGTCTAGACTTCTTAGGGTAATATTAAATCTGCTTCAAACTCTGGGATAGAACCCTGCCATTTTCCTATGAAGCCTTAATTAGCAAACTCCGAATTTTCTACTAACTACATGATTAGCCTTATTGATGATTAGGCAGGTAACTAACCTAAATACTCGACGATGTTTGTCTTCATAGGGATTAGGTCCATGCGGAAGCGTAAGTTCTAGTGTGACGTTGTTACAGAACCATCAACCCGGATTATTTTTACGACCGTTTGGGTGGCTCTACTGCTGTAGCTGCACTGTGGTGCCAATCTTGCGGAGGTTAGCAGCATTTACAGATTATCCCTCGCCGAGCTCTCCGTTTGCCGGCGGCCGACCCGAGTAGAAAAATAAAGCCGCACTGACGAATCGCTGACTCTCATTCGAAGCTTGTGACGCACATTGTCCCCCCTGGTTCATCCTCCGCATCGCAACGAGCGTGCATACCATTGTTGGAGTCGTTTGAAAGTATTTCCGGTGAGAAACGGTATATAAGCAGCAAACAAGAAACTTGTAGATACTTTCTGATACTTCGTCATCATGAATGTCTTCCGTCGTGGTTTCGCCATGGCTTCCTCTTCAGCCGCCAGCCTCAGACAGGCTCGCAAGGTCGTCTGCATCGGACGTAACTATGCGTAAGTATATGTCTTGAGGTCTTATCATTGCCCAATCAAAAAGTCGTTACATTCATTGTTGGCTGACCTCGCGTATTGCAGCGACCACATCGCCGAGCTCAATAGCGCCCGGCCCAAGCAGCCCTTCTTTTTCTTGAAGCCCACGAGTTCCATCCTCCTGCAAGGAGAGGGTCCCGTTCTTCGGCCCAAGGGTGTCGATTTAAGCTATGAAATTGAGCTTGCCTTGATCATCGGAAAGAAACTGAAAGACTTCCCGGTCGAAGATGAGGCCGGCGCCATCGACGCTATCGAGAGTATGCGCTCCGTCTTTCCAAATTTGGTACCGAAGACTGGATTTGCTCACATTCTTAACTAGGTTACGCGTTGGGTATTGATATGACTGCTAGAAACGTTCAGTGGGAGGCCAAGAAAAAGGGCCTGCCCTGGTCAATTAACAAGGGCTTCGACACCTTCTTGCCCCTCAGTAATATCATTCCCAAATCGGCCATCCCTGACCCTCACAACATAGAGTTATATCTCACTGTCGACAACGAGGTTAGACAGAATGACTCGACCAAACTGTTCCTCTTCCGGATTCCTGAGATATTGAGTTCTATTTCTAAAGTTATGACTCTAGAAAAGGGTGATATCGTCCTCACCGGAACCCCAAAGGGTGTTGGCCCTGTCCTCCCCGGCCAGGTTATGCGTGGTGGTGTCAAGGTTGATGGCAAGGAGATCGAGGAGTCCAAGATCGAATTTCCTGTAGAAGAGTCAACCGGCGCCTACGTATATTCTGAGACATAATGCAACTCACGTTCATCACTTGAAAGAATCGCCGCATGATGCGCATGTACCGTAGTACATACTTCTATACCCATGACTTTATTTCATATTGCTGATTCCTAGCGCACTTTTCAGCCGCATACTTCACAACTTCTAAAGTATCCAAGAAAAATAGACAACAGTCTGGTATAAGATGTTACGGGCTATTACTTGTACAGGAAATCTATCCATTGCGCCAAAGGGGAATACAAATTTTGTACCATCCAAACTTTAGAAACATCACTCATTTCGCCGGAAGGGACGAATGCAATTATTCCCATGGCATTCCGAGCCGAATGTTCTTGTACTGACTCGTGGGATAGTGCAAGTTGTTAGGCGTTTCGTCGAGCCAGTCGAGGGCCCGGGACATGGTCTTGACAAGACTCCTGCCATCAGTACGATCGCCACTAGCCTCCCAGAAGAATGCGCCGCCCAGTCGTTTCTCTCGGACGTACTGGGCCTTGAACGCCGTGCTTCGGACATTATCATATGAGACCAGCTCCCGAGCGGACCGGTCGTAGCTATACGCCGCCTTAGCGATGTCGTCGAATTCCTCCCGGGCACCCGGCTTCGGCAGGTTTTTGTAGTACCACTGTGGGCCTGCGGTGCCGGCGGCAGTGTAGTTCTGCCCCAGTCCCGATGTGCCGTTGAAAGACCGCCCGTAGAGAGGCAGGCCGATCACGATCTTCTGCGGGCTGATTCCCTGCGATTCGTAGTATCGCACTGCGTCGTCCGTGTTGAATGGCGTGGACGCCGCATTGGCCTTGTTGGCGAATACGTTGGCTTGATGGCCGCTCTGCGGGTTCCAGCTCCCGGCATAGTCGTACGACATGAGATGCCTGGTAGAAAAGCAGTCAATATTTACTCACTAACCTCACTTGCACTATGCTTACCAGATATCCACATAACGATTCATCTGTGGTAGATCCACGAATTTCCAGTTCGCCAGGCTCGCGGGGCTGGCGACGGTGACGAGGAACCGGTAGCGAACACGGTTCTTGAAGGAGTAGTTATCGAAAGCGTCTCGGCAGGCCGCGAGAAGCTTGACAAGGTTTTCCTTCTCCACGTCGTTCGTGGGGTACTCCCAATCGATGTCGATACCGTCGAAACCCCAGTCCGTGACTAGCTGGACAGCCGACTTGGCGAACGTCTGCCGGCGCATTTCCGTCGACGTCGCGGCCGCGAACTTGGGCGAGTAGGCCCCGCCACCAACCGATAGAAGCACCTTCAGGTTGCGGTTCCATTTCTTGTGGATGTACAGCTGCTTCACGGCGCCGTAGGCGTTGCGGCCCACTTCCCACCGGTCGTCCTCTGGGTATTTTTGGTTGAGGTCGGCTACCGGGTCCGCCGACAAGACGGTGCCGTTGGGAGCAATGTCCGCAAAAGCATACAGCACATGACTCAGGTCATCCACAGGCAGCTTCTGAGGGATGTATCTTGTTTGGGAGATACCCCTAGGTATGTGTTAGTATACTTAAGCCGAGTTGAGCAGATGTCTTACGAACCAGTTCGTGAAGTACACCGAGTTCTTATATCCCCTGAATGGGCTAGGGGGTGGCGGTGGCGGCGGTAAGCCCCCAATGCTCGTGGGCGTCGGTAGTGAGGTGCTGCTGCTGCTGGAAAGAGAGCTGGTTCTGGTGATGCTACTGTTACCCCAACCTGTGGTAGTAGGGCTTCCACTACTGACGCTTGTTGAGGATATAGTTGTGCTGAGGCTGGAGCTGCTTGTCGGAAATAAGGTCGTGCTTGTGGGGATATCGGCATCGGTGGTTGTACTACTTGAACTAGGCGGTGTCCCGATCGTTATCGATGTGGTTGGGAGAATGCAAGAATCGCCTCCGCGACTGATGGTTGTGTTTGGTGCAAAGGCATATATCGTAGTAGGCACATATATCGTCGTTGTTGCAAGAGCACACTCGCCCGAACTCTCGACTGCGGAGATAACGCCGATCAACAAAGTGTGGGCTAGTGCCCAGGCGTAACCTCTACCCATTTCAACTTCCCGTCCTTTTATTTCTCTCGTGGTAACTGGTACTACAGATAACGGCTTTGGCGGACGTCTATTCTGTTGCGCGCACTTATATCATCACTTTCAGGTGCAGTGTCCTGAACTGCCAAGGGGCTGCGTATCGCGGATCACAAACCGCAAACTTTCCATGCCATTTTTCATGACCGTCGGGGGCCTGGCATGCATATAAGCTATCTTACTACTTGTTAACGCGTACTCTAGTATTTTCGTCTACACACCAAGAACCGATTGACCGGGGGCGGCTCTTCGTGGGCTCAAGGCCCGGCATCCGCAATCCCACTCATCACCGGGCAAGGCAACACATTATGCAACACCCTTTAGCCGCGTGCAGAGCAACGCTATAAAGTCACGATAAGGGGAGACATTATGGGATACAACTCTCAGTCCCCCGCAATTGCCACATATTATCTGGTCTCTGTAAACACCGTTTAGGAAAAGATGCCAAAGGGCCGACAAGGGGACAAGGGGAGTGGGCAAATCAGAAGACGATCATGGCTTTCTTTTTCGGAAAAATTGGTATTGGCAGGGGAGTCTTGTACTCGGTAAAATGGAAGAGCAGGTGTCAAGCCTCTCGCTGCCTGGCCTCCAGGTGATGGCAGCCCCCGTTATATTATGCAAATCGTCCAGGGACGGGATCTGGCCATCGTAGATGAAGAACATGTCTCCAACCACAACTCAGCGATCATCGCAACCTGGCCAGATTTCTCTGACTATCCAATACAATCCCTCCTTTACTACATGCATACATAGGATCTATTGAATTGTGCCGTTCTCGGATTGTTCGACTACGAGCCTAGAACGCTTGTGTTGTGTGCTCGATCAGGAAGACATACGCTTGGTGCTACCATCGCTTAGCAATCGATAAAGACGCTCTATGGTGGGATGTAACCTTCGTGCTTTATTTGCTGCAAGTCGTGATTTGAGCGTTACGTGTCTGCTACCAAGTTGGAGTATACTGCTTAATCACCTAGTGGGGAGGACGTTGGAGTAGATAGACATCGACGTTTCAGCACTCAATATTGGACAGGTTTTTCTTGCAAACCCCTTGCTGCCAGTAATTTAAGAAAGAGGTTTGATTTGAGTATTGCGTGGCAGCTAACGCGTTCCTGGTATAGAAGCATATCAGGTAAATTGATATTCATATTGATGCTGCTTGCGAAGAGCCTCGGCGTCCAACTATGGCATGAGCTTCACATCCTGACTATATATGCCCATCGCCATAAATATAATAACCAGGTACCATCTGTCCGTCCGGATTCAAGTTCCCGCGGCCTGGAAGAATGTTGAATGTTGTGCTTGGCCGATATATCTCCTACGTCATACCTAGTTATCCCTCGGATTATAGTCTGGGTTGATATATCCTATTTGATGAGATATTGTTCTAGCTCTCAAGTCGTTGTCTTCGAGAACCCGGCGGTACGGCTTGCCTTCCCTAGTCATCCAATTGTGGCCATTTGAGTAACGTAACTCCTACATGCTCATAAACCATTTCAAGGCAGGTTAAGGAAATATTGCTCTCGTTGCACATACTCTACCCCTGGCATAACCGTAACAAAATATCATGTCTTCCATTGCTGGGGGAATAACTGGATTTTACCTCTTGAGTTTTATAGTCTTCTATATAAGAGGTTTCTACTCGTATAGAGGCACAGTCTCTTTAGAGAGACATGATTGATCTCAAAGTGCTGTTAGCGTCTGGGCATGAATCTTTAACCTAGGCATTCTCCTTAATGGGAACTATATCATTTATGCTTTTATATTCTCAATAGAAATTTTGATAACGGTAACGCGAGTGAAGGATAATATGGCGGACTAGATTGATGAGTTGAGAGTGTATCTACTGATTCTAATAATTTTCTAACCCCAACTTCCCCTTAAGACTGTGTCAATCGACGAGGTTTCAGGTTCAAGCGATTCAACAGTGGCCAAACTCCATCTTCTGACCAACATCCTTTAGGACGCAAGGTCAGAGATGATATCGAAGATCCGGTGTCCCTTAGCCGAATAGTTTGCAACATAGTTGTCACCCCATAGTTCCATGAAAGTATCTAGCTATAGCGTTAGTATAGCACTGGGCATAACATAAACGTAACAAATAATTCAGGGGGATACATATCAGGCGATAAGGGTATGCAAGGATGTAACTCACCCCAAGTAGTGCTGGGCTTCGTCTGGCAGAGCCAGATAAAAGTCTCGTTAACGCCCTCCTTGAACTGCGTCTTCGGGTAGGCTGCAATCACGGCGTCGTACTCCTGCTGTGTCACTCCGGCTGTCGGGCCGGTAAAATCCGTCAAGATGCCCAAGCCCGTCACCGCCACGTTGTCTTCCTTGTACATGTAAATGCTCTGCTGTGTGTGCAGGGCGATCGAGTCCCAGACGAGCTGGACCCGGTGGTCGTCCCAGGCCTTCGGGTTCGGCGCGTGGCTGTGAATGAAATCGCGCGCTGCGATAGCGCCGTCGACTTCGAAGCGGCGGTCCGCGCTGATGACCGTCGATTTGGGCGTCTGGTCCCAGCCGAGGTCGTGCAGGATAGCGGCCACGGCGTGCGCCTCTGCGTCCACAGTGGCGCGGAGAGTCTCGTTGTGGGATATGATGAGTGTGCCGTAGACTGTAGGATGATATATGTTAGCACTGTTCTTACTTTTCTTCTTAAGAGTGACAGCGTAAGGGGTGGAGGGAGTGGTATAGGTTCTACTGACGCCACCCTCGCATGACATGGTTCCAGACAATGTCATTACTGTGGTCGCGCGCGAAAACCAGGGCTTTCTGCACGAGCTCAGTATCGACTACAGTCACGTTTGCGATGGTACGAGTCGGATAATGGGGCGCATATGAGTCGATGTTAGGGACGTATAGCTGTGTCGATAGTGATGCCTGAAGGCCCAAAAGCGCGACGCGAAGGACAGAAGTGCCTCTCATTTTGTATATCAGGCAGCACCAATAGTAACGATTTTGTGTTGTTTATTCAGCGAATCTGCGTGTATGATGAAGCTGTACTGAGCCGAGATGGTATACCGCCGGCTTCCAGCCCTTATTTATATATCGTGAGACCTCTGGCATGTTCCGCGAGGAAAAGGATAAATCATGTATGATTACCAAGAGCAATTGATTATGAATCCGGTATACTATCGGGTTTTGCTTTACTCGAGTAGTGAGCTCTATTACATGATCATTTCTGCGTGGGATTTGAATTTTCAGGTCATTACGTTGAAATCAGACAATCCCGCTGCCACCCGGACTTTATGCTTACATCAACTTCTCACCACCTTTTGAATCTCGACATACAACGTTAGTGGACCCAACTAATTTCTCTTCGTAGCGTTAGCGTACTATATGCAGTTTGGTCTTGTATTATACCCTTGAGATCTACAATGTTCTCATAAAACGTCGGTCTGGCTCCCTGTCGCGATGCTGTTGAGCTGAATGATCATTAATCTCAGAGGGCCGGGTTGGAGGTGTGAGTCAGAGTTTTCTTAATATCAGATTCAGCATCTCCGAGCATAACATTCTTTGCCTATTGCGCCTCATGCGTATATCACAGGAAATAATTAAGTCAAGACGGCCTAGCATGTGCACAAGAGCACCTCATGTATTTTACCTAGCTAAATGTCCTTGTTCTTGCCTAAACTCTCAAACATATTAGCTTGTGAGCCAACTAGTCAAAATAATCCGGGCTTATCAAATCATAAGTCTTGATAAACGGAACATGTAATGCTTGTAGAGCAAGAACTACCGCTCTGTCGCGACTCTTCCAATCCCTACTTAGATTGCGCCCGACTTCTCTTGTGTGGTCAAGGAGATTCGAATGAGTCGCCCCGTCGCCAAACTAATTGACCATTTCATGTGCCCGGTGGCTTCCCGCCTTAGCCGGCCTCAGGATGGCTAAGGTGATTGGAGACTGGAGAAGTCGCAGCTGGCCCAGACCAAATCAGTGCAAATGACAGTTCCTTTAGAATCTTGTAACATTTCAATATCGCGCTCATATACCGCCCGTAACGCTTCGATATAATGCTTGTGACAAGCATCGTAACATGGCCATGTAAAGTTCAAATACCTAGTTCTGCACAATGAGTAAAAGTCCATCAAGCTAAATACCTGCAGCCTGAGTAGCTCCGCAGCATGAGAATGGGCTAGCCACCCAGATCTACAATATTCCCAAGCCCTACGAACAATGTGTGACGGAAAGAACGACGCCGTTTCCATTCGCCCCGACAGGCCCCGGACATAACCACAAATCCACAAATCCGGAAACAGTAGTCAGAGGAGCCGGACAATATTTTCCCCCTCGTTGAAGGGGTGCTTAGCCTCGCGGGAGCAGGCGGCACGCATCTCGTCTGGGGTGTTTGAGGCATGCGCGCAAATTGCGGTACAGCCGATCCAGGCCTGAGAACGGGGGTTTGGAGCGCGATACGTACGGAACAGGGGAAGAGGATAACTAACCTGGTACTCAGACGTAGCACTACTCACGAAAAGTCAAAGATTCCGTTAGCTGGGAGGGCGAGGAAGGAGTCACTATGGAAAGCGAGGCTAGTGTCACGGCTTTGGAGGTTGATGAGCACAAAAACCCTACAGTTGGTGGCACGCGTGGTTTTCCAACAGCATCGGGCTCATAACTGTGACAGTAAAAGATGCTATTAGTTCCATCCGAGAATAGATGGAGATATATACTTTGCGCGACACAATGACTACGATGCAGACCCGGCAACAACGACCAGATTGCCGCTCACGACAACGTAAACTCCTCGTAACACCGAGTGCACGTCACAAAATTAGCAAGGTAGCTACGACCGACCTCACATGGGCTGAACATAACTTATGAATATCATTCAACAGCCGCAGAAAATGTCTACCCGGCCGGGGAACCTCCTCACCTCTGCCACACATCTGTCGAAACTTCAAGATAGTGCAAGTTCAACTCTAAGAGAGTTGAGCACTGAGTTCAGCACCCAGCTCACTCTCAGTCTCCCAAGCTATCCGCCGGCTGTCACCTAGACCTGTCGTCGTCCTACAGGACACATAGGTAGTACAACTATTAGATAGATGAAAAGAATTGAAAATCTCCCAACACCACTCCTCTCTGCCCCCTAGCTGTGAAGGGAACGACAGGTTTACACTTGACGGTTATATCCACATTGCTATGCCATGACAGATGTAGCTGACCTAAATATCCTTAATATGCAAATGTCTCTGAGTTGTAATTCTGGTTCTCACCTTCTTATCCTTACAGACCACAACATAAGGGCTATAAGAAGAGGATATTGAAATTGAATGAGACCAATGCTTATAGTCTATAAGATTACTCACATAGACAGAGAATAGTAATCGAAATATCTGTACTAGGGGTAAAAAATATGAAGTCTGGCGCCATCTTCTAAGGTACGGTATATTCTGAGCGGAAAAGTGCTGACTCGGCTACTACCGAAGTAATTAGAGTTCATAGATTTACTGCAATAACGATAGGTGTCATTGCGCATTTTTTCATAATCCCGATCTATTCACCTTGTGTATATCTGATTCCTCTCACCTATACATATATGTATACTCTACGTTGATATAACTTATATTATAAGTTGAAGCCAAGATGAAGAAATTGTGGTGACTGAGCCTCCGTCAACAAAGATCCTGCGTACGCGTCTAGGTTAGGCGTTCTCACTCAAAGACGGACTAAGACAGGCAGCAACATGTTATGATTATGTCACACCACAACACGGCATAACAAACAGTCTTTTTCTTCTCTTCTGCTTGCCTGTATCAACGCACGATGAAATTCTCTTTCTATGAAAGTTGAAATTTCATTCTTCAAATTTTATAAACCTGCTTTAGTTTGATTTAACCTCTCTAAATCGCCTTCCCACTAAGATGGCGGTGTCTTGGCATCGCACTGCAGCGGGACACCAAAGCGGTGAAGCCCATGATACATAAATTCCTGTACAGCCCCGACAAGTCAAGAACAACTCCTGATAGCTCAGTTGGTAGAGCGATGGACTGTAATTGAAAATCCTTGGAGATCCACAGGTCGCGTGTTCGACTCACGCTCGGGAGACGTATTTTTATTTTTTTCATCATTTCCAGGATTTTCATCCTGAATTACGTGATACCCTTTTTCAATTTTTTACTTATTTATTTTTTTGTGTTCTCTTGTTGATTATCTCATAATGGAAGGTTATCCTGTCAGTGTCTGTTATAGCATTGCCCTTTCTTGTGTAACAAATTAATCGCTCACTAAAATCTACTTAGAATTTTCATAACATTGCGTTACTGAGTAGAAATCAGAAACAATTGGTGCAGGTTATTTTTAGTGACCTTCGCTCTAGTAACTTACCTGTTTTAAACTGTGATGGCTTTGCATTTAGTGTGGTACTAGGTTGGGTACCTAGGTAGAGAACTAGTGAGAGCCCTGCGGATGGAGCCGTTAGCGTTGAAGGCTGTGAGCGGATGTTGATGATGCGGAAGTTAGTAATCCTCCTGGCGATCGGTAAACCTTTCGCGACCAAAGAATTAGCAGAAGAAGGGTGCTTCACTTATGTAATTTGTCGATGCGAAAGCAAAAACACATCCGGTCCCTATTAGACGGAGTTACCCGGTAGACCCAGGAATACCATAACAAACCTCGAATGTTGAAACGTATCTCATTCTGGACGATGATAAAGCTTAGCGAGCCATGTTCTGGATCCGGACTACCCCACACGATAAGTTCAGATGAAGGAAGCAGTAAGTATTGCGTGCTTACGTGGGGAAGTTCGCTCGTGACGGTGGCGGGGAGAGTCTGGCTCGAAGAGAGACAATTCCACCGAGCGAACACATAAGCCTGGCTAAAATATTTCGGCGGTTTTCGAGTCTAATAATATCCATTTGCATAAGGTAGATAGGGAATACATCGGCCTCCTGAGAGCCGTCTAGGGAGCCGAGAGAGAGCGAATGCGCAGAGGAGATCTTAATGTATTATGTGGGCGTCAGCCATCAGAAGCACGTACAGCGTCTGAGCGCCACCACTGTCTGAACTAGTAAGTCACGCCTGCCACCGAACGATGGCGGCTTGTCGTCAACCCGTCGGATCCGATTTGCCCATCCGGTTTTTCTGCACCTGTACAGTCCTCTCCGATAACAGAGCTCGTAAGGCCGACCCTCGCCCAAGATCTCATGGTTCCCGGGCTGACATGAGTCCCAGCTCGTTTAGCCAGCCACAACGAACTTTGACGGTCACAGCTAGTGAACCGAGCCCACAGTAGGCGAATAGGTGTGTGTACTGCTGTGTTCACCGCCAGAAATATTCGCACACTACCACGAATACGTATTTGCGAACGCGCCAGTGGTGATATCGCGCGACTTTAAATAACCATCATTTGCAGTAACGTAGCAGTACAGAGTTGCAGTTATGGTCAATATTACTTATCCGTCGCAAAACATTAGTCCGAACATCTCTTATTATTCGCAATAGGATTGGGTGTCCCAGCTGATCTCGAATTCGACTTCACAGAAAAAAATAAATCGATAGATAAACCAAGTCTCATGACAGGGCGGAGCTCTCCGAGGTTCATCGGGAGGTCGACATGGCGGAAACCTGACATTGTCAGTAGCAGTGGTATCGATTCTGACACTAAAACATTTGCCGCAGCTTGCCATGTGTCGCGATGGATTTGAGACACCACTAGCGGTCGTGGAAAACAGTTCATCAGGACTAAAGCACACCTGACGAACTCCAACGGTGAGTTCTTAATATGCTAGACTACTAGTACTCTCTTTACGAAGAATTTCTTCATAGGAAGAGAATGCCCGTGTATGCGCCGGTAGTCTTTCCAATAAGGGCTTAGCTGTACAGATCTGTAGACGCACGGTATTTTCTGGGTGGCAGAAGAAGCTTAAAGTTCTGATTAAGCCTCTTAGTAAAAGTACCCTATGTAGGTATTGCCGTAACCGGACAAGTGGCTAGCTACAGCACACAGACTACCACAGTATTTCTTACCTTATGCTGTAAATGCTTTACTTAGATACACACCTGCAAGTTGTCTCCACTTGATCAAGGCGTGCAAGGCTTAAGCATCCCTGACCTCGTGGCAAGAAGCCTTATTAGTGCTAGGTTAAACGAGTACCGTACTACACCTTGGCAACACTCGAGACTTACAAGCTCTATGTCTGTATGTAGTTGTTATTATAAAGGACAGAGTCACATCTCCGATCATCTCGTTGACTACCTTAACCACATACATGGCAAGGAAGCCTAGTGACGAGTTCTTTGCAAGAGATTTTGGTTAAGCTTCAGGCAGCACCGAGATGTTTGTATTGCATATGCGGGTGATCGATTTCCTGATCAGGGTCTAACGACCAGGTAAAAACAGACATAATCCTGGGAGGTCTAGGAGGGGTTACTGGCAAGAAGACTACCTCGATTTTTGGTTCACACGTCATTGAGTCGGAGACTCTAGTATGTATTGAAGTCTCACAAGTGCTGATCGCAACATTGTTGTTTGATTGTGTTCAGTATATTCGTGCACAGGCATAAGCTTCCGTCTCTCACGCACAACTGTACGCAGTAAAGACAGCAGTTGGGATGCCTTACTTAGATGGGTGCTTGGTTGTAACAACAGCGAGATGGATACGGGGAGCACTTTACAATCTCCGCCCTGCCTGAGGGGTTGTCGATATAGCAGACACAGACCGTACTGCAGTAGACAGTGCCTACCTACCTCCCTGGTAGAGGCTAAAAGTCGCCGAGGATAGGCAGGGTAGGTGAGTGCTGTGGGCGGAAAACTTCCGTTACCTGGGAGCTAAAAGACGGTACCTCCCGTTTGCCCTAAAGAGACACCCCGGTCAATTCTGTACAGCGTCTACTGTACCTAGGTAGGTAGGCCCCCGGCCAAAGTGCACCCCAGTCACCCCTCATCTAGGGCCCAGGGGCCTTCCGGTTTGGATGGGGACCTGGAGAACGCTTACCTGAGACAGAGAAAGAGTGCGCCCTGCCTACCATGTAGGTAGATACTTGCCTGTTCCTCACATGAAGTTACAAGTGACAACTACCCAGGGTAGGGTAGCCATATCAAAGTCCGAGCTTTTAGTTATCCGATCTGCCGTTGGACCAAGATGATCTACCAACGCACGATGACGCTAAAAGGTGTGAACGATTTAGAAGCATACCTACAGAGGTCTCGAAATTGTCGTCTTTTAGGCCTTCCTAAACCGGCCATAGAACACTTCTGCACCGCCAGGGTTTCGCGTCTTTCACCTTGGGGGGTTGATGTCCATGGGCATACATACCTACATACCTGAGTCTAAGCTGAAAACCTCATACCAAAGATAATGCGAGCGGATCGTCGCAATCATCTTAAATCCGGCCGTCTTCACCAGCACAGTTGAAGTGTTGAAGAAGAAAGCCCACGTAGGGCATAGCTTACCGTAAACGAGCAAATAAGCGACTCGCGAGTCTCGCGCTCGAAATATCTACGAAGCCGAGCTGCTGCAGCCGTTCTATAGGACCGACTCAGTATGTTGCGTGTTGTAGGGGAGAGGTAAGCGTCCTATACTGGCCGTCTCGCGGTCTGGGTATGGGACATTCCTGTGTAGGACATCAAAGCACCACAGCCAGCTGTTATTTTCCAACAACACACAAATGCTGTTGAAATTCCAAATGTTCGGGCCAGTTACTCTCGGCTACTCGAGTAATATTTCCATATCGGGACGGGCACCTACCTAGACACGTTGAGAATCAGATCTGGTGATATTGCCCACCACGCGATCTCTGCAGACGAGAACTGATCTCATCGGTCGGTTCTTATGTTGACAGATTAGATTGAATACATAAGGAATCGAGCATATTTTTGTGCACGAAGTAGCAGCCGTGGGCCGGATCTTCGAATGCGGAACCGGAATACCTACCCCATGAGGAATGGGCTCTCTCGTCCAAGATCTAGACTACAGTATAGTGGCCAATCCATACAAGATGTAGCCAAAAGACTTTGCATAGGTGCTGACCTATCACGCCAGACACCACACCCACACACACACACATAATGCACCACAGGCAGTACGGCACCCAAGATGTTCTGTTTGGACTCTAGAGTTCCCCCGTCTTATCATTGACGTGAGCTAATGCCTGTCCACCCCTGCAGAGACCTTGCCAAACTGGGTCTCAGTACGACGTCTCCACGCTTCAAAGTCTTCAGCTTGCTACAGTAGCATCCTCTTGTGACGCGATACAACCTTGAAGCACGAGATTTTTATATCACAACAAGGTAACTTGGCGAATAATCGACACATGTCGAACTGCATAGACGACGATATTTTTTCTCTCCTGCATCTCCTGTGGTAGGATCCAAATACGGGCCACATGACCGTGACCCCGTCAGACAGCCCTGAAGTGCGACCTGCAGATACCTGGTCTTTGGGTCTTCTTACCCATTGTTTCTGTTTTTCTCTGTGTATTTGAGTCTGGCATACAAATTGTTGTCAGTAGGGCAGCCTCGGCGTCCCTTCGAGATGACTACACTTAATTGCTGAAGCCTACAGGCAAGCTACTAGTATGTATTTACCGCGGGTTCATAATAAGCTTTATCAGCCACTTTTGACACATCCGGGCTGGTAGGACTACCCGACTCTTGGCGTGAGGCTGATCGCGGCCCGCGCTTACAAGCCATGTGTGCAGTCGGCCGCTTTAGTGGACTATTTATGCGCGTAAGCATACCTGTAGTGGGTAATCAGGTAGCATGTGTACATAGTATGCCTCGGCTGACAACCAGTCCCGTTAGTCCCAGTGACTTTGTGGGGAGTTTTGTACCCTCTGTGGCGTATACTGTAGGCTGTCGTTAAGTCGGTTGACTTTACCGCACCGCAATCTGCTTATGCATGTAATAACTCTCCATGGTTCTACGTGAGTCTAGGTAGGGCTCTGGATAGGTACTCTGGATAGGTACTCTAGATAAGTACTCTGTACTGGTACGAGTACTGCTGTAGGGGCCAACCAACCTGCCAAATTCGCTTGAGTAGGGTGTGTAGACCGGGACACGTTTTTCTGTATGCGAGTCCACTGCCTACCGTTGAGCTGAACCCCAAAGGGCAAGGGATTCTCCTTTGTTATGTACATCCACACTAAGGAGATAACGATGCCAGCAGCGGCAGGGCACAGTACTGAAGACTTCTGTCATCCATGCTGAAAGATCAACGCGCGCACGCTGCAAGTCTACTTGTCCAAGATCCTACTGCAAAACATGCTAACTTGAATAAGCGTTGTCTTAGCGAAAGAGGTCCCACCCTCCCAAGGGAGGCACCTATGGGATACTACTCGCGGCCGTTGATCCCGTCGATCCCCGGTACAAGTTAAATCGGACGACGACAGCAAGGGAACAGAAGGCAGCGCGGGAGAGGGTGGTGGAAAGATAATAGAGTAAGACCGGGGTTGATGGATAGGGGAGGGGGGTAAGGGAAAGAAGGGGTTATGCATATTATGGCTGAAAATGCCGGCGAGCACTCACTTTAGGTGCAGTGAATCACACTAAACGGTGTTGTACTTACGGATGTACCAGGATGCTAAAATCGTTTCTTCACCCAGGCAGGTATACCATGTCAACTACTTACCTAGGCCATGTCGATTAGACCTTGTCGACTAGGCAGGGCCACATTCAATGACTACCACATCTGCCGAGTTGACCCTTTTGTTTTAGACACCATGCAGGAGCGCCACTTCAGTCATGGAGAAGGTGTGCTGCCCTATTTAGCCCTTCAGATGCTGGTCCTTGGGCTGACCATAATAAGAATAAGTTAATGGCCAGCCCTCATCATCATTGGACTATCCAGATGCTCACCTCCAGCTTGACAACGAACGGTATTGCTTAACCCCGACTTCAACTACTAAGTAGTTTTGACATATCAACATCACTTTGACCAGAGACAAGACGAGACAAGACGAGACAAGACAAGACAAGACGTCCTACACAATGACTGGACGCACGGCAACAAGGACACGACAAAAGTACAAGGACAGCTGCACACACTGCGCTGGGGCCAAGGTCAGATGCAGTAAAGAGAAGCCACGATGTGCACGATGCACGGAGAGGGGCCTTGAGTGTCTCTACGGCCTCTCTTATCGCTATGGACGCCTTCCAGCTCGCCGCAAGTTTCAGGATGCCACTGGCTTCATCGACCAGGCCGTCACTACAGCTCCGTCCACACCGAGAGAGCTGCTCCCAAATGGCTCCAGAACGCCTTCTCCCGCTTCAGAACCAACGGAAATCGCCATGCAATGGATCAGTGAATCCAACATAAACATGGTGAACGCCAACTCGGCGTCCATGAACGGGTACACGCCCATCAGTTACGACGCCCACCATAGCAACTACTTGGGCCATCCGTTTGACGGGACCACAGTTTCACTGCCATCTATTCCGTCCCAGGCTTCCCAGGCTTTCCAAGCACTTACGCCTACGACAGACAATATCACGTCTGCACCAACCACTTTCAACACCATAACTTACCTGCCATGTTTGGATCAGACCGCCATGCGACGGAACCACTCAAGGAGCGACTCGAGTGTGTCAAGCATGCCACCTGGCTACGAATATACTAACGGTGGCTTTCCTAACTCCTCCCCCGTGACGTTTGGTACGCCACCGGAGACACCAAGAGCAAGGCCGGTCCAGCATTACACGGCCCCTACGCAACACACCTGCCTTTCACACGCTGCTACTGTGTTGCTATCACTCCGCCATGAGTCAATACCTGGGCAAACAAGAAATCACGACATGATGGACTACATAGTCCAGATGATCGACTGTGACTGCTTCGCTCAAGATAGCCATGTGAGAATGTTCATGGTTCTCATTGGCTTCGAGGTCATGGAGAGATACTCGAAGGCGACCCAGAACGACATGGCGATGACGAGCACCGAAGGCATTATCGAGGACTTGCAGGTGGTATTGAAGCTGATCGAACGGCTTCTGAGGCGTCTCAGAGAAACCGGCTCCGGGACATATTCGGGTTTGACACCGGGGTCGCCTACCAGCATCTCCCCGACAGTTTTCGGACAGCTTGAAGCCGATTTGCGCAAGCATCTACGGGGCATATCACATAACACAGTTGACGTTCTTCGACGAGTTTAGGCAACGGTTGATGATAGCGTGGGCGTTGGGGCATTGTAAACTAGCTGTGTTTTCCTCTGCTTTACCTTGTTTTTTGCTTGCATACATACGTTTGTATAATAGTGTCTCCCTTTTTTATTCCCCCCCCCCCCTATTTATTTTAAATAGGTGGTTCTCAGTCCCAGGCTTTGCGGAGGACATGTATTCAATAATGGCAAACTGACGCAGTCAGTAGCAAAAGGAGAGATCAGGCACAAAACTATAGACTAATGCAAACGATACCATCAATAAGAACAAGCCATCGGAAAAGCATGGTTCGTCTACATGCGCCGTTGCTGCGAAGTCCTTCCAAATCTGAGTCCCCTGTCCCTAATTGTGGCTTCGAGCTATGATTTGATCTGCCGTTCAGAGTGCTGGTGTAGAACATTGCCCAGCCCAGACACGTGTCTTACGTACATGATGCCGACACCGGCTTGTCGTCCCCGTCACGGGAACACGAGAGTTCCGGACTGCCATTACGGTTAATCAGTTCGACCAGATAGTCTGGTGGCGTAGGTTGGCCTGCCACGTCCCCGGACTTCCAAATCCCTATGCATTCGATTACATATGTAGAGCTCTCGTTGCACCCCCTTGTTAGACAGTAGGAAAACCTGCTAGCTACCTCGTTTCAAAACTTTGGTTCAGCCCACACATATGTACGTCAATCCTTCGACGTCCCAGCGAATCGAACCACTCGACTGTGGTCCTGTAGTACAGGTGTGTGTATGTGTTCTGGAAGAAATATGTATTGCCGACCCCAGTCCCTCCCCCGGAGGTTATCGATCCTGCGCCACCACCAGATGATAACAGGGCCCTCCAGCTTCCGGCGGCGAGTTTAGCAGCAGGGAGGGGTGGGGCGGCGAGGGGGGTGTGCCTCTTGAAAAAATTGGAGTAAAGATAACACCATATAGGGTTATCGTCGGAAAAATGGTACCTACTGTTTTGTATGTAAGAAGAGATGGGCGATGGAAGACGATCTATGAATAGAAAAGAGAGGGCATTTAACTTCTCTACTGCATCCTTTGTCCAACTAACGGACCAACCACATGATGCAGGATACCTGCGATACGCATCTGGTAATTTCCGCAAAACTCAGCTGGCCACTTCCTATTTTGGAACCCATCAGTGCTGAATGGCGACGCTGGCTGGGTGGTCGCTGCAACGGCAACATTCACGACTGCGATGGTGAGACCCTGGATAGGAAACAGACAAAGAACACCGGTGCTCAATTAAGGAGTCGTTGGTCTTTATGATTGCAGGATACGGGTTGAAGTCCTGGATAGGGCTGATAACAGCACGTAATTGACTCCTTATGCCATCGACAGGCAGTCACTCAGACAAATAGTCCTTGAGGACTTCAGCGGGCATATCGACGGGACATAAGCAGCGGAAGACTCAAAGTCTCCAATGGCCTCCAGATAGGAGATAGGATTCATCCGCCTCTCCTCCCCACTGGGAAGGATGAACTGAACCCCTATAACACTCCTGTAGCTGTGCTTTCTCCACGCATTCAGCCATAAGAAAGCTGGGGTATTCCTTCAGCCGGCGCCTCACCGTTCAATAGAAAGGGTCCGCCCCCACTCCAGCCTCCAGGCAGGGAGAGTTCAGTACTGTATGTACACAATCAACGGCGAAACGGCGAAACGGCTGCAAGGGGGGAAACAGTCACAGTCGATTAGTCTGCCTACTATGGCACTGGAGAAGTAAGGCGAACAAGAACCGAGATGAGGGCTTCTGCTCTATTTTCTCAGCTCTTTCTCTCAGAGTGTTCTCCAACTGCAGGCAACGAGTGGACAGAACCCGAAGATCCTAATCATGAGACAGGGCAAACGCAACCCAACCCAACGCCAATGCGACGTAACGCAGCACAACACTGATACAGCGTCACTGCAACTTACTAACCCGGCTTGTCAGATACTACAATGCACACACATAGCTACAGTAGTACAGCACGGCATAATACCATGTCACCATACAACCTGCCAGAGAGGCATAGTAGATCTGCAGGGCGGGTCGCTCGCTGTATGTTTTGTTCCATGCAGAGCCGCGGCTCACCTGATACAACGGTGCCCTCCTGTTTACCTGTATAGTATGCCGCCTTGGTATATATGTGATGCATGTAATATACCATGTATGTTAAGTTAGGCATGCTTGGCTAGCTTATCCTGTATGTAATGTAATGTATGCCCCTGGATTACCAGGCTGTGCTTTGTGTTTTGTTTCTCGTGACCGGCCACACGACAACCTCCATTTTCCAAAACGTTTTCCCCAGTTTCACGAAACAATATTTGAATGGACCGCAGCATACGCCAAGACATTTGTCGATCTCGTGTTCTCATGGTTTACTTGTTTTGTTTTGTTCTGTTTCTCGTTGTTTTGGTGTCGTATGAAGAGAGAGAGAGAGGGAGACCTCATAGTCAACGAAACCCCAACGGACATTTTATTCCTGTCCACACATAATACATCTCCCTGCATCAACACCTCCTTGCTCTTCGGAATACCTATCTACCCGCTGCAGGGCGCATGATGACGAAGCACAGCAAAGCAAAGCAGAGCAGAGCAAGAACCTCATTGTCAGTCACGCCTTTCACCCCTCTCAGTCACCAGGGGTTCTCGGTGACAGAATGTGGGGACCTGCGGCTGTGGCTTGCTCGGGTTCTAGCGGGAGAAAAGATGACAGACAGAAAAAGATAATGAGAAAAGTAAGAAAGCGCGTTTTACCAGGTCTT
>Ga0247782_1000519_pt1 | contig 19582 bp, 7 predicted proteins | sample UWRJL019104C5_FD_179928 | JGI IMG/M metagenome (GOLD analysis project Ga0247782, IMG submission 179928) | Plant litter microbial communities from Arlington Agricultural Research Station in Wisconsin, United States - UWRJ-L019-104C-5 | ecosystem: Environmental > Terrestrial > Plant litter >...
AAAAAAAAATTTTAAAAAAAAAAAAAAAAAAAAAAAAAAAAAAAAAAAAAAAAAAACGTAATTAAAAAGGTATAAAAATAACGTTTATAAATAATATATAGATAAAGCAAATAATAGTAAAAGGGCAACAGCTTAGCAAATAGTTAGCAGCTAAAAAAAGTAAAGGTTAAAATTTTAAGCTTAGAAAATATAGGGTTAGGTTAAAACCTACTTAACTAGTATAGTTTGCTAAGGACTAGCAGCTTAGAAAAGAAAAGCAGTATAACAAAGAAGCCGCTACTAGGTACGTATTTGCAGCACGCACCTATAAGGATACATACCTTAGTACATACTGTAGCAACCACTTCCTAAGGATTAGCTAAAGGCCTAATAAGGCCTTGTAGCCACACACAATTAGCACACTAGATAGAAGTAACCTTTTATAGCTACTTTTTAAAATCTAGCACATTACCTTGCAACGTACTAAGCCTAAACCTTACAAATAATTTTGCTAGTTAAGCATTAACTTTAATATATATTTAAGCTATAGCTTTTATAAAAAAGCAGCTTAATATGCTTATAATATAAGCATAAGCAAAGACAATATTAAACTATTTAGCTGCTAGTTATTAAATATAATTAAAAGGTACTATAAAACTTTAGCAAATAAAAAACTATAAGCAAATAAGCAATTTGTTTAAAGCATATTACTTAGCTTTTAAAAAAGAAGACAAATTTATAATATAATTATAGTTTTTTTTAAACTTTTATAAAATATTTTAATAATAGCAATAGCTTTAGTAAGCAAATTTATGTTAAATTTGCTATAACTTATTAGCAAAAAAAAAATAGTTTATTAATTAGTAATTAAAAGTTTTATAAGCTTATAAAAGCTTAGTAAACGCTAGCAACTATAAATATAACGCAAATTTTTATTAAGCTTATATAAAATATAAACTTTTTTAATAATTAAACTTTTTTTTAAACTTTTTTTTATTATTATTTTTGTTTTTATTATTTTTTTTATTATTTTTTTTATTATTAAAGTTTTTATTTTTAATATTTTAGCTTTTAGTTTAGTTGCTCTTATTATTGCTAAAATTTTTATTGCTACTAATAGTAATAGCTATTTTTTTACTTTTAGCAAAAGCAGCTAAGCAAATTATTTTTAAAGCATTTTTAGTTAAAAGGCTAGCAATAATAATATTATTTTTAGCAACTTTAAGTTAGCTTTGCTAGTTAATATAGCTAATAATAATTTAAAAAAAAGCTAAAAATAATTAATAATAAATTTAAAGTAAACTAAAAAAGTTTTTGCTTACTACTAGTTTTTATAAACTTGCTATACTTGCTTTTATTAATATAGTTAAGTTAAAAATTTTTTTAAGCAATATAAAATTTAAGCTATGCAGCTTTAAAATTATTGTTTAATATATTAATTTAAAATATTAGCTAGCAAATTTAATAAAAGTTTATTAAAAATTTAATATAAGTTTTTATAAAAATATATTTTTTAAATTTTTTGCTTTTTTAAGTAGTAATATAATAAAAGCATTTTTTAGTAGTAATATATAAATTATTTAAGCAATAATAATTTAAATTTTATATAAGTTAGCTATAACTTTAACTTATATTTGCTTGCAATAGTTTTACTTTTATAACTTAAAAAATATAGTAAATATAATATATGCTTTGCTTTATATAAAATAAAAGCTTTTAATTTACTTATAAAGTTAGCTTAAATTTAACTTATGTTTATTTTTAATAAAACTTACTTTTTAATTATAAAAAAAAGCTAAGATTATTTTTTAGCTTTTTTTTAGCTAGCTAAGCTAGCGCTTTGGTTTTAAAAGGCATAATATAAATAAGTACTTAGATTATTACTTTTAAAAATTAGCTTTAAATTTAAGCTAAATTTACTTTTACTAAATACTAATTAAAAAAAGTTATAGTAAAAAAAAAGTTAAAACTTAAGCAGAACTAAAAAACTTTGCTTTTATTTACTTATTTGCTTTATTTAAATGTTTTACTTATACTTTTTTATTACTATAAGTAGTAAGCAACTTAAATTTATTTTTTTTTTTTTTTTTATAATTTTTAGCTATTAATAAAATAATTATAATATATATTAAAATGTAAGTATAAGCAATTTTTGCTTAGCTTTTATAGCTTTTTAGCTTAATTTAATAATGCTAAACTATTTAAAGCAAAGCAAGCTTAAAAAGTTTTTATTATAAGCGCTAGCTAAAAGTAGCTTATGCTTTTTTTAATATAGTATTATTAGCAATACTTATATATTATATATGCTTAATAAAGTACTATAAATAATTAGGTTTTATAAAGTATAAAGCTTTACTTTATAACTTTTTTTTTATAACACTATATTTGCATAAGCACTTATAGCATATATTTATAGCAAATTTGCTTACTTACCTTTTTAAACTTATAATTATTTAATTTTTTAATTATTTAAAATAAAAATAAAGGTTATATTTTTAATTTTAGTTATTAAGATAGCAATTTAGGCGCTAGTATATATTACTTTAATTGTAAGCAACTTTTGCTTAGCTCTTATAGCCTTTTAGCCTAGTCTAGCAACGCTAAACTATTTAAAGCAAAGCAGGCCTAAAAAGTTTTTGCTACAAGCGCTGGCCAAAAGTGGCTTACGCTCCCCCTAATACAGTATTACTAGCAATACCTACGTACCGTGTGTGCCCGACGAGGTGCTGTAGATTGGTGTACAATAAGGGCTTCTGCCAAGAGGACCTGGTCCCACAACTCCATTACTTGCGGTCTACAACCCACAATACACCTCCCAATCCAACATTCTGTGCATACCTACATGCCAACCTCACTAAAAGCCAGCAGCCCACTAACTTGGAATGAACCCCGCCACCGTGATGCTAGCCGCTAGATAGACAATTGGCCCCGACCCGACCGTATCCTACCTATAGCCAGGAGCCTTATAAACATTTCATATTCCTACTCCTGGTTTGGGCATACTCGCTGATACACTGGGTCCCCATATAAATTCACATTTTCTCGTCTATCTTCTACCTTCCTGCATGGTGGGGCCGTAGTGCTTCCTGCAACCGCATAATCCAGCCGCGCGCCTTGGCCGTTCCGTTCACAATAGGCTTGACTCACAGCCCGTCAAGATAGGGCGCAGAAAAAACCTCGACAACAAGAAGTGTTAAACCTACCCTGGCTACGTCATTCCAAGATGGACGAGCGAAGTCCTCCTCCAGTGTCTGATGATATGCGGCCGAAGACTCTTTCGGACTGCAGCATCTCTAGCGTCGCTGATCTTATCAAGAGCGGTCGGGCGAAGAAGATTGTTGTTATGACGGGTGCTGGTATTTCTACGGCGGCAGGCAGTAGGTCGTCTTTTCTTTCCCCGTCCGCCTTCTAACTGCGTTTCACTATTGCCATTCGGCCATTGGCGTCGGTAGGTAGTTACTCACTTGAACAGTATAGATTTAACAAAAGCTTAAATCGTAGTACCTGATTTCCGCTCCCCAAAGACCGGACTATATCACAACTTGGCCCGGCTCAACTTGCCTCATCCAGAAGCTGTCTTTGAGGTGGACTTTTTCCGCTTCAATCCTTATCCTTTCTATATCCTGGCCAAGGAGCTTTACCCGGCAAACTTTCAACCGACCGTCTCACACGCATTCGTATCTCTCTTGGCCAAGAAGAACGTCCTGCGCATGCTCTTCACCCAGAATATCGACTGTCTCGAGCGCAAGGCTGGTGTACCACCAGAATTAATTGTCGAGGCTCATGGAAGCTTCGCCACCCAGAGATGTATCGAGTGTCGGACCCCCTTCCCTGATGAGGACATGCGCAAGTGCGTGGAAGAGGGGAACGTGGCGTTCTGTGTCCGTGAGGAGTGTGGAGGCTACGTTAAGCCTGACATCGTGTTTTTCGGCGAAGGGCTGCCTTACTCCTTTTTCGAAAATGTGACGGTGCCGCTCGAAGCCGATCTCATAATAGTTATCGGCACGAGTTTGACCGTCTACCCATTTGCGAAGCTGCCCCGTCTCGCCCAGTATGGTGTACCAAGAGTCCTTTTCAACATGGACCCCGTAGGCGACTTCGGCGAACGCACGGACGACGTGCTATGCATGGGTTCATGTGACGCGGGCATCCGCAAACTGGCCGACGAGCTCGGATGGAGAGACGAGTTAGAGAGACTCTGGGTGGACAAAGTGGGCGAAGAAGAGGCAGCGCGACAACGAGCAAGAAACGAGCAAGAACGAGAGGAAGCTCTCCACGCGCTGGATGAGCTGGCGCAGGATATGGAACAGAAGTTGGAATTGTCCGAGGACCAAGACGGCCGGGATTCTGAAGCGATTGCTAATGATCCGCTGCAGGACGAGAAGAAAGACGAAAGGCCGACGACTATTCCAACTACTACTCCTCCGGAGCGAGCAGATAGTCCGACACTGGCGACTGAAAAGAAGGCTTCGCCGCAAAAGCCTGAAGGACGCATCAAAGTGGAAACGACAGATGAAGATACTCTTGTCAGGTCGCATAACGATGCGGAAGCTATCTCCGAGTCAAATAAGGAGGATCGCGGCACAGATCGGGTCACCAGTTACAGCCCCGTCCAGGCGGAAGATGTCCCACTAAATGAAAAGTCCGGAAAGTCATCCGAGAGTGATGACAATGGCTCAAAGTCCACATCGAAACAGCGGGAAGAGCAGCGTCAAAGCGATGGCTTGTAAAGTTTACGGCTCTTGGGCTTATGAAGCGCCACGGTAGGAAAACCACGTGTTGCATGGTGTACCACGCTTCGGAGTGCATGTTGTCCATGATCAGTTGAAATGACTAGAGAGTAAGTGCGCTTCCCGACCCTGTAACTGCGCAACCGAGGGCGGCGAAATAGGTGGCAGGCAGAGTGCATGCTTTGAAATAGCCCTAAAATGTCATGATTAGTGCACAACATATATGTGCTCGACATCCCGAAGATTAAATATACATGTTTGCTACCGGTGAGCCCTTGTATTGACACGTTGGTGAGATAAATCACAGGGGTGTCGCGAAAGTTGTAGAAGTCGAGTCCTGGAGGTGATAGAAATTGTAAAGTCGTACGAACCATGGCACCATGAAGGTCGTCGAAGTCGCAGAAGTCATAAAGTCATAGAAAACGTAACAGGGAGGAAAATAACAGAAGAAGGATAAGGACAAGAATGAGAAAAGGGACAAGACAAGGAACAAGGAAAGGAACAAGAATGGGGATAAGAATAGGGACAAGAAAATGTACAAGATATTGTATAAGTACAAGATACTGTACAAGAAGAAGAAGCCTCAGATGTCTCTCAAGTGCCACCATCGTGCAATAGTCCCAAGAGGATAGGCTGTATGTGGTTTACAACGGAAATGTTAAACTACAATTCCAGGTATTAGTTGCAGTAGAAAGGTGAAGAAGGCAGCTTTTACCACCCAGTATATACACTGCCGTTGTCAATCTATTTTTATAATAATTAGAGTTCGAGGCTGCGTTGTGAGTAGACATATATATACCTCAAATACCTCAATACAATCAATGCATGCTCTGCCTAACCCAAGCACTTATCTGAGTAGTTGAACGACAAGGTACAGCAAGCATACGCGACGTTCTACGCTTACAGGCTCGGCGTAGTCCGGTCTGTTCATAAAGATCTTGCTCATATTTATGTGTGCGTATCCCATGACGTTGTTCAGTTGAATATAAGAGAAGGGATCTACATATCTAAGTTAGGGGAAATTCCCGGAAGAGGACAGATATCAATATGCAAGGCATTTGATCACACCTCCTTTACGCGAAGCAAAGAAGCACTGGTGAGGCGATAGATATCATCACGCGAACTACCTACCCGAGGTAGTCTCTACTTACTATCCAACAAACGGACAAGAACTTACCAGCGTCTAGGCCCCCGAACTTGACCCCAAGCCTTACTGCGCAACGGCTCTCAGAAAACTATATCGGTAATAGTAAAGTATACGTATATATATACTTCACTCCTGCTTTAAACCGTAGGAGAACTATCTAAGTTAACTACGAACTTGCTTCTAGAATAACAGGGGTACTTAAAGATATGTAGAAATATATATATATATATATATACTCGGCCTGGTCTTTAACCTAAGTAGCGGCAGTGAGGAGGAATGACATGTCGTATAAGTCAGTCAGGAAGACTAGACTAGACTAGACGGTTAGTGCCTTCTTGCTTTTTCTGAGATATTCATGTAGGGCGAGGTCTATGCTGTAGAGACGAGGAACAAAAATGGTATGCGGAGACGACGAGTCTTTCTCAACACTAGGTTAGGAACTTCTTGAATGCCCGGTGACTACTAAGTTACAGGGTAGGGCTGGATACTTTAAATATAAATTGGAGGTGAACAGCGTCCTTCGTTGTGAATGTTGACAACGCTGGCGAAACCCGCTGGAAGAGTGTTGAAAAATGCAGATTCTGTCAAAATTTTTGGGTGTTTGTCTCATGAGAAAAAGACCACCAACTATACCAGATCCTTTAGTCGAAGGCCAGGTTTACTCAAATATATACGGCTATGCAAGTGCCTTGAATCAAACATACCTGGTCCTGGTTGAAGGAAACATTTACGGACATATGTGCAGCACGGCCTAGGAAAACAGATCTAGAACTGACTGCTGCAATATCCTGCATATGGAACTTGACGATATCTCGGGTGAAGGTGAGGTAGAGAGTTATTATATTGTCTATTTTTATACTCTACTGACACCCTTTTATAACATCGGGAGAAATGTCTGTATTTTGATGATTTCTCGCGTAAGGCGTAGTTGCAGGGTAGGTCCTAACCCCCCTGTAGAAGACAATTGAGATTATATTATGTACATCACGCCTTATATCTCAATAGTATTTGGGTAGAAAGTATCATCGTGTCTCCTTCGCAGGAAGTGGGTAGTATATATGCAATTTGCCGCAAATAATAAACATATGGTGGATATAGGAATCCCAATTCTCGCTGCGATGTTTTAGGCCTTTAGCAGTAAGGGGTATACGATTTCCTAGCAGGTACTGCTGTACAGTAGCGTACATACAGGTTAGGCACAATATGGATAAAGAAACAAAATAGAGCTAGTATATATAAGATTACTACAAGTCCAGCAATGTAAGCAAGCGCCTTAGAGAGACATACGCAACCATGAAGTGCTATGGCAGTACAGCAGTATTGCTTCAGAAACTGAAGCCACGCCGTTGGAGGAAACGCGAAATATTACCTACGCGCAGTCTCACCATTCACATCACAAGGCTCACCCACGGCTAGCTGAGCGGTAAGTACCCATGTACTACTCATTTCAACTTGGGGCTAATACGAGCCTCTGATAGGTCGGCACCGAAATGTGATGGTGTGATGGTCATAATAAACGTAAAGGTGGCTATTGCGTTGTTTGGTCTAGTGGCTACGCATTACGCAGGGTCTATAGGGACCTTTAAGTAGGTAGGTAACTTAAGTAAGTCTACCTGCAGACGGCTAGCACCTCCAGATCAATTCTGCAAGAATCTCACCTCAAGCCTTCATCTACTCGATGATAGGCCTGAGGGCCGTTAACACGATGTAACACCGTTCCGTTTTTTCTTTTCGTCGTAAGGCTGCTTTGATACCTACAGGCACGCGTGAGCAGAGGGAAGATGTAGATGGCCCGGGAGGTATAAGTCTGGAAGGAGGCATGAAATGAAGTACTTCCAAGTCACGCAGTACAGAAGTACTATGCACGGTACTTTGCGTTTCTTAATTGAAGATCTATCCACAAAAAAAAGGAAAAACAGTATAGTAGGTTCGTATACTTTTACATATTTGACGAGATCAAAAACCGAGGTCGGGTATCGTGCAAACAACCTCAATTGTTTCACTTGCAGCAACTCTCCTGGTAACCTGCTAGTACTTTGGCTTTGGTAATGCTGAATTGGCCTGTCTGTAGGCACATTTATCCAGTTGCAGGTACCACCTCACTACTTCACCGTGGTGCAGCTTCCCCTGATCAAACAAACTTAAACGTACTTAATAGAAGCACGAACACTCCAGGGGTCCTCCGCACCTGACGTGGGGCTGACATGGGGCTAGCAGCTGGGCAAATTTCCTAGGACCCCTGATACTTGCCTGTTTAGGGGGGCATCGCTGTCCACGTTGACTCCACGTTGGATCCACGGTCGATAGCAGTAAACCGATCAGGAAACAGAGCCCTTCCGTGCAGCTACCCTTTCCATCCCTGGCTGTCAAATGAAAGCTGGATTGGCGAAATCTCCTTTCCTCATTTTCCGCCAACACCATCCCAGCACTATGACCCCTGGGAGAAAACCCCCCTCGTCTGCCTCTCTGGGTCCCCTCTCTCGCTTGATTCTTGAAGGAGACCAACCTGGGACGGCTGTTGGGACCCTCACCGTCGCGGATATCCACCGAGCATAGCACAGAATGATGTTTTGTTTCCCTCCTTGATACCGTACCCAGTACGTAGTATTATACTAGTAGTGTTATACCAACCGTACCTATTGTCGTGATATTCGACAGACGGCTTCGGCAGCACCTTTTCAATTTGCTAGGCACGACAGAGGTTTCGATCATTGCGTATCACGGCCGTTATTACTAGCTACATACATAACTAACCACACGCTTCGACATTCATTTATGGTCTATATACGTAAATAGACAAACAGAAAAGACAACCAATCCCTTTGCGGATCGCATTCGCACCCGTGCCATATTGACAACATCACAACTTGTCACGAATCGCACTTGCATACCAGACGAGACACCACTCCCAACAAGCACGCCGTAACCGCACATGAACCGTTCTGGAGCCACTCGTTCATATCCCCAATCAGTTATGCGCTTTTAGTCAACATACCCAATTCCCTATCGCTATAATCGAAAAGTATCCCGTCATCACAGCCCATCTTCCTAAGTGCTAGCTTAGGGGGCGCTCGTCTTCACAGCCGATCAGGAACAGGACTTAGTTAGAACCATCTCCCAGGTGGAGACAACTTCCCTTCGTTACGTTTTCAAGAATAATTGTAATTCATAACATTCCGGCACGATGGTATCCATCTTTGGATTAAAGATTGGCGGCGAGAAGAAGAAGTAAGTCAGCTAGGGAGATTTGTAAATATCGCCGTTGATATATGTATACTAATGGGATCATAAGGTCTGTGAAGGGCCTTCAGATCTCAGCTCCTCAGCCCCAGAATGACGATGCCCGCAATCCGGTCGACGACGACTTGGATCTTGAATATGGGCCCGTTCCTCCTTTCGCGCCAACTATCCAGCCGCTGTCAAGACGGAATTCTGCGAAGTCAACTATGTCGAAGAGGGGCAAACTCCGGGGGTTGAAGATAACAGCCCCTTTCGCATCGAACAAATTCAGCTCGAGTTTGGTAGACCTTCCGAAACCGCCTGGTCTAAAGCACCACGCGTCGAATCCAAGTCTCGGCCGTAGATGGAAGGGCGATTCATCAACGAGCTTAAGTTTCGCCCCTCCTCCTGCTTTCCACTCGCTGGCCCGGCCAAGTACGTCAGATGGCAGACGCAATAAATGGGGCAGCCCGGCCGACGTGCCTCTCACCCGAGCCTCGTCTAATACGACTTCCCGGTCGCCTTTGTCCCCCGGCTTACCGACTCCAGATGACGGGCTACTTAGTAGTCCAACAAGTGCGACGACGCCGAAGTCTCCGCTCGGCCAATACGAACTGAAACTTGACCTCCCTAGTGATGTGTCGACATTCGCAGATTTTGGGGATTTCACTGAACTTGTTCAAACTCCCGCGCCACTTCGCATCAAGAAACAACCCTCTATGAGACTAACAGCTGATACACAATCTATGGACCAGTCGGATCGGAAGCCCCCGTCACCCCCACAATCGATTAAGGACAAAGATGCCACGCCTAGTCCATTGCCGGAGCTGCCCAAGCTCTCAGAGATACCGGCACGTCGAGGGAGCAATCATAGCAACAGCGTTCCTTCCGGTCTTGGAGAACTCCAAAATGCCATATCAAATTTCGGGCCCACGTCTCTACCTTCGCCTTCCACAACACCTCGCGCAAGCGAAGATGAAGCGCCGGCCACAGCCACGGCCCCCAGGCCTGCGTCACCACCTACAGGCAACAGAAAACCTCAGCCGGTTATCCAAAATGTGCGGGCCAAACGAGATACACTCACAGTAAACCCACAGCGTCGACGAAGCCTGCAGATGAAGATTGAAGCAGCTGGGGGAAGTCTTGTGCCATCTTTGTTACAAGCTGACCTCTCGAAGACCTCAAATGGCGGACGCTCATTGCCACGTCCACCACCGCTGAACCTAAACACCAACTTTGGTCTAAACGGCGCCGACCGTGATGGACCTCGGAGTGCCCCATCTCTACCCAACCCCGCCCGGTCTCTTACGCCCACAGGCATAAATGCACCCGTAAGGTCGCAAACTGTAGTTCAAGGACGGCCTACCCGTTCAGTACTGAGTAACGAGTCCCGAGAACTTGACCCTGAGCCTTACTCTCCAGCAAGTTCGTCGGTCTATGATGATGACGAGTATCCTGCGTCACCCGATAGTCCGGGCCCGTTGATTCCGCTCACAGGGCCACTAGCAAGCCCCCGTTTCCCACCCTCGTCGCATTTTTCTTTCTCGGAGTCTGGCAGCTTCATCCTGCCGGGGAAGGAGGATAGGAATAGCAATCGTAGTTTATCCCCGATCACGCCCTTAGTTCCACCTCGTTCAGCCAAGCGCAATCAGCCTACGCCTGATTCGGCGTGTTGGCCATTGCCGTCGCCTATTGTGACTTCTGCAGACCGTGCTGCCATCTCACCCTCGCCCGCAGACTCTAGATTGCGCTCCGAGTCAGAGTCATCATCTGCCTACGAGCCTCTTGCACCACCTCGAATCCCGTCAGCCCGCCCTGGTGCCGAATCTCCAACTATGCGATCGTTCAGTCGTCCGTGGACCCCAACAGTAGCAGCGAATGAATTCACGGCATCTCCCTTGAGACGAGCCGAAACTGCGGGACCGCTTCTGGGATCGGAAGGAGAGATTGGAGGCGGGTTGCGGCCGCCACCGCGATCCGCCACTGTGAAGACGCCTAAGACAGAGCCTGGGGCGTTCAAATCCCCCTCTGCACGCACGGGAGCGGGAACGGGAGAGTTGGCCGGTGGGTTTATATGAATAATCATTTTATGTTACCTCCCATTTTGGCAACGCTACCGTGGACTTCCCTTATTTTCTTGGATTATAGTTATTTTGTTTTAGAAAAAGCTAGAAGCGGCTCAGCGGGTCGGGTGAGAGGGACTATTTGTTTATTGTTCTAATGTCTAAAATTAATGAGGTGGTATTGTTTCGTTTGTTAGCTGTTAAAAGATACCATTTGGAATTCTAAAACTTAAATCTACTATGCTGGTCAAATGGCTCTATTGCTGCTTTTGTTATATTAGTATCACCGATTTCAGCGCTCGTGGTTTGCATTACTGTTCCCTAGCCTGTTGACGACATGTAGTTATTGAGTTGGGATAGTATGAATGAATGGGTTATGACACTACATATTTTTTAGAAGACGATTTTGCGTTATAAATATCATACTATTTTGCATTTATAGCTCATATTTATTTTGATGTGGTTCTTTTTCTTTTTCTCTATTTATACTTCCACGGTCCTTAGAACCTCATTTCTGCCTCACCGCATCCAGGGGTATCTATCTACTTTATCCAGAAAGGAACGCCAATAGCAAGTAGCCATAAACCAGAGTTCAACATCAAATTCGACGAGTATTTATCTCTCAAACCTGCTGTTGCTCCGTATCATTAGCATTCCTATCAGTATTACCCTCTCCTTCTTCTACTGCTTGTTCAGAAACCGGGCCCCTGCGTCTTGCAGCATTTATAGCCTTCAACTTAGCCGTGCCGAACCCGGCGATACCGCTCTCCTGTGCGTCACCCAGCCACGGCTTCTTTGAATCGCCCAGCATGCTCCCGGCGAGGAAATACGTCAACTGACCCACTATGATCAGGACGAAGGCGATGGGGTAGAGGAAATGGATCGTGTAGCCGAAGACGCGGACGCCGATGATGGTACCCCAGAAATTGCCCGTTAATAAGGATATGTTGAAGAATGCGGCGGAGGCTATGCGCAGGATGAAGGGCACGATGGAGTAGAACAGGGTTAGCGCGAGGGTGTAGCCGACTATGTAGCCTATCACCGGACCGGAGAAGTTGGCGGTTTGCAGGCTGTGCCGGTCGAAGATGGCGGCTTGGGTCCCGTTGATAAAGATGCCGAAGAAGCCTAGGAATCCCAGGACTTCGTAGGCGGGACGCCTGCTCACGAACCATTCTTCAAATGTGTTGGTCAGGCCGTAAATGGTCGCGCCCAAAAGCGCGAATAGGTCGCCCTTTAGCAGATTTTTGGCGGGCCCGCCGTTGGTCCCCTGGATATGGTCGCTCGCGAGCAGGATCCCTGTACCGCCGACGCAGATCAGGATGCCGATGATTTGGAAAATCTTGTAGCGCACCTTCAGCAATAAGAAAGAGATGATGACCACTACCACAATAGCCCAGAAGTTGATGAGTTGCGCGGAGAGAATGTTGGTGTAGTTATACGCCAGCACGGTGAAATAATTGCCTTCCACGTCCAAGAAACTGAGGATGAAGTACTTCCACCCGTCCCTCAGGAATATGCCGCCCATTTTGCGGAACCCGTATTTATACAGCGTGTAAGTGAAGTAGATGATCGTGAGTAGGGCGTAGTTGAAAAAGGTCTGAAATGCAGGGATGGAGGTGTCGTGCGCGACCAGCAGGGAAGAGAACGTGTTGGTCGTTGTTATGGCCAGCGCTAACACCTGGCCGATCACGAGCACGATCCAGAAGTCCCGCGTCGCGAGGTACGAGTACCAGTGCACCTTCTTCCCCTCGAGCGCTTGCAGCGCTTGGCTTACGGCTTCGTCTGCCACGACGCTGCCGCTGCCGCTGCCGCCTCCGCTGTAGGCCGGTGGGGAAGGAGAGGTGGTTCCATAGTCACGGTTGCGACTGTGGCCACGGTTGGACGCCGTAGCCGTGATCTCGATAGCATCGCCTGACTTATTCTGTTCTCGCATAGAAGTCGAGCTGTTGTCATTGTTGGCGTTGTGGTCTGCCATTTCGAATTGCTGTACTGGAATATACCCTTGACGTTGTTGCTGTTGTTGTGACGAAGACGACCTATTCTTTCCTCCTCTTACGAAACCCTAGAGGGACTGAACGAGCGAAATTGCGCGATCAAGACAGTCCCATGCACTCATTTACCGGTCCTCCTTTTCTTTCTCCCTGGTCTGATGGTGAGAAGGTCCTGTTGCTGAAGACCTAGGCTTCCAAATTGGTTTCCGATAGTAGGTAATCAATCAAATAAAACGATCCAGTTAACATGACCGTATCATTCGATTCAGTGACGACTTTTCCTGGGTGTTAAGAACTCCCGGTTCTTTTACGAGTAAGTCTTTCTTACTATTCCCCGAGCAAGCGCAAAGACTTTGAAGTCGCTCGCTATTACACAAAATGGGCTACCTCGAGATATGTGAATAGTAAACCTTACTCAATTTCGGTGAGGTTTCTTGCTCTTTCTTGCCTCGCTTTTTATTTTGCAGGGTGTAGGGAAGATGTCGGACGATCACTCGAAAAGGGTAGGTAGGTAAGGTACGATATGTGGTCTTCGAAAGCTGAGAAGGAATTGAAAAGGATTAGAATCGGGGAACATACACTAGACTAGGTGATGCACAACAACCAAGCTGGAAGACAGGTAGCTGTAGAACGTAGGCAGCGGCGCGTAAACTCTTATACCTTATTAAGGGTTTTAAGTTGACTAGTACACCCTATATCCTGTACGACAAGAAAAACAGCTTCCTAACGTTAGATAAGAGGGAATATTGAGCTCTCGACCTAATTTAGCCAGAAATTCCAAATCTAGACTGGGAACGTTTGAGATGAAAGTCGCGCAAGATATTGAAAAAAAAAAAAAAACCTAAACCCTGCTCTTGATGGGCTTGGTGTGTAAAAAAGGCCGCGAACAAGAAATCGTTGTTCTAACGGGTTTCGCCGCCTCTCGAAGACTTCGAGAAGCTATTGAGGTGGGGTTGACTTTCTCGCTTAGAAAACCTAACATATGATTGGTCTATTTCTATTACATACTCAGAATTGCCACTATGCAAGCCACAGCAAGCCACGCTCTTGAATGGAAGTCATGTTCACGGGTAGGTTACAGGGTTCCTAATAGGTACCCCACATTAGCACCATCCATTCGAAGTGTTCGCAGGGGTCGTGGTGGGAGAATATCAGTAGATAGAGATATACCTAGCTAATAATCCCATTTCCATGACATCGATGATTCTGTAATGTAATACCTTAATTTCTCATCTTATAGTTTTCTCGAAGACTATAATGCTGGGCGTCTACATGGTCGATAGTTAGGATAAACTACGTAGTACCAACTCAGGCTTTGGCGCAACGTCGGGCACGGACAGTGGAAATTTGTGATGGGTCGGAGTCTGGAGTCCGGCTAAGGGAGAGTCACGTTTCTGCTTAGAGGGCTCTTCATGGATCCGTTTGTAAGTAGTACAACTTAGTAAGGATGAGGGCATAATTGTATGTCGGCAGTGGCAGCTGGTTCGGAGCCAGTGTACCAAAGCGTTCGCTACTAACTTCCTACCCTTCTGCCTGACTTCGTGAGTGCGTAGGAAACGCAAAAACAAGGAATGATATATGAATGTTCAGTGACGCGAAGTCGGGGTAAAGTTCGAGATATAGGAGAACCCCTCATTGACATACTCGCCGTACGCTTTCCCTAAAATATAGACGGCATATCGGAACGGTCGGATATCGAGGAGAGATAAGGTGGTGCAAAAACCTACCTTACAGGTTCGGAACTTTGTGTTGTAGGTCCGAGCGTACGTGGGAAGCCTCTAATAAGCACATGATATTTTGGCGGGGTAAAACTGAGAGCGACATCATGTTTGCAGTGGCGCTACGCCTTTCTGCATCCCCTCACATCGCCAGATGCCATTGGATTGGTTCCGGTGTGCGGTGTGCGGTGTGAGGTGTATATCATGCAGTTGGGTAGAAAGTGTTTCATATGAGACGGTGCTGGCAGGAACCACACGTAGAAATCCAGTGTCTCAAAGCCGACCTGCCCTCGGGGGACTATTACGCAAACGTGCCCACGCAGAAACAGAGGTCTCTTGGTTGACCCTTCAGTTTTCGGTTTGCTGCGAATCAAGTCCAACCACATTCGAGCTAGTAAGACCCCTTCTGAGAAACCGGTTCCATCCTGGGCGACCTGAGGGGCGTTGGTGAATAGACTAGGGATTAAAGGACGGGCAAGGAAACCCAAACGATCATGCGGTGGATGCATCCATTGCTAATCACGGAAATCTTCTAGCTATTTTGTCTGGGAACTGCTGCGCAAGAGACCGTCCATTCTACTGGACAAGAGGGCCTGAAGCGCTTGTTTGCTTGTGCATGCGTACCTTTAGTATACGTGGACTAGGACGGCTGCAGACTGCATGCATACTGTTGCCTGCAGCCCTTAAGCAAGCAGCCCGGCCCTATGGCTCGGTTGATCGTAGAGAAAGATTTCCTTTCCCCAAGTTGCTTGGGGGTGCGTTGGCAGCATTTGATGTCAGCGGCAGATGACCCTAAAATTCCAATTCTTTGCCTTTGCATTCAGAGGCTAACGCGGCTCAGCAATCACTTGGCAGATCGAGAGAAGACTCGGGATGTGGTTGGAATTATATTTCTCTCAAAGCAGGAAACCCTAGTATTCAGCTGATCGAGAGCATGACTCTTTGCATCATGACAAGACCTAAGTAAACCAGGAAGGCCAATACCCATTTCCGCATCTAGTGAGACGGATTAGAAGCAGAACGGGCAGCCTACTTCCCTGTTGGTGTGGTCGAATATTATTCGAGTATGCATATTGGCAGCGAGAAAACGTCAGAAGAGCCAGAGTTTCATTCGGTGTCAGAGAGGCCCATGTCCGTTAATAGCGACGATATAGGCATGAGGCATGGATTACCCAACATGTCGTCCCAGATGCAACAGCAGTAGGCACAACAGTAGGTTAGGTTAGGTAAGGTTAGGGGACTGTGAATAATAGGAGCAGGCGCAGAACACGCGGTGCAAGTGGTTATTTTCGTCAGGATTCAGGAGCGCCACCTGAGGAGGTGATTTCCGCTTTAGGAAGCTCAATTAGTAGCTCGTCCTGAGCGACAACGCAGACAGGGCTTCGTCTACCTACCTATTCCTAGATTGATGCTATCATACGGTAGGTACATCAAAGCAACGAGGATCAACGAGCCGTAACCGTGATAGAGTAAGCACTCGTTAAGAGGATAGTAGACATTGAAGCGCTACTGAAAACCCCAGGATACCTCTAGCGGAAACAGCCGCCCCTTGAAGTGTGCGTATTTGGTATTTGGAGGGGCACTGACATATCATTCTATTGTTGGATACCGGGTATAGGTCGCTCTTTGCGTTTCTCTATGCTGAGCGGTATGATCCGCTACTGTTACCCAGAGCGTTGGGACTGGGCAAAGGGAAGCCGGCTTGCCTAGTTGGAGCATTGGCAGATGCTGGTCCTTGGTATCGAGTAAGCGGTTGGTATCTGGCCAAACGGCTAGCTTGACACTCTCGATAAATCGAGCTCACATTGGTGGTCGAAAGCGACGTCTCGTCTGTTTGGGAACAACCTAACCGACTCGGTCCGGAGGCTAAATAGCGTTATCCTATGATATATATGTACTGGGTCTTAGCATGCCAGACACCATCCCTTTACGTACAGCATACATGTAGGGCTACCTTTAGGTATGAGGAAATGGACAAATTTGCTTGGTTAAGGTAAAAAGCACAAGGGCTGCCCCCACGATGCAGGCGCTGGGTTAGGTCCGATTACAGATGCACCGGGTTGGAGACCACAGCTTCCTTCGGTGTGCTCCCGGAGAGTATGTGTCGTCTTAGGCTCGTGCCTTCCTAGAGAACTAAGTGTTGCTTTTAAGAAAAAAACTAACCAAGAAAGAGACATAGCTCTCAGTTGTAACTCATGACTTGTGAGCACCTGTGAGACTGCTCGATTCTATTCTGGGAGCACAGAATTCAGTCCGATAGCGATGTCGGAAGACTGCGTAAATGATAGTTAAGTGAGTAAGTAGGTTGGCTGGGAGTTATCTATTCCAACAATAATCAGGCCGTACATGTATACATCTGTAAGGTATTCAGTAATAGGTGTCCGTGAGCGCTGGGTTACCTGGCCCAGGTAGATATGGTGGCATGTCTTCAGGCTGGGACAGTAAGAGTGAATCGGTAGGTTCCCTAATTAAATATAGATAGAGATTTCGAGAGAATGCCCGTTTGTCTGTGCTTGAATAGAATAGTAGCATATATCTCGTCGAATCTCGGGTGCCTGTCAATTGCATACGCATCGTAAATACAATTGTATGATACTTATGTAGCAGAAGGATGATCGTAGGAACGATGATCAACAGCCATACATTCAGGCCTTGTATGCCTTATTACTGGGTTTAGGTATAGGGCCTGACGCGATTATGGCGCCATGGGCGCGGAACTCGCACGGCATGTTACTCCCGGTTCTCTGCGGGAGATGCCTTGCTTCTCTGGCCGCCCTTGCATAGGGGGTCCACGGGGAGGTAATATTGTTGAAGATCCTTTAACTTATCACTCTACTTCTTCTTACCCTTCCTTTGTTCCCTCGGAGCATATTATGCTTCTCGTCGCTTCGGCTTTTGATCCAGACGTGGAGCGTCCCATGTCCGCTTCAAGTCGCACAACATCCCATTTCTTCAAGTTCTTTGCAGAGGGCAAGGGCATATTTAAGAAAACCCCCAGGTTCATCTTTGTACCTGTTATATGCCCATGCATCCAAGCCTACACGTATGTCGGGAACTTTCTCAGTTCCCTAGCCCGGATGCACAGTGACGAAAGCATTGCTAATTCCCCGCCCGGGGTATATTCTCAAGACACAGACCTACCTAACCTAGTATCTGGTAATGGCAGGATGTATGTAAGCTGTCAGCAGTCAACCACCATTTTGCGGTAAGCATGTACATATTGAGGTCGGCTAACCGCACTCTCCGATAGGGAAGAATCTTGTTACATAGAAAGTTACGCCTCTGTATAGTATAGGTGGTAAGAGTAGATATCGTGAGCAACGGATGTAGGTAAACAATCAATATAAATACGAAGATGGTGTCTACAGGTGTATCTACGTTATTCGGTCCTAATTCATCGCTTTTGCCGCGACCTAATAAACTACGGTAAATTGCATCTTAGAACCATTTACAGAATATGTAAAGTAAACTGTACATGTGTCTCTATGTTGTACATGTAGTGTACCCAGGTATCGAGGGAGGTATTCTGTGCGTTTTGATCTACGTATAAGCAAATACGTTGTTAAGAGCGTAGCTATCTAGGTAGGTAGTCTAAAGCTATACAACCAAAGACTGTGAGCTTGTTCGTGAACTTGAATTCTCCATGTAAATATACGTACATAGTAGATATGTATAGCGGTTCGTAAGCCACACGCAAAACAGACTAGGTCAGGTAGTGTAGATGGATCCGAGCTCATCGGATTACCTACAGCTCGGCTTAGGTATAGTAGATATACTGTTTGTTTATTAGAGTGGGCGGTCTTGGACGGGCAAACATTGGCATCGGCCGGAAAATTAAGACCGATCTTACAAGACGTAGGACAGCCTAACCGCCCATAGATATACCTAAATAAATATTTACCCATAAACAAGATACCTATAGTATATTCTAACTAGTTAGATAGCCCGAAACTTGTTTACGATACCTTTGTTTACACTTGTATAGTATCTCATTCCTACTGATAGTTTGTGCCTGTTTTGCGTAGACACAACGACTACGAATCATTCCTGGAGGGCTGCCGTTGTACTCTTCTTACTACGGCTATACCGTGTAGAAATAGCGGAGCGGACGGTGCCTCTAACTCATGCAGCAGCCTCTTAGGTTCTCTCCAATCCCCTGCTAGATCGACTTGTGGAGGCGCCAAAAACATGTGTGATAGCACAAGATTTGGAGAGCTGTCGAGTGACGAGGAACCCCCGAACCAACAAATGAGTAGGTAACTAATTAATAATAAAGCAATAATTACCTATCCAGGACCCTTTTTAAGACTTCAACTCTCAAAGCTGCGGTTCCCTCTCGACAGAGAATGCGATCTGCTTTTTGCTGACTCTCACATTGGACCCTCAAAAAGAGAGGATATCGCCATTTTATTTCGGTCTGCATCCCCCTTTACTAAAATTGCGCCGGGACCATACCGATGGGACCATATTAGGTACCTCATACTTACCTAGGTCAATACACTTAATAGTCGATAGTAGGTATTAGCAAGCGGTTTTTTCAACACCTGCTTGTATGCTGGACCGGACCTGGCAGAGTAAACATCTAGGTTAGGTAGATATCTTAGTCTTTAATTTTAAAGCCTTCGTTACCCCTTTTTAATGGATATGTAGAACCACTTGAGAGAGCAACAGACACCATAGGTATACCAGAAGGCCATATTTACATGAGATGCCCTTCCAAAAAAAAAAAAAAAAA
>Ga0247782_1000520_pt1 | contig 19560 bp, 1 predicted proteins | sample UWRJL019104C5_FD_179928 | JGI IMG/M metagenome (GOLD analysis project Ga0247782, IMG submission 179928) | Plant litter microbial communities from Arlington Agricultural Research Station in Wisconsin, United States - UWRJ-L019-104C-5 | ecosystem: Environmental > Terrestrial > Plant litter >...
CATAGAAGCCTCGTATCCACTGCCAGGCCCCTGCAGGCACTATAGTGGAGCCACTGCATGCCCTATAACCTATGTGGTAACCATTGCGAGGCCTATTACAATTATAGCATTAGTTACGGCACCAATCAGGCTCTTATGCACACTAATGTAGGGTAGGCTAGGCTAGTATGCAGGGTAACTCCACTTACATGCAGGGTAGCTCTACCCACTATGCAGGGTAGCTCTACTTACACCTCTCTCTGCCAATCTCAGGCCTTTACGAGTTGGCTACGCCTTGGCCCCGCCTCGGCCTTTGAGCTTACAAGCGCTCATCCTTCGGGATTTGCTATTTGCAGCGCTCTTAGTAGCCTTTAGGCCCTTGAGACCTGCTATATTGCAGTAGACCTAGTAAATATATCTACTATAACCTACTATAGATTTTCTTATTAGTTAAAAAGGCCTAACCCCTTGTTATACTAGCAATTATATATAGCAGTTTAACTACTAAATATGCCTTATAATTTTAAGCATATATATAAAAGCACTTGCTTACCTACTTTTATTAGATTTTTAAATAGTTAATAGTAATTACTTTTTTATTACACCTATATACTATGCTTATAGCCTATTATTAGTTAACCTCTTAGCTTTACTATTGCAGCCTTAAGCCTTTATTATATTACTTATAGCTTATTGCTATATTAGCTGCTTTATAAGCCTTGCACGCTTTATACCCTTTATATTAAGCCTATAAGTTTTTGCTAGCACTTTGCTACCTATTTACTATTTAATAAGTCTAGCGCCTACTAGCCTACTTTACTTATTTTTTTTGCATACTAGCTTACTTAGCCTGCTCTTTAAGCATATTAAGTTGCCTTTTTTGCTTACTAAGCATATACCTTTACTTATAGTGCCTTATAAAGACTTATAGCCCTTATATTTTACTATATCTTTTAATCTAAGCCCTATACCTAGCAAGCCTTTGCTAGCTTATACTTTTATTAAGCACTAAGTACTACTTTTAGCTATACCTAGCTATATGCTTTATAGTTAAGCCTACTTTTAACAGGTTATAAGCTTAGCATATTGCTAAACTTTTTTATAGCTTAACTACTAATAGCACTATATTTAATTAACATTTACTTTTTATATTATTATATTTAGTAGTCTATTTTAAGCTGCTAAAAGCAAGGCTTTTATAGTGCTTAAAGTAACCTTTAAGTTAACATTTTAAGCTTTTAAAAACTACTTTAATAGCAATAAAAATTTTTAAATAAAGGTTGACTTATAGTAATATAAAAAGCAACTTAGCGCTTTATATAGCAACTTTGCGCGCAGCTGTATAAAAACCTAGGCCTTATAACAACAACTTAAAGACTTAATAGCAACAATTATAGCTCTTTATGCTAGCTAGGCCTTTACCTTTACTAACAACCCTATTTAGCAAGGTAACCTAAGTAAAACCTTTACCTAACCTACTTAAAAGGCGCCTACTGTTTAATATAACGCTAATATAGCTAACTTCTAAGCCTTTACTATAGTATAAAAAGCACTTAGTAAAAAGATTACTAAATGCTTATATAACTTTTTTAACAACTAAAAGTTATAAAGCAGTTTTAATTATAAGCAATAGTTATAAGCTTTGCAAATTAGTTTTAAAGCTATTAGTGTTTTTAAATTTATTACTAACTTTTTTATTTTTATTACTTATACTAATTTTAATTAAGCTATAATATTATTATTAATTTAAAAATTACTTTTAATAATTTTATAAGCTGCTATTGCTTATATTTACTTTTTTATAAAAATATTTACTACTTTTTAAACCTTTTATAAGCTTAATACTAATTAAGTATAAAATTAACTATATAAAAAGTTTTATACTTTATATTATACTTTAAATAAAAACTTAGCAGCTTTTAATACTTAGTTTAGCAATATTTATTTTTAATTATAAGCTATAAAAGCTATTATATTTTTTATAAATATTTATAATAATTACTTAAAAGCCTTAATTAAAGTATGCTTTAGTTAAGTAAGCTAAATTAAGTCTACACAACGCGCCCTAGCTACCTTAGGCTAACTTAAAAAATACTTTATTTTAAAGTTTTTTATAAAAGATATGCTATAAAACTTTTATAACAAAGTAAAAGCTATTACTATAAAGGCTATTAAAGCTTTTAAAAGCTTACTAACTTTTTTTATTAAATTTTATTAAGCTAACTGCTTGCTTATAAAGTAAACTAATAGCAAAAAGTAATACCTACTTTATAAAAGCTGCTAAAAGTTTTTAAAACTGCTATTAAAGGGCGCTAAACAAAGCTAACCTAGCCTTTTAACACGCTAAACAACTTTTTACTTTTAAACTAAGTCTTTTAATTAAAGTAATAAAACTATTATATTACTTACTAAAGCTTTTTATACTATATAATTTATAGCAAAACAAAAAGCTTTTTAAATTTATAATATAAGCTTTACTATTTATATAGCTAATAATAAGCATTAGTTTATTAATTATACTGCTTTAAAAGATCTAAGCTAAGTCTTTATTACTAAAAGGCTACTAAAGCTGCTAAAAAAAAGTAGTATAACTTTTAAAGTGCTTTATATCCTTACTAGCACTATTAAAATTACTTTAAAAAATATGCTTTATATTTTAGCTTTTAGTATAAATATTGTTTTAAAAGCTTTTTACTATAAGTTAAGTAGTTGCTTAAAAAGCCTATACTTATTAAATAGGTTTAAAAACTTACTAACTACTTTAAAGTTTAAAAATATAACCTTTTACTTTTTTTTAATAAATAGCTTAAAGCTAAGCAACTTTTAGCTTAATAAGCATTAATCTTACTATATTTATTAAATTTAAAACTTATATATAGTCTTATAAAGTGCTTTACAAAGCACTTTATTACCTAAAGTAGCTATTAAAGCTACTATACTTATTAAAAAAGCTATTAAAGCTACTAACTTGCTTAAAAAAAGTTAAAAAGTTTTTAAAAAGAACTTATTTTACTTTATAAAGCTAATAACAATACCTTTATAAATTTTAAAGCATTAAAATTTACTTTTTAAGCTTTTATAGTTTACTATATTTTAGCATGCTAAGCTTAGTTATATAAGCTTACTACTGCTAAAAAAAACTATTAAAATTACTAAAAAGCTTTTTAACTTTAATAACATTAAAAATAGCAACTTTTATTGCAAAAAGTGTGCTATTAATAAAGCTATTTAATACTTTAAGCTTATAATAATAAATAATCTAGCTATTGCTTTATATATTATAGCAAAAAATATATTTATTATTAAGCCTTTTTTTTATAACTGCATACCTTATATACTTATTTTAATAAAGCAAAAAATATAATTTAAGTAGTGCAAGCTTTTAAAAAATAAGTTTGCACCTATTATATTTAAAGCAATTAAAAGCTTTTTTTAAAGCTTAAAAAATTGCTATAACTGCTACCTTATACTTTTTTTTTTTAATGCAACGCTAAAGGTTTTAAATAAGCTAATAAGCACTTAGCTATAGCGCAAAAGCATTGCTTTTAGCACCTTAAGCCTTTATATATATAAATAAAATAGCTTACTAAAACAATTAATTTGCATACTTTTAAATTGCTTTTATATTACTTTATAAGCCTTAGGCCTACTACTTTATTTTTAAAACTTTATTTTACTTGCTATAGTAAACTTAGTAAACTATATAGTAGTTACTAATAAAAATTTTATACTTTATTAACTACTATAAAATAAACTTAAGCTTAATTTAGCACTATATATTTTTTAACTTAATTAATATAAGGTAATAAGCTTACTTTGCTTTACTACTACCTCTTATAAGCGCTATATAGTAAGCTATAAGCTTAAAAAACGCGCTAAAAAAAGCTATATTTTAGCAGTTCTTAGCACCTCTACCTACTTAGTATATATTTTTTATAAACATATTATTATATAATTTGCTACTACTAAAGTACTTAAAAAAGTTATACTTTTAAATTATTTTTAGCGTTTAAATTATTTTAAAAAGCTTGCTAATAAGCTTACTATAAAAAGCTTTAAGCTTTTTAAAAACTTTTTATAAAACTATATGCTAGTAATTAGGCTAAAACCTTTTTTAAAAAAAGATTTACTTATTGCTTTAATATTTAGTAAAAAGGCTGCTAAATTTTTTGCTATAAACATTTTTATGCCGCCTATTATTAATTTATTATAGCATGCGCTACCTATTAAAATCTTAATAAAATTATTTTATATAACTGCTGCTAAACAAAATTAGTTTATTAATATTAATAATAATTTTATAGCTAAAAGCATTACTTTAAACAAAAAGACTGCTAACCTACTTTATAACAACCTTATAATAATAATTAATTAAGCAGTTTATAAAGTAGTATAAAAAGTTATATTTATAATTATAAGCGCTTTGCTAAAGCTATTTACTTTAAAGCAAGCTTTAAAAACTTTTAAAGCTTAAAAGTAGCTTAAAGCTAGCAAATCTAAACTATACTAACTACTTAAAAATAGTGTACTATAGTTTATAAAAGCTATAATAGCTAGTAAGCATGCTATAAGCTTTTAATAAGTGCTAAAATAAAAACTAAACTAACTAAGCAACATTACTAAATATAAAAAGCGCTTAGTAGTTTATAGCTTTAAACAAGCTTTTAAAATTAATTTTTTAAAAACTTTTATAGCTACTACTATATTATTTACTTAGTACATTTTTTTAGCACTTATAGCCTTTAACAACTAAAAAATTAAGCAAATTAATTTTATAAAAGTTTTTTTTAACGGTAACCTTTTTAAAGTTATTTACTTATAATTGCTTAAGTGCTTTAAAAAACTGCTAAAAAACTTTAAACTTATAAAGTTAGCAATAAAGTATAAGTACAACTTTATAATAAAGCAAGTTATTTATTTACTTTAAGCGCTATATAGCTTTAAATAAGCTTTGCGCTAATAGTAAAAAAAGCTATAAAAACTTTTTAAGCAACTAAGCTTTATACTTTTTGCTAATAATGCTTTAATATATTTTTAAGCTTTTATAAACACTTATATAGTTATTTATATAAATAACTGCTTAATTATAAGCTTTAATAAAGCTTATATTGCCTTACTAAAGGCCTAAATATATACTATTTACGCTATTAAAAATAAAAGGTTTATAAAGTAGTTTTTAAGTGCAAAAATTACTTAAGATTAGCTAAACTAGCGCTTATATTTCTTATAGCCACAATATATTTAATAAGCCTTAATTAAGCTTAATTTAATAAATATTAAACTTATTAAAATTTTACTATAGCTTAAAATTATAAAGGTTAAAAATTTAAGACTATTGCTATTTATATTGCAAGCTTACTATTATATATAAATTGTAAGCATTGCAAACTACTTTATGCTTATTAGCAGACTAAATATTATATTTGTATGCTAATAGCTTGCTTGCTATATGTAAAGCTTTTATAAGCATTACTTTATAGCAGCTATAAAGCTTTAAAAGTACTTAAAAAGCACCTATAAGTTAGCACTTAGCTATAGCCTTATAAAAGGCATAAATCTACTTTTGTTACTTACTATATACTACCTTATAATAGCTAATAATAATAATTATGCAGGCTGCTTTATTACTGCTAAATTTACTTAAAAATATATAGCTATAGTAGCAAGCGCTATAGTAAGTTAAAAAGCTAAAAAAGCTTTTATAGTAGCTCTTAGCACTTTTAAAGCCAAATTTATAGCCTTAATAAAGGCTATAAAAAAGGCGCAATAGATTTAAGCCTTTTATAACAAAATAAGGCTTATAATTTAAAAGCTAACTACTATATTTATAAATAATATAAGGTCTATATTTATTGCAAAAGACCTTAAACATTACTAGCGTACTAAACACACTTTAGTAAAATTTTAATATGTTAAGAAAGCTTAGCATAGTTTATAAATATTTATTACTTATATATAAACTACTAAGATGCTTGCTAACAGGATAACTAAGGCCTTAACGCTTACTAAACAGGCTAAATTTTAGCGCATGTTAAGGCTTATAGCTGCAAGGGCAGATAATGCCTTTGAGGAGGGGTGTTAAAAACGCCTTTGCGTTTTTACTAACTATATTTTCTACCCTTTAGCCGCCAACACCTCACTGGCCATACCCTCACTTGGCCATAGGCCTTACCCTTATATAAGCCACTCACTTGTTGCTATATGTATCCGCCTTATGCCTCCTCGAGCCACTATGGCGGTGCTATGCCTCCTTGAGCCACCATGGCGGTGCTATGCCTCTTTGAGCCACTATGACGATGCTATGCCTTTATGGGCCACTATGGAGGTGTTATGGCGCCATAGCTATTTATAGAAGCCTCGTATCCACTGCCAGGCCCTTGCAGGCACTATAGTGGAGCCACTGCATGCCCTATAACCTATGTGGTAACCATTGCGAGGCCTATTACAATTATAGCATTAGTTACGGCACTAATCAGGCTTTTATGCACACTAATGTAGGGTAGGCTAAGCTAGTATGCAGGGTAACTCTACTTATATGCAGGGTAGCTCTACCCACTATGTAGGGTAGCTCTACTCATACTTCTTTTTGCTAATCTTAGGCCTTTACGAGTTGGCCACGCCTTGGCCCCGCCTTGGCCTTTGAGCTTATAAGCGCCCATCCTTTGGGCTTTGCTATTTGCAGCGCTCTTAGTGGCCTTTGGGCCTTTGAGACCTGCTATATTGTAGTAGACCTAGTAAATATATTTACTATAACCTACTGTAGATTTTCTTATTAGTTAAAAGGGCTTAACCCCTTGTTATACTAGCAATTATGTACGGCAGTTTAATTGCTAAATATGCCCTATAATTTTAAGCATATATACAAGAGCACTTGCCCACCTACCTTTGTTAGATTTTTAGATAGTTAATAGCAATTACTTCTTTATTGCACTTATATACTATGCCTATAGCCTACTATTAGTTGACCCTTTAGCCTTATTATTGCAGCCTTAAGCTTTTACTATATTACTTGTAGCCTATTGCTATATTAGCTGCCTTACAGGCCTTGCACGCCTTATACCCTTTGTATTAAGCCTATAAGTCCTTGTTAGCACTTTGCTACCTATTTGCTATTTAATAGGTCTAGCGCTTGCTAGCTTACTTTACTTGTTCTTTTTGCATACTAGCCTACTTGGCTTGCTCTTTAAGCATACCAAGTTGCCTCCCCTGCTTACTAAGTATACACCTTTACTTATAGTGCCCTACAGGGACCTAAGGCCCCTATATTCTACTATATCCCTTGATCTAAGCCCTATACCTGGCGAGCTTTTGCTAGCTTATACTTCTACTGAGCACTAAGTACTACTTTTGGCTACACCCAGCTATATGCCCTGTAGTCAGGCCTACTTTTAACAATAACTTTTTAATTTTTTTTTTTATATTTATTTACTAACCTTTTTAAATTAGTTAAATGCTTTAATAATTTTTAAATATTATATTTTATTAGCTACCTTTTTTATTTTATTAAATACTTTTATTTTTTTTAATTATTTTTATGCTATATAATATTTTTAATAGCTTATTTATTTTATTTATTTTTTAAGTTTAATAGTTTTGCTTACTTACTAATTTTTTTATAATTATTTTATAGCTTTAATAATAATATAAAAAACACTTTATATACTTTTGCATACTTTTTTAGCAACTAAATATAATATGCTTATAATTTTTTTTTTTTTAAAACTTTTGCTTTAATATAAGTAAGTGCTAGCTTTTTTTTATACCTAAAATAAAAGTATATAATTAATAGCTTTATAATATTTTTAATATTATATTGCTTAAGTATATAATATTTATTATAATACTTTTATATAATTTTTATTACTTTTTTTTAATGTTTATATAGTGCTTTTTGCACTATATTTATTTTTTATAGCTATTTTTTTACTTTTTAAACTTTAAACTAAAATTATTTTAATATATACTTAATAATTTTTAAGTAATAATTATATAAAGCTTTAAATAGTAAGTAATTTATAATTATATATTAATTAATATTATATATAAACTTAGCTTTAAATAATATTTTTACTTATTTTGCTAGCTTATTAATAGTATATGTTTATAAATACTTTTTTAATATTTAATATACTTTTTTTATTTAATTATTAGTTTATAAGTACTATATAGTTAATAGTTTTTTATAAATTTTTTGCTTATTATAAATTTTTTTTTAAAACTTGCTAATAATAAGCTTATTTTTATTGCTTACTATACTTTTTAGCAATTTAAATTAGCACTTTACCTTTTTATAAAGTATAGCTATAAGTTTAGCTATATTTAGCATTTTTATTATAAATATAAATAAAGCTGTTTTTATAAAGTAGTTAATAATTATTAAGATTATATTATATATTAAGCTATTAGCTTTAGCATAAAATAAAAACTTTATAATAAAGTTTAAGCTAATTTTTTATTATAGTTAATTTAGTAGTAAAAATATTTATAGTTTTTTAAATAACTTATATTTTAGCTTTTTAGTTTTTTTAACTTTATATATATAGTAATATATTTATAAACGTTTTAATTTAACCTTTTTTAATAAAACTTTTTTTATAAAAGTTTAACTATTTTATTGCTTTTTATATAGCTAGCCTTTAAGTTATTATAATGCTAATATATTAACTATTTAATTAGCGCTGCTTAAGCTAAAATAACTAATTTTTTTTAAAAGTATAGTATATTTTATTTATTAATATAATACTTTTTATATATTTTAGCTTATTAGCATATAATTTTTATAAACTTAATAAGTATTAAGTTTTTAATTTATAGTTTTTTAATTATTTTATAAAATTGCTTTAATATATTTAATTTAAATACTATTTTATTTTAAGCTAACTTTTTTATTATAAAATATAAAATATATTAGTTATAAATAATAGTTTTAGCGCTTTTTTTATTTTTTTAAAGCATATTTTTTAACTTTTTAATAATTTGTTTTACTAACTAAGTTATTATTATAATTTATACTATATGCAGTTAATAAGTTAAGCATATATATTAGTGCTTTTTATTTTTTATTTTTTAAAATTTTTTTATAATTATATAGCAAAAGTTTAAAGTTAGATTAGCATATAGTTTTACTATTTATTTTCTTATTATAAAGTACTTTTTTAAATATAGTTTTAATAATATTATTTAAGCAGTTTAAATATTTTATACTAATACTTTTTACTATTTATTTTTTAGTTCTTATTATTATATTATAATAATTTAACTTTTTTTTAGTAATTTATTAAATAGCTAAAGTTTTTATTAAAATATAAAAACTATATTTTTATACTTTATTTTTTTAGCTATATAGTTAAACTTTTATAATAATTTATTTATTAAATTTAAAATGCTTAAGCAATATTTAATATTAAAATTAAATTAAACTAGTTTATATATTTAGTATGCTAACTTTTTTTAAAAATTACGTGCTAGCAAGTTAATAACTTTTTATAATACTATATAATTTATTTAAACTATAAAAAGCTTGTTTATACTTTTAAAGTATTAGCGCTAATGCTTATAGCTTTTAATTATTATTAAAAAATTTTATTAGCTAATAGCTTAATATATTTTTATATTTATTAGTTTGCATAACTAATATATTACTAGCTACTACTACTTTTTATATAGTTAAAATAAAATATTTAAAATAGCTTTTATTAACATATTTATTTTTATTTTAATTAAAAGTTTATTATTTTAGTATTAAAAAATATTTATTAATATAAATGCTTTTTTAAAGCTTTTAAAAGCTTGTTTTACTTTTTTAGTTTATTTAAATAAATAGCTACGCTTATTTTGTTTTTTTAGCAATAGTATAATTAGCATAATAATTTTAAAGTACTTAGCAATAAACTTTTTATAAAAGTTTGCAAATTTTAAAAATACTTAAATATTATATATTAACTTAAAAAACTTTTATTTTTAAATTATAGCAACTTTTTATAAATTTATTTTAATATTTTTAATAGTAATAATAAACTTTAAAAAATTTATTTTTATTTTAAAAAACTTATATTTTAATAGTTTAATAAATAAGTTATACTACTTTAAGCGCTTATAAATTAATTAAAAATGCTTATAATATTATTTTTTATTATTTAAAAATATAATAATATTATTTAAGTAAACTATATAAATATAATTTACTAGCTTTACTAATATTTTATATATATAGCTTTAAAATATAGCTAGCATATTAATTAGTTTAAAAAGTATAATAATATACTTAAAGTGCTTATATTATATTTAAAAAGCAGTTTTTTACTAATTACTAGCTTTAATATATATTTTATAGTATATATTTTTTAAATTTAAGTTAAAAAATATTTTAACAAACTTTAAATAATTTATAACTTTAAATATAAGCAGCAAAAAATATTTATTTTTACTATAACTTTATTTAGTTTTTAATAGTTAATATAAAGCTTTATTATACTATTTTTTTTAGCTATAAATAAAATTAGCGCGTTTATATTAGCTTATAATTAATAAATCTTCTTTATTTTATTTTAGTTTAGCTTTTACTTTTTTTTTTTTTAATTTTAAGCTAAATTAGGTAGCAGTTATATTTTAAACTTTATTTTTTAGCTTTTTTAGCATTACTAATTATTATTTAACTATTAGCTGCTTACTTTATAATTTAAACTAATAATTTATAAGTATATACTTTAGCTTACTATAATTATAATATTTAAGCATTTTTTTGCTTGCTTATAATAATTTGCTTTAATTATTATTTATATACTAGTTTTTTATATTTATAGTGCAGCTTTAAGCTAAGCTTTATGCTTTTGTTTTTAAATTATTTATATTTTGCTTATTTTTTAACAAGCTATTAAAAAGCGTGCACTTTTTGCTATTTTTAGCTTTTTTATTAGCATTTTGCTAAGTATTTTATTACTACTTAGCTTTATTTAATATTAAAACTATATTTTTAAAAGTTATTTTTTATTTAATTAAAACTTGCTTAAAGCTTAGCTAAAATTTATACTAGTAATTAAAAGCTAATTATAAATTGTTTTTAAACTAGCAATAGCCTTTTAGCTTACGCACTAAAACTTATTATCGCAAAAAAAAAAAAATTTTAAAGTCTTATTTTTGCTTTAAAATAATTTATATAACTGTTTTTTAAAAGTTTTTTTAAACAGCTTAAAATTTACATCTTTTTACTAAATAAACTTTTAAAATTTTTTAAATATTACTTTATTTTTTAAGTTTTTATAATTTAATATTTTATAATATGCTTATTAGTTAGTTTATAAGTTTTACTTTACTTAAGTTAATATTTAAGTTATTTAAATAAAATTTAATTAGCTAAACTTTTATTTATTGCTTTTTTAATTATAAATATTTAATTTTTAATTTTTATAGCAATAACTTTTTGCTTAAGCCGCTTATAATTATATATAGGTGCTTTAGCATTATTTTTTACTTTTAGCTCTTACTTTTTTATTAGTAGTTATAATAACTAGCTAGTTTAAGCTATTATATTTACTACTTATGCTAGCAGTTTATTATGCTTTATAAATTTACTTTTATAGTACTGCAAATATAATTATAATTAGCTTAAAGTTTAATTAGCTAAACAATTATATTTTAGCTAATATAAACTTTAACCTTTTTATTTTTGCAAACTTTTATATTAGCTATTTAAGTTATTTAGCTTTAACAATTTAAAGGTTTTTTTATTAAATATTATAAGCTTTAAGCTTATAAGCTATTTAATATTTAAATTATTACTTATATTTAACTTATTTAAACAAAGGTTTAGTTTAGCAATAATTGTTTGCTTAATAGTTATAAATCTTATAAATAATACTTTTTATTTAAACATTATATTATAACTATTAAATATAAAAATAAAAAAAAATAAAGTTTAAAGCTTAGTACGTTATAAGATAATATGCTAAATTTTAAAAAATAGCTATAAAAGATTACTTTTATTTAGTGTGCTAATTATGTATAGCTATAAGGCCTTATTAGGCCTTTAGCTAATCTTTAGGGAGCGGTTACCGCAGTACGTACTAAGGTACGTACCCTATAGGTGCGTGCTGCAAGTACGTACCTAGTGGCAGCTTTTTTATTACATATATATTATTTAGCATTATTAAAAAAGGAGGTTATAATTTTTTATATAGCAAATAACTAACTTAGTTAATATTGCTATATAAAAAAAACAAGACTATAAAATAAAAATTTATTTTATAACTATATAAAATATAAAAAAGTTATAAGCTGCTAAAGTAGTTGCTGCGCAAAAAATAGCAAAAAGGCATACAAGTAATAATTATATAAAGAAGCAAAAAACTTGCGCGCAACGCTATAAAATATATAGCAAGCCTGGCTATAATGCGCAAACATATTAAAATAAAATAAAAATATTTAACAAATTTAATTTTAAATAGTTTAAATTAATTTTTTGTTATATAGTTAAGTTATAAAAAATTGTTTATATAAAGGTAAGAAAAAGTGGCAAATATAGCCGGGTAGTAAATATGGCCGTAGAATATATTATTTAAAAAGTAGTTTTTTATTAATTACTAACTTTAATATATATTTTATAATATATATTCTTTAAATTTAACTTAAAAAATATTTTAATAAACATTAAATAGTTTATAACTTTAAATATAAGCAAAAAAAATAATTTGTTTTTTTTTATAATTTTATTTGGTTTTTAATAGTTAATATAAAGCTTTATTATATTATTTTTTTTGCTATAAATAAAATTAGCATATTTATATTAATATATAATTAGCAAATTTTATTTATTTATAAATTGTTTTTAAATACTTTTTAAATACTGTTTGCTAAGCTTTTAAAAATATATAAATTAGCTTAAAAAGTATTTTACCTTTATATTTAAATTAATTAAGTATTTTGTTTTTATTTAGTAATTAAAAATATTTTATTGCTTTTTTAAATTATAATTAATAAACGCTTTTTAAATATATTAATAAGTTAATAATAATATTTATAAGCTTATAATATATACTTATTTATTATTAAATATTTTATTTATAATGTTTTTAAAGTTATTTTTTTTAATATGTTTAAAATATTATATTATAAAAGCTATATTTAAAATAATATTTAAATAGCTTATATTTATTTTTAATATTAATAATTTTAAAAACATAAGCTTTTTTTTATAGCATAAAATATTTAAATAAACACTTTTACTTAGCTTTTTATATTAACAGTTATAGAAGGTGCAGGCCTAGGTTAGGTTAATTAATGGCTTAGAGCTACAATAGCAGAGCTATGCTATGCAAATAGCTTTAATGAGCTGGAGAGCTTATTAAGCTTATTGAGCTTATTAAGCCTAAGTACTTATTAACCTATAGTTACTTAACCTGCCTTTTTGTAATAAGAAAATCTTATAATATTATGTATTATAGAGTTTCTTTTTTTTTACTTCTTTATCTATAAATCTTTAGTAATAAATTAGTTATACTTAAGAGCCTTATTTTCTTTAAAGTAACGTGCTTGCAACTATTTATAAATCTTATATGTTTAAAGAGGTACTAGGACTACTTTTAAATATTTTTTTAAATCTAAATTTAAATAAAAACAATAAGCTTTAGTTACCTAAAGCTTAGTTATTAATTAAGATAGCAAAAACACTTAAAAAGATTGCTGCCTTATAAAAAAAAGCAAAAAAAGAAGTACGTATATTTTTTGCACAACTTAATAAAGTAATTAAACTTTTAACTAGTAAACTTAATAAAATAAAAACTAAATAATAATTTTTTATAGTATTTTTTTAAAATTATAATAAAACTAAAACTATAGCAACTACAGCTTTATTTTATAACAATACTAAGCCAAATGCTATAAAAAAATTAAACAAACTTTTTATTTAGTTTAATAAAGTTATAAATAACCTCTTTTTTATAAAAAACAAATATATAAATAGTTACTAAGCAATATAATATAAAATAAAGATGTACTTTATTAAGCTAGCTACTTATTATTATAAGCTAAAAAGTATATGCTTTCTTTTTTAACTAATTACTAATAAAAGCAAAGCATTTTTTTTTAACATAAAAACTAGCATAAATATTAAAGCTTTTAAAAAAGCATGCTAACATAATATAGCTATAATGTTTAAAAAAATAAAAATGCAAATTTTAAATATATATACTATAAAAAAAATACATAATAGCATATATAAAGTAGCTACTAAGGCCAAAACTTAAATAAACACTTTTTTAACATAAATAAAAATGCTAGCTAATAAATATTAAATATTAATAAATATTAAATATTAATAAATATTAAATATTAATAAATAAACATAAGAAGGCAACAAAAAAATTAGTTTATTATAAAAGCTTAGTAAAAAAAAAGCAACTAAAAATTTTTTAAAGTATAAAAAATAATAACTTATAGCTGTAGTATGTATATAAACTAAAGATTGCAAAACTAAAGCGCAACATTATAAACATAGCCTAAAAACTATAAAATATTATAATAAAAAAAAAAATATTATAAGCAAATTAATAGTAAGAATTAAACTATTATTAGCTTAGTATTATAAGCTAATATGCTTGCAATATTTATGCATATTAAAAGAGGCAGCCTAAAGTTGTTAAAAATTAAAGTTTTTGTTTTTTATAATAATTTTAACAAAAATACTATTACTTTTAAAGCTTAAAAACATAAAATAAATAATTAATTAAAAGTTAACTTAAATTAGTTTTTAATTAATATATATAAAATAGTAAATATTAAAAGCTATTTAAAAGGTTAAGCACTTAATAATTTACTTTTATACCTTTTAAGCAAATACTTTAATATTTTAATAAAGCTAAAAAAATTAATAAAACATTTATAAACGCTATACTATAACGTTAACTAATATAAGTTAGCTAAAACTAAGTTTTAAAAGCTTTAAATGCTTAATAATTTAAGCAAGTTTATAATTTTTAAACATAGCTTTATATGTCTTGCTAAAAAAAAAAAAATTATTAAGTTTATATAAAAAAAAAAGTTTAAAAACAAATTGTTTTTAAAACTTTATAATATTATAACTATATAATATATTAACAAAATAATTAATTTTAAAAAATTTGCTAAACATTGCACATAAATAGTGCAAAAAATATAACTAACTAATAAAGTTTATAATATAGCTAAAAAAGCTAAAGCTATAATAGCTACTTAAAGCAATAATAAAAATAATAATAGCAACTAATGCCTTTAAAAATAAAATAATTTTAGTAGTACTATAAGATCTAAATAAAAATTTGTACTAGTATAAAAATATACGCTTAAAAAAATAAAAAAACTTATTTTTAAAAGCTGTTGCTTTAACTATAAAAAAAAAAAATACTTTATTAAAAACTATTTAAATAATAAAAAAAAAAGCTGGTCTAATTTTAATTAAGCTATAAAGGTTGCTTTTATTATAGCTTAATATAAATATAATACTAACGCTATTAAACAAAATACAAAAAACTTAAAAGTAAAAAAAGTAAAAAAGTAACCTTAAAGAAAGTAAACTTTTTTTTAAAAAAAATTTTTAAAGAAAACATTATAAATAAGTATTTTAATAGCTTACTACTTAGGTATACTTATATAATAGTAAATAATAAACTTTTTTTAGCTACTTATAATGCTTTTAAAAATATAAAAGCAAATATATATATAAGCATAAACACATAATTTGCTAACAAAGTAATAAAGTACTTAAAGCTACTTACTATTATTTAATTTAAGAAGCAAAAAGTATTAAAATATAATAAAAGTAAATAATAGTTTATTAACTATGCTTTAAAAATATATATAAAAATATAAAGTTATACCTTTTATAATATATTTATATTAATATTAAATATAAAGCATAATATAATATTTAAAAAATTATAGTTTAAAGAGCACTATATTTTTTTTAACTATTAAAAACAAACACTTATTTTTTTACCTAATTTATTATATAAAAAATATTAAAGTTAAAATATAGCTATAAACAAAGCTAATTTTTAGCTTTGCTATTTTAACTTTTAACTAAATGCTAATAAATAAAACTAATAATTAAATAAAAAAATAAAAAAATAAAAAAAATAGTAATAAGTTGTTAAATAATAAAATAAACTAAATAAAATATAACCTATAAGCATTTTATAATAAGATTGCTTTTATAAAAAAGCACTAATACTAAAATATACTTTTTTTAAAAATAAAACCTTGCACTTAACATAAAAAAATAATAAGCGCAAAAATTTTTTTAAAATAAAAAAAGCTTTAGATAATAATTTTTTTTAGCATAAGAAAAAGTAAAAAAAGAAGCATTTTAAAAAAAAATAAAGCAAAGCTTTGCAATAGCATAGTAATATAAAAAAATTATACTGTTTAAGGCAAAATAAAATATTATAGTATAAAAAATATGCGTAAATAAAAATAATATTATTAAATATATTTAACTTTATAAAAATAATATAAAATAATAATATAAAGCATTAAATTTTATTTATTTTAATAAATAAAATAAATTTTATAATTAGTTAAAAAAAAAATAATAAGTTCTTTAATAAAAAAAGCAAAAAATTAAAACAAAAAGCTTTTAAAGTTATACTTTTTAAGTACTATAGTTTACTATAAACTTTTAGTTATATAAAATTTAATACTTTACCTTTTTATTAACTAAAAGTAAACTATAAAATAAACTTTATTAAAAAAAAATTAGCTAATAACTTTAAATATTACTTTTTATATAAAATATTATTAAATAAGTTAAAAGTAATAAAAAAATACTTAATAAACTAGCTATAAAAAAAATTTATTATGCTAAGCAACGCTTTATAGGCTTTTTTTATATTATTTATTAAAAAATTAAGTAGCAAGCTAAAGTTTTGTATTAACTACTGCAAGCTAAACTTACTAACTAAAAAAAACTAATACTTTTTTTTACTTATTAATAAAATATTAGCTAAAATTATAAAAGCAAAGTACTTTACTAAACTAAATATATAATAAGTATTTAACTATATATAAGTATACCTAAAGCAAAAAGATTTTATAACCTTTTGTATAAGATATAGTTTATATTGCTATAAAGTATTATTTTTTAAATTAATAAACAGCCTAGCTATATTTTAAAAATATATTAATAATATACTATTTAACTACTTAAATAATTTTTGTAGTACTTATATAAATAATATTTTAATTTACTTGTATACTTTTAAAAAATATAAAGTATATATTAAGCAAGTACTTAAAAAACTTTAAAACATAAGTTTATAAGTAGATCTTAAAAAATTAAAATTTTATATTATAAAAACAAAATTTTTAAAATATATTATTAAAACTAAAAAAATAAAAGTTAACCTTGCTAAAGTATAAGTAATTAAAAACTAATAAGTACTAACTACTATTAAAAGTATATAATTATTTTTTAAATTTTGCAACTTTTATTAAAAATTTATTAAAAATTATAGTTAAAAAGCAAGGCCTTTAACTAACTTTATTAAAAAAAAAACCTTATTTATATAAAATATAAAGTGCAAATATGCTTTTTTATGTTAAAAAAAGCTTTAATAAATAGCTTTATGCTATAATATTATAACTATAACCTACTAACTAAAGTAAAAACTAATATATTTAATAGTGTTATATTAAGTGTATTATTATAATTATATAAAAATTAGTAGTATTTTATAGCCTTTATTTTTAAAACTATAAGTGCAACTAAACTAAATTATAAAATTTATAATAAAAAAATATTAGCTATAGCTTAAGCTTTTAATATATAAAAAGCAAAACTAATTAGTTTATAATAAAAAAAACCTTTTTTAGTTATTATTAATAACTAGGCCTTAAAATACTTTAGTGCAAAATAATACCTAAACCTAAAACAAGCAAAATAAGTAAACCTTTTTGCTAACTATAACTTTATAATTACTTATAGACCAAAGTAAAAAAATATAGTTGTAAACTTATTATTTTATAAGCAAGAAAATATTGCTACTTAATATATAAAAAAGAAAGCTTAAAAATATTAAAACTTTTTTTGCTTAATAAGTATAAATATTTTTATATAAGCGTAAAGCATAACTTAAATAAGCACTTTAAGTATATAAAAAGTAAGCATAAAAGCTATGCTAAAAAAACTATTTATAATTAATAAAGTTTTAATAGCTAACTATAAAAACTTTAGTATAAACATATATTAATAAAAAACTTAAAAAAATAATCTTAATAACTTATAAACTTTTTATAAAAAACTTATATTATATAAAAAAGGCTAATAGTTTTAAACTATTTACTAATAAAAACAACTTTAATATAAAAAGTGCACAATATAATTTTAACTACTTACTTTAAACAAGCTAAAATAAAAAAGCTAGTAGCAAAATAATATTAGTAGCTATAATTAGCTAATAATTATAATACTTATGTTAGCAACTACTTTTAGTGCTGCTTTGCTAAAGTTTTATAAAACAAAACCTTTAAAAAGCTATAACTACTACTTATACTAAAACAAGTTTAGCAACACTTAGTAATTAATTTTAAGCAAATACTAAAAAACTAATATAAAAATAATAATGTACTAATAATAATAAATAAATTAAATAAGCAAGCATAAATAATACCTTATACTATAAAAGCTATAGCTAAAAATATAGCACATATATACTATAAAAAGCTTTTTAAAGTATTTAGCTTACTAAAATTTATTATATTTAATAAAAGACTATAATTTATATTAGCTTTTACTGCTAAACTTGTGCAAATTATAAGCATTTAATAAATATTAGCATTATAAGTTATTATAAAACTATAAAGCAGGCTAAAATTATAAATAAATACTTAAATTAAAAATTAAAGCTATATAAAAATTACTATTAAAATAATTAGTTAAATAAAATACTTGCTATAAACTATATATAAGCTGCTTTATTTTATAATTTTATAAGCATATTGCTATATAAAGCTAAAATAAGTTTTTTAATGCTATTTTATTTTAACTAGGAAGCATAAACAAAAAAAAATAATATATTTAACTTATTATAATATAAGCAATAACTATAAAAAATAGCTTAAAAATATGCTTAGCTAATTAATAAATATATAAAATTAGCTAAAGCTTACTTATAAAAAAGTTAAAAATAAATAACTAACTAAGCTAACTATAAATAATAAAAGCTAAACTTTAATATAAGTAATTATATATTTATTTTAAAAAAAATAATAAAGCTAGCAAACTAATTGCTTTTTTAATAAGCTAAATTACTTTATAATATAGCAAAAGTTTAAAATTTTAGCAAAAAATAATAATATATATACTTTAAAAGTATTTAAAACATAAAAAGCTATAAACTAGTATTATATAAATTGCTTATAATAATATTTAAACAACTTATTATTAAAATAAAAATTAAAAAACTTTAACAAAAAAGTAATAAAACTAAAAAAAAAAACAAGAATAAGTTATATAACAAGTTAAAACATTATAAGTATACTAGTATAAACTATAATACTAAGTAAACTAAAAAAAATAAAATATAAATAATAAATAATATTTTATAAAAAACT
>Ga0247782_1000521_pt1 | contig 19542 bp, 7 predicted proteins | sample UWRJL019104C5_FD_179928 | JGI IMG/M metagenome (GOLD analysis project Ga0247782, IMG submission 179928) | Plant litter microbial communities from Arlington Agricultural Research Station in Wisconsin, United States - UWRJ-L019-104C-5 | ecosystem: Environmental > Terrestrial > Plant litter >...
TTTTTTTCGTCGGGCTACAGATACTTGCTGGTGAATTTTCTTGATTAATGGGTGTTGTAGTGGCACACTGAACACGTCGTTATCCCGGCTCTCGAAGAATACGAGTGTGAGCAGATCGACAACGGGGTTATCGAGAAGAACTGGGAACCCAAGACGCTAGAAGAGAGCCCGTATTTTCCTGGTTGGGAGAAGAAGTGGTATGGTCAACAGGGGTTTTGAGAGTTGAGATACCTAGTAAATCGACCTGTCCCCGTCAACATCTTGACTGGAAACATCGTTTACAAGGTATTTACAGTACCATGTAAACTAGCGGAGATACATGCCTCTCTCTGCACGCAACCTCCTTTACTATGTATTCATGCATGGTGCTGTCCATATTAAAGCTTGATAGAAAATAATAACTGCCATCCCTAGTTGCCAGTCTTCGACACCTTCATGCTCCTCTTATTCCGTATTCTTATTTAATCCCGATTTCTTTTGCAGTTCTCTTCAGCCCTTCTCCTACATCAATCATCTATCTTCACCGAACTTTTTACCTCTCAACTCTTGTCAAACCCCAACTCTTGCCCGTATCTAAGCCTTCAAACGAATCCCAGCCATATCACCCCATTGATCCTCAGCTATCAGTTCCCTTCCTAGTCCAGAGCCGCTTGAAAACCATCACAATATTTCTTTCCTCACTTTCTTCTTTGGACATCCCTTGATTACTTGTAATCCCATCTAAGTAACAGTGTCCTGAAATCGGGCGGAAACAGGTTCCGTCTACCCTTGTGCGGTTAACTGGTATTGCAACAGAAAGAAAAAGGAGAGAGCCCTCGCTGTATATTAGAAGACATAGCGGGCCGTGTATTATAGCTTGGGATTAAGGATGTATAAGTATGAAGTGTTTTTATTAGCGCGTATCGCTAGAGAAATCTCATCAGTATGAGCTTTAATAGCAGAACTTACTACTTAGAAATTTGTATTGATTGATGGTGTTTAACATGGTGGGGGTTATTCTGCGCCACAGTTAGCCCAGGTCTCTGCAAGGGCACTGGGGACGTGGCGAGCTGTCCACTATACATTCTAGATACACATATTGGCTACAGAAGCCATGATCTCACTTGTCGAGCATGTCAGGTCGTGACTCTGTGTCTGTTTCTTTTACGAATGTCATACTTCGTCTGTTTATTTGTTTGTTTCTCTATGGAACTGGGTTCGGGATAGCCGAGATCAACGTGATACGCACATCGTAGACTATTGTGTAAATGATAATACGAGTTGATCTCATGAGCACCTGTTATTCTTCACATGTTCAACAATGCGCGATCTTTCATGTCGAAATATGAGATGAATTGAGAATGATTAGGAAATTGATATGTCGTAACAAAGTCTCTAGACGTGCTAAAAGGGGGTATATAAGCATACACAATAGCTATTACATGGCTCTAGGGATGCCCTGAGTAGCTGATGTGCAAAAATACAGGGCCTTACTCGTATCTTGTATACGAGGTTTTATCTTCTTCGCCTCATCCAATAATATGATCCTCCGCATTCGCGATCTGGGACAGATCTCGCTGGGTGGCATTCACTAGAAGCAAGGCAAAAGAGTCAATACGAGGAACTTGCCGATAGGGCAACTAAAATAGCAGAAAGTGATAGAAGGGGGCAAAGCATATCAAACTCACAAATGCTCATAATCAAGATCCCCAACTCATCCGCATCCTCGAGCCACGTCTCGACCCTCGGATCCATGACGGGACCCTTATCGACGAGGAAGAACTCGGCCTGGACAAGAACCCTGCCATTCCACTGTGCCAGCCAGCGAGCGTACAGATTCCGCCACGTCTTCTCGTCGGTGGCCTGCCAGAGGTACTTGGGGCCAGGTGCCAGCATGCGACCGAGCTGGAGGCAGTTAAAGTGGCGCGACTCGTACGCCACGCTGTACGCCCAGATCAGAAAGTAGATGGACAAAATCGTGCGGCGCTTGGCCTCGATATGTGCCCAGATCCGCCAGGGCGGGCACGCGTGCGTCGCCTCCTCGTGCAGCACCATCCCTGTCGAGAGCATGTGGTAGCCCATCTGTTGGATCGATGTAAGGATAGAGGCCGGTACGGACGATAACGAGGCTTGACGGTTTGATGGGAACATTAGGAGGATTAGGAGAATGTTGATGCTCTGTGCCGCCGCTAGGAGCGTGGGCGCATCAAAGGTGTGGTACTATTTAGAGCCACATGTTAGCCATTCTCGGTGCTAGAACTGGAATACGTGTATTGGTGGCCACACTTATGAAATTTTGACAGAAAGGCAACTCGATCATTGAGACGGAAGCAATGTGCGGTTACATGATCCGTTCAAGAGAGTTGGGTACTGGCACGCAGACCTATTCGTCCCTGGGTATAGAGAAAGGAAGGTGATTTGACGAAATTACACACCTTGGATAGAATACAATCTACTTCTCCTTTGACGGCACCCTGTACGATCTGCCCTGAATCGTCGGCTTGGCCTACCCACAGTTTACATAGCGTAATGCAACGGGCCAAATGTTTCGGGGTCCCTAGAGAACGGGGATCTGTAGTACCATCGCAGAACTGGAGGAAGTGGATTGTCGGTGGTAGCTGGATGCCCTTAGCCAACATCCGCGGCCATGACCGAAAGGCACGGAATAGTGTTTCCGCTGTTGATGACCTTGTCAGTCCAAGTTTCTATTTATCGCGTTCACAATCTAACTGGATGGAAACTCACAGCTATGCTGCACAAGCTCGGGTGGGTTGGCATCTATAGGTTTTGCAGCCAGGTCCAAGATCCAGGGATCTATTTGCATCTCGTCCGTCGTCTTTGCCTTGGAGGATACAAGTGAAACACAGCCGCCTTCCTCCGACAACAACCTCATAGTCTGGATATTCGCTCGCGAGACGAGGGGCAAATCCGTACCCGTTCCAGGGCTGTTGCTACTATCCTCCACAATGCGGCTAACATCCGCAGTCCCGGTGGAAGAACTGCTACTACAGTGGCTGTCGGTGCTAATTACACCATGTGGGCTAGATGTACCAGACGATGTCGTATAGAAATCCTGGAAATCGTGTTTGGGACTTGAAGTAGCTCCTGCGACTTCCCCAGCGCAGTCTGGGAAAATATGTGACAATGAGCAGTCATGTAGTCTCAACCGGGGTGCCGCCGGGACAAGGCCGGGTAAACCAATGTCATGTTCCAGGTAGGTGCTTAGATCCGGATTCAGGTTCTCTATGGGGACAGTCTCCGTGTCTAGATCGATCTGCCGGCCACCTAAGTTTTGCCCGCCGGCCAAGCCGGAGCTCGCGGGTACGGAGTCGGGGTTGTCAGTGCAGCCCAAGGTGGAGGAAGGTGTTTCTTGATTCACCAGTGCCCTAACCGGCCGCATATAAGTGCAGGATAGGCTGCGCAAGTTACACCGCGCACACACTGGGCGTTTCAAGTCGCACCGGCTTTTGGCTGAAATGCAGTTGCTGGTTGATGGTAAAAGATCGAATTAGTCTTTTGTTTATGAATAAAATACGAAAATATTCTCGCAGTACGCAGTATTTCTATGCAATATTTGGCATGTACGGCACACTTACTTGCAGGCTTTTTGCCTGACGCTGGGTACGGGCTCAAGAGTACATCTCTTGGCGTGGCGCACTAGAGACGACTCTGAACCTTGAAGTTAATAATGGCATTACGACTCATATCCCTCTCGATAATGAATAGTACGGATGGATAAAAAGAATTATTAGACGACATACTTTGCTTGAATGTCCTCTTGCATAGGTTGCATTGGTGGGCTGGCTCCATGGTCTCAAGCATCCAAACGTGTTTAGCCCGTTGACGAAGACAACGCCCAAGGATCGCAGTGTTTCACTCGTGAGCCTACTCCTGGCACTATGTGTGCCCCGGACGCGCTACGTGGTAGCTTCGTGCCGGTCCTTTGATGGCTTCATCACTGGTATATGAGTGTGAAGGCTCCGCTGAGTCAGTCACTTATGCCCGGATTTCCGGGCACAAGGTGGTTCTAGCTTTCCACTGTACATCTGTAATCCCAGCATGATTACAGAACACCCGCAAGGAATTCCGGGCGTGCTGACTCAGCAATGTCAGACCGTCCCCTGAACCGAAGTCCACACCCAACACCTGCTACGTAATTTCAATGTAGCTGAATCAATTATGCTGTACCAAAATGAGATACAGATTGTAAGGCTAAATAGGTAATTTTGATGCATATCGAATCAGCATTGCACTTCTCTTAATATGTACAGTCCAGTAGGGCTGGGTATGTCCTGATGCTTTATTATGCATGGGTATAATCATCCAAGTTCTAACACCAAAACCTTTTAATGACCCAACGACCTCGATGAATTGGAATAGGTAAGATCGAACTTAGGTCAGGTAATATTTTGGACCCTCTCCGCCCTGAGGCACGGTCCAGTTGATGTCCTGATGAGGAGCCTTGATGTCGCAAGTCTTGCAGTGAATGCAACTAAATCCAAGTCAGCTTTATATAACCTTTAAGAGGTGCGGCGTGTGCTTACTTCTGCGCATTGATTTGAAATCGCACACCGAGCGGCTTCGATTCATCATCTACATACTCGTAGACGCCAGCGGGGCAGAATCGATTCTCTAACCCCTTGTACGAAGGCCATGTCTCAGCCGTGTGGGCATCCCAGTCCTTTACTTGCAGATGAACTGGTTGGTCTTCCTCGTGATTTGTTCCCGTCCGCGAGACACTGGTCAAGATGTCGAATGTGATTTTACCATCAGGCTTCGGGTACTCAATCTTGGGACACTCATCCGCGTGTTTCGTGCTGGCATAGTCGGGTTTCTTATGCTTTAGAGTCCAAGGAACCCGACCCTTGAACACATAGGCCTCTAGGCCCGAGTATAGAACACCGCCGATTGCACCTAGCGGGCTGTGGAACGAAGGTCTCATGTTCCTAACCTCCTTTAACTCTTTCCAAATTTCCGACTTCCGCAGAGAATCTTCGTAGTCGTAGAGGAAAACAGCACTCGAATCATCGCCGTCTGATAATGCCTTCCATGCTGCTTCAGCAGCTAGCATACCGGACTTCATGGCGTTGTGGGAGCCTTTTACTTTGGGAACATTGACAAACCCAGCGGAATCACCGATCAACGCTCCGCCAGGGAAGGCAACCTTCGGGATAGACTGAAAGCCACCCTCATTCAGCGCTCTGGCGCCGTACGATAGACACTTGCCGCCCTCGAGTACTGACTTATATAGGGGATGCTGCTTTAGTTTCTGGAATTCGCCGTAGGGCGACAGCCAGGGGTTGGAGTAGTCTAGAGCAACAACTAGGCCAATGCTGACCAGGTTATCCCCAAAGTGATACAGCCAGGCACCACCATACGTGTCCAAAGGTAATGGATAGCCCATGGAGTGGACAATTTCGCCCTTCCTGAACTTTGCAGGGTCGATTTCCCAGACTTCTTTCAGGCCCAATCCATAAGTCTGGGGTTGGCTATCTCTCCTCAAGTCGAACTTGTTGATGACCTGCTTCGTTAAGCTGCCGTGGCAGCCCTCGGCAAACATGGTGACTCTGGCGTGGAACTCCATACCTCGTTCAAAGCTGTCCTTGGGCCTTCCGTCACGAGCAATGCCCAAGTCGTTGGTCGCCACGCCTTTGACCGATCCATCCGGGTTGTACAGAACTTCCGATGCCGCAAAGCCGGGGTATACCTCAACACCAACTTCCTCGGCACGCTCACCCAGCCACTTGGTGAATTCGTTCAAGCTGACGATATAGTTGCCATGATTGTGCATTTGAGGAGGAGTTGGCAATGGTATAGAAGAAGACTTAGTCAGAAACCTCATCTTATCGCTAGCGGCGGGGGTGGCATGTTGGAAACGGTTCTCGTTGCTCTCGTCGAGCCAGTCGGGAAAGAGTTCATTGATGGCGGTCGGCTGTATTACAGCACCCGACAGGATGTGCGCGCCAATTTCGCCAGCTTTCTCGAGCAAGAGAACCCGGAAGTCTTCGTTTCCGGCCTCGTTAGCCAACTGCTTGAGACGGATAGCCGCACTCAGCCCGGCCGGTCCTACAAGTCGCAACGTATTAGTCTCTACCAAGCACCCCAGGGAATGGGGTGTTGAATACCTCCGCCTATGATGCAAATATCAACTTCGTCGCTTTCCCTTTCGATTGAATTAAGGTCGAAGCTCTCGTCGGCGCTTGCGAAATATCGCGGGAGGGTTGTGGTAAAGGCTCGAACGGGGTGGCGGAGAGTCGGGGCAGCGATAGCGGCTCGAGATCTTATTCTAGCCTGTGTTGTTACTGACGAAGAGTACGCCGCTCTACAAACACGCTGTATCACTCGCGACCGCGTAGGTAGAAGAACGCTGCGACGCGCTAAATGTTGCAGAGAGGTCGGAGTAGGCATTTTTTAGTCAGCGCCCTGATCGGCGACATTCACCCCCTTGAAAAAGTAATCTGATCCAAGGACACTTGTTATATAATCCAAGGCACCATTGATGATGTAGAATAGCACGGTCCAAAGGTATGACTGGCCGGTATCCAGCGCGATCAATTCCACCGTGGTAGTGAACTTGGGTGAAGAAGTTTGTTTGGGAGATCCCTTCTGCCGACAACGGCAGTGATGACATCAAATCCCGTCCCGGTGCTTTTTGCTTACCAGGTAGAGCAGACCCGAGGTTGAGACGAGGACATCCGCCACTAGCCGCTCATAATCATTCGCTACAACCAATCACAGCCGGGCAATTAGACAGCTTGAATCTCACTTTGGGCCCCCGCCCCCACTATAAGCGTTCTAGCCTACAGGAATGTGATCGCAAGCTCCGATGAACGGTTTTGTATTCTTTATCAGCTTTCAGTCTTTGGTTATCCCACCACTTTCCCCAGTATCCACATATCTACTAGGTTAGATAATAGCATCTGTAACAGTCTGCCAGAGAGGTTAGTATAAGTGTGGAGTTGGGTTCGATTCCTAACAGCGCTAATGGTTTTCTGCGCTTCGCTTGCTTATTTGCGTCTTCCTGGTCGAATCCGCTCGATTCACGCAGTTTATTATTGCTGCGACTTGACTCTTGGAATAGTCATTGGCATCAGATGACCGCAGATAACCGTGTCACTAATCATACATTTTGAAAAGTGGCCATAGTGGCTATAGCAACCTGACCGACCGTACTTTATTCTTTCTAGAAGTCTAAGAGCATTTTCTCACACAAGCATTTCACCTACCCTCTGGTGGCGTAGGCATACTACTGATAGGCTAGGTGCCAACGATAGCAGTATACATCTCTAGAACCGACTCTCCCGTAATGAATCATAGATGTTTACATGGACAGATGGGACTTGACGTTCAGCATCCGCCTAGCATGTGTAGCAAGTCTACTACATTTCTGGTATCCTAGGTACCGTATAGAGCCCACCACACCTCTCATCCGAGCATATATCAATTAAAAGTTCGCATACGACGGTGTCATTTACTCGAATTGCGAGTTTCTGTCGTCCCGAGTTCATCTAATCCAGAAAAGTTATCTTAGGATCAGCTCCAAAGTCATCCAACATGGCTGGTGGCTTGGTACTATACTTAGATGTTACCGGAAACACCGTTTTCCACGCCTTACCTGCCCAAAAAAATAAAAAATAAAAAACGAAACAAAAGCAACATGCTGATAGCTGATTACGAAACGTTGTCCGACTCACTTCATATACAGCATACATACAGTAAAAATTAAAGTGATTCAGTTTACGATTTCACGTGATGACGGTAATGACGAACACAGACAGGGCTATCTCTCACGACCGTTTTAGCCCCCGTTTGATCTACTTGGTTCCGCGTTTGAGCCTCTCCAACTGCCAAGGGCTTTGAACCACCAAAAGGTTGCAAAACCATTAGTAAGGGCAAAATCCACCAGCAAACTTGTATGATCTCTTGGCGTTTCTTTCTTCGTCCCCTCTGCGATCACCAGAAGATCTACCTTGGAACTACCCAGCGCCAGGTTCGAGCGAGGAGTTGCGCTCCCAACACAGGACGTATGATCTCCCTGCTGGGAGATCCTCTCATAAGCTAGAACCTCCACAAACAACACAGCTTACAGCTCTCGTTGAAGCGCTGAGCCTCAGATAAGTTATGTGAATGATATGATAAATTGTGCTCCGCCGCTCAAAACATGTTTTGAGATGACATGGCTCTACTCTAATTTTGTATCCCGCTAGGATAAACCTAGTCATCTTTTTGTCCAAGGATGTCTACCTGTCGACAACATGGCTCCAAAACACTCAGTGTAGCTGACTTGTAAGAGATCTACAAACAAGCGCTTCTTTACCTACATACCTAGTTCTGGTAGGTGTTGGTTCTTGGGTGATCAAGGGCGTCCGTGATAATCACCCAAAAACCTTATTTTCATCCCAATTATTTCATAAATATCACGTCTCCTACGCCGTTCTATCCGTCTGACCTCTTGTCCTGCTCTTTCCAACATCAGTCTTCATTCACTAAGTCAGGTATTCTCGGTGGAAACGCGCCTTTCCTTTCTTCTCCATTGAGGTAAGAAAGAAGACTCCCTCCTTATACGGTCTCATCATTCAAATGTACTAACCTAATCCCATTCCACTAGCTGTGCTCCCATTTCCATTCTCACTGGACCAAGGTCGCAACTCTGGGAGTTGTGTGTTCTTTCTCGCTCCTTAGTTGCTATTGAATAGTCTTCATTTCTTTCCCCTCATTCTCTCTTCTCTTCTCCGTTTCCACGTCGACATATCCACACTTGCAAAATGAAGAACTTCGGTGCCATCCTAATGGCCTTGGCGGTCGGCGTCTCCCACGTAGCTGCCATGCCTGCTCCCGGTGCAGAGGTAGCGGCACATAGGGTCGCAGTTCGCGCTCCCGTGTTCTACGGTTCGTACCTTTACCTTAGCTCCACATGTGCATCATCTTCATAACGCATCGCTGACCTTTCACTTTGAAACAAATAGCTCTTGATGTCCCTGATCCCAAGCACGACGGAAAGAAGGGGAAGCATGATGGTAAAGGTAAAGGTCACGGCGGTGCTGCTGGAAATGCCACCGCTATAGCAAACGTAAGTTTTTTTCTTTCTTTCTTCTTTTCATTACCTAGCATCATAAGTACTGACACGACTGCTTGAAATAGCAAGGAGCCAACAACGGGACCGCCCATGCCGGTAAAGGTAACGGTAACGGCAAGGGGAAAGGGAAAGGGAAGGGGGATGGACACGGCAAAGCCAACGGACAAGACCAAGGCCTGGGACTAGGACTCGGACAAGGTCAAGATCAAGGTCAAGGACTGGGCCAGGGTAATGGCCAGGGTAATGGCAATGCCGGCGGTAACCAAGAACAAAGTCTTCTCGACGCTCTGCTCGCACTATTAAATGGTGGTGCGGGTGCTGGCGGCGCTCCCAGTACTCCCGGTGCCCCTGCTGCTCCTGGTGCTCCTGGTGCTGCCGGCGGTCCTATCTAAATGAGTCAGGCAGGCACCTACACACCACGCCAGCCTATCTATCTTATTATTAAAAACCGACATACAGCCCCCGGAATCAGGCAGGCTGGCAGTCATGCTAATAATATGCACTCACTGCCTAAACTGGACTTTCGAGTGTCTATAGATTGAGTTGATGTATTTTACAAAGAAACGATGAGGCTGCTAGAAGACAGCTTCAGCTATTTTATTCTATTAGGGGACGGGTATTCCAGGCAGAATATCTGTCGCTTCGGTTTTGGACTTTATTTTATTGGGACACGTATATAGATCGGTCGTCACTGGGTGGCGGAACTCGTGCTGGGAGTCACAGATAAGCCGTCGGACGCGACCGTATTCAGCTGCTAAAGTAGGGAATTGGAATACAGTACAATGTGATATATGCCCTATAATTGCTGTCCTCTATGTCCCTAGTGAAAGCCCTGGTACAATGCCTGATCTCTTAAAATCAGCAGAATATTGTGTGTGAAGGGCCGACCCTCATGTGGTTGCAAGACCAGAGTGGCAAGATGGAATAAAATGAACATTGCAGATATTCAATCACAATTCAATCACTCTAGCTAACACCTTGTACTCTAGATTTTGCTTTATTCGAAGCAGTGCCTATCTACTAGGCTCTCTACATCATATTCTTCCCTAACATTGGAACGCTGAGTCACCAAAGCAGTAGCCGTTTAAGAAAGAAAAAGTCAACGCTCGAGTCTATTATCCACAAATAAATTATGCTGATTTATTTTCCTTGGCCTCTAATGTGCGGGGGAATCAACCATGTCTTCATCCTTAAGTCTTTATTGGTTTTTAGCTATTTATTCCATTCCATTTCGGTTCGATTCGATTTGCCGGGGAATGAATGAGATCATCTTCTATTCCAGTTCAAGAATCGAGACTAATGAGAAACGTTAGCAACGATCCAATATTTAGTCGCAAGGTCGTGGGAAAGTAGTGAGAAGAGATAAGAAGGAAATAGGCGCGTCTCAAACTTACAGCAGCGAATAGAATGATGGTGTTGCTGGCTACGAACGCTATGAAAATGCCTAGGTCACGCCACCGGGTATCAAAGGTGTACTGGAACGCGCCGTAGAACTGGTCGCCTATAGAATAGGCACAGTACTGGCAGTTGGTGGTGTTGTTGTTGACAAGATATCCAGAACCGCCAGCAGCGAAGAAGTTCTCCATGTACGACCCGCAGGTCTCTCCAGGCGGCGCCACAAAGGAGTTGAGTTCGTGAGGCTTGCAGTTGACGGCAAGGCCGTGAAGAGCTGTGGTGATCGTGCCACTGATGAGACGTGTAAACGGATCAAGCTGGTACAGCCACGCCTTCCAAAAGCCGGGCATCTGCGGGTACGGAATAGTGACACCGCAAAACAAAGCAAACGTGATGACGATGAATGGATCGTACTGGCTAGAAACGAAGGCTGAGGGCGAGATGGCAGCGAGAACTTGGCCGAGAGAGACAGCGAAGAGCTCAGTGATCAAGACCATGAAGTACTGGTAGCCGGCGCGAGATGGCTCGGCCTGGAAACCAGGGATGAAGTAAAGAAGCAAGAAGAAAAGCACAGAGCAAAGGATGGAATAGGGGAGCTCAGCGATAACCATGCTTAGAGTGAATGTGAAGGTGCTGTACATCTTACTCAGTTGCTCTCGGAAGAAAATGGCACGCTTGATGACGAACATAAGCTCGACCTGAGGTAGAAGTAGAGCGGGCAGCACAGTGATCTGGAACATAACGAAAACCTTGTACTGTAGCGAAGATCGCGAGTCATCCAGTTGCAGGTAGGTCAAGCCGGTAAGGAGGGCAATAACCACGTGGTTAAATACGCGAGTGAAGAGATAGTTGGGAGAGCGCCAGTAAGCCGTGTTGGTCCGCTTGACAACCGTCTTGACCTGGTGCCAAAGGGGTGAGGCATACTCTTTCTGGAGACTGAGATCAACTTGAGCGGCGGCCTTCTTGCCGACCTCTTTGAACTGAGAGATCCTGTCCTTGACATTAGCATGCTCAGGGCTCTCTTCCCAGATATCAGCCCAGTCCCGGTTGCCAATGCGGGCGCTGCTGCCAGCACCAATCGCCTCTAGCATGTACTCTGCGATATTCTCTGAAGGTCCAGCAACAGCACCATGGCGAGCGAGGTAGGCTCGGAGAATGTGGGCATCCTTGCCAATATCGCCGAAGTACACACAGCGACCACCTCTTTGTAGAAGCAAGAGTCTGTCAAAGTTCTCGAACAAGGCAGCGTTAGGTTGATGGATAGTGCACAGAATAGCTTGACCTGCAGCAGCGAGTTTCTTCAAGAAACGGACAATGTTGAAAGCACTTTGACTGTCAAGACCAGACGTCGGCTCGTCCAGGAATAGAAGCAGTTGAGGTCTAGCTGCCAGCTCGACACCAATGGTGACTCGCTTACGCTGCTCGACAGTAAGGCCGGCTTCAGGTGTTCCGATGATGCAATCCGCAATATTCTCCATTTCTAAAAGCGCAATGATCTCCTCGACATATGCATATTTCTCAGACTGGGGAGTTTCATACGATTGTCGCAAGTCGGCTGAGAACCGCAGGGCTTCGCGAACAGTCTGGGTCGGATCGTGCATATCGAGTTGCTCAGCGTAAGAAGTCGACCGTTGGAACTCTTTTCCTGGCTTGGAGCCGTCTACCAAAACGTCACCGTGGATCACACCGATATTCTTTCTCGAAGCAAGCACATCAAGGAGTGTTGTCTTGCCCGCACCAGAAGCGCCCATCAGAGCCGTAAGTTCACCTGGCTTGCAGTAACCATAGACGCTGTTGAGGAGTCGTCGGGTACCACCAGGGACGGGAACATCGTAGTTTAGATCCTCCCAAGTTAAAACGCTAGTTGATTCGATCTTCAAAGCTGCGTCTTCAGTTTGGTTCCTAGACTTCTGTCGTTCAAGCTTCTTACTGTTGAGCGCCTCGTTAAGTGCGGCCCTCTCTGGATTGGGCCTGGCAAATACCTTTGCCTGGTTGCCTCCCATTCCATACTTAACGAACTCTCCTAAAACGACGTTCATGATGAGGAAGAAGACGATGATAGCTACAATGATACCGAAGTTGCGCCACAGGTCCTCAGGAGCATATGTGAAGCCCTGAGTGATGTAGTCGCCACCGCTCACTTCCAGAGTGCCAGGCTTTGAACCAGCAAGAGTGCAGACTTGGTACCTGATGTCATCGTAGCCTGGTCCTGCCGGAATAAGAGATTCGGCAGAACAAGTGAGATGGGAGCCACCAAATTCATTAGCCATCAGACTTGCGAACGCTAAGCCAAGAGCGTTAATCCAGAATATCCAACGCAGCCAAACTTGCTGAGACTGATATTGAATCAGATAACCAGACGTGAGGATGAACAACGTGACGGTAACGACCGCGAACTTGATGGCGTAGTCAAAATCGGGACTTAGACAGCCAATGATACGAAAATAAAGCGTCATGGCTATGTTCCCGACCAAAATTAACAGGTAGAACGTAAAGAAATGACCTGCTGTTCTAGTAAGTCCTGTCAAGAAGTACACGATAATCGAGAAGACCAAGATTTTCACGGCAGAGAACGCAGTATCCACGAAGATTTGCGCGATCCATAACGCTGAAGGTCTGTGAAATGCGTAGGCCTTGTGCTTGTTAACGATGGGTCGGCCAATCATTGTCGATCCGAGTTCCGAGAAGGCCTGGAAAGCGTTGAACAGGAGGGAGATAAACAGAAGACCGCCTTTGCTGAAAGCACTGGCCGATGTTTGTCCGAGCTTGAGATACAGAGTTCCGAGTACGATGGCGATAATGATACACCGGAGCCAGGAGAGATATTCACCGAGTCTATCTTGAAGTTTCAGAACGAATTGACGCTTCATAAGCGCCCAAACTTGCTGGTGAAACCCAACACTGTATACAGAATGCTTGGCGCCACGCCGCTTCGCCTCAAGAACGGCCATACGGAAATCTTCGTGCTTCGAAGTCTCAGTCTCCAACCGGGCTTTGTAGTCGCCCATCTCATCTTGGAGCCGTCGGGCGTATTCGGATTTATAGAAAGTCGCCGCTAGAGTCTCGGGGCTATGCGGAGCATTAGCGGGAGAGAAACCGTCAGCGTATTCACGCTCAAACTCGTCGGTACAGCCTGTAACATAATCCGGTGTCGTTTGACGTGGCCGGGGCATGAAGCCTAGGCCTTCGAAGTAGCTTCTCGCTTCGCTTGCGGGACCGAAGTACACTTGCTTGCCGGAGTCAATGACTAGGACCTTGTCGAATTGTTTGTAGATATTCTCCGACGCCTGGTATAGCGACACGAAAGTCGAGGTCTTGTAGAGATTGGTCTGAATACGCAGTGATTTCACGAAATCGAGCGCTGTACTAGCGTCAAGGCCGCGAGTGCTGTTATCCCACGATAGAATGCAGGCATTAGTGATCATCATCTCAGCGATAGAAACACGCTTTCGTTCGCCACCTGAGACACCACGCACCAGAGCATCACCGACGACGGTGTGTCTGGTATGCTCAATGTTGAACATTTTGAGGAGCATGCTAATGACATCGCTCTTAAATTTTGCCTTGGTAGTGCCGGAAGGCAGCTTGTTAGGGACTTTGGTATCAAGCGCGAATCCCAAGGTCTGCTCCACGTTCAAAGTGGCATGATGGATATCGTCCTCTTGGTTATATACGGCTTCACCCCTGTAGTTCTGGAATTCCTTGTCGGTGAAAGGTCCGTACAAAACCTCACCAGTGACACCAGTGTAGCCCCATCTTTGATTGGCAATCGTCTTCAGGAATGTGGTGCATCCAGACCCCGGGCGGCCCAAAACCAAGACCATCTCACCAGGATTCACCACACCCTTGAAGTTTTCAAGTAATGTAGCCTCTACGCCTTTCTGTCCCCTGCCGAGTATCTTCTTAAGGGGAGTCCAGTAATCGACGAAATTGACGAAGGCATCAGGGAATGTTTGCACGTAGTTAGTATGGCCGCCCATACCCTTGACAGTCAGCCCGTCCCAATAGACACCAATGTGCTTTGGCCGGATGCCTGCCTCTCTCTCGGCATCGAGGCCACCTCGAAGAACCGTTTCCAAGTCGAATTCCTCCTCTGAAGTTTCGGACCCGGTCACATCAGAATGAAGACCTTTCTCTTGATCACCTGCACGACGACTGTTCACTCGGCTGGCTCGCGATAAGCCCGATATCTCTCTTTGAAGCTCGGCGAAGTCGGCCTGGGCCTGCTCGACCGAAATTCCGGGGTTGACATTGGAGAATCCATTAGGGTTACTCTGTCTCGCATTTTCGCGTTGTTCCTCAGACGAATCAGAAAAAGTTGGAATTGAAGTTGTCGACGATGGGCGGGTGCTTCTGGATGATGGTGTTGTAATCTTGTTGGTCGATCCTGGAACACCCAATCCCTCCAGTGGTTCCTTCTCCATATCTTTCTCCGCCATTCTGATCGAAGGGCGGAAGATTAACGGGCGACTTGGGCAATCGGTGCGCCAATCAACTCGACAAACACCGGGGCCGACCGTTAGAACCAAACGTCCTAAGTGTTACTGGCTCAAGCCAATTCGTCACCAAGAATGGGGGGTAGGGTGGCACCAAAAACTGATATATATATATATATAGTTGTCAAAAGCAATGTGACACTCGAATTTGTTCTACAACGGCAGGGAAAGCACAAAAAGACGCGGCTTCCTTAAAGAGCAGCTAGCGTTTTGCAGAAAATGTGATACAAAAAGAGGTATAAATCACAAGAGTTGTAAATGAGAAGCACAACTCTATACTGACCAGCCTACGCTACCAGCTGGTGAAGCTTAGAATTGATCGTGAGGGAGAGAAGTCTAAACTATAAACCAAAAGAACAAAAAAGTAAAAAATTCACAAAACAAATAAATAGTACATTGACCAGGGGAAGCATAGAACCTTAAACAGAAAGGACTCAATAAAAGACAGTGATAGCCTAGGCTGTCAACCGGCATGAACCCCACATGTGTGTTGCTATCACGGAGATAGGGTTACTTCCAGGCATTATGAGTCTTTATGATTCAGATCATTGACCTCCTCTAGCGTAGTCACCGATCCCCGCTCGCTGGACCCTCGCAGATTCCCTTGTGTGTGGATGGTTAGGTACAGGTATCCCTTCCCTGTTGGGACCTTCCGTAGGAGGGTGGCCGCACGCAAAGCGCGTTCAGGGGTTTATTCAGGCATCTCCGTCTGATGCGCTACGAGCAATTCGCACTTCTGAGCACCTGCTCGAGTCCCTACTAGACTACATGGGACTAGGTAGGTTTTGCTCGTAGTCCACACTAGACTGGACTAGTGCCACCCACCCTGCCACGCGGGTAGAACGGGGCAGAACGGGGCAAAAGCGGGGGGGAACGGCGGACTTCGTTGGGTACAAGGAAAGCGCGGTGGGAGGATTATCAATCAACGGCTGGCAGATTCGCGCCAAGGTCACATTTGGAATCGGCTCGGGGCAACCTAAGCGATTTCGAACGGAAGAGGGCTGCGACTACGAATAAGACCCGTACGGACCCTTGCACAGAGCCTGTAATTCAGCGGACTTGAGTGGAGGCTGCTGGAATGAAAATATTTCCTGGGAGGTCGCAGGCTGCACACCAGCTTCGCTCTCATCCCATCCCCTCACCCAAACCTCAAAGGGGACTATGCTATGGTCGTTTACAGGATGATACTAGTACACAGGTGTAATTAGATGTGTCTCGGTACCGCGTTCCATGTTATACACCTATATGTGTACACTTATACCTATACTTACTACCTAATATGTTGACTATGTAGTAAGTATATGCATGTATACAAGTATGTAGAAGTCTGGATATCCATTACTTGTGAGGTGCTAAGTAAGTGAAGGTAAGGCGTCATCTAATAGCACGCGCATATACATATAATACGACGCTGCATAACGGGTAGTGAGCCTTCCGGAATAATTGTTCTACATCAATTTGAAGTAAGACAACTACTGTAGGTACCACATGGCAGATGCTGAAACACACTATTAATTTACCTGCTGTCCACTTCAATATCAAAGTTATCCGATTGCGCATGTGTGTACAGATGTAGGTAAGCATCTTCATCTAACCACGGTATTGCCGATCGTGGCTTGCCAGCGCTCATCGCCAAGCCCAAAATCCCTACATAGTCATGACTTACACACCGAGCGCGCGGCAATGATGTGAATATCTTATGAACCTTGACGAGTTTTGAAGGTACCATACATAGGCAAGAGAGCTCATGCCGGTACTTCAATCCAGAGTTTAAAGTGTTAGGTATTGCTCGCGATAATATACACGGAATTCCGGAATCTCTTGATCATCCCATTCTTGAGATATAATACCTAAAAAGTACCTACAAGAACACATAGTCTCCTGCTGAGTATAAGCTGAAAGCTGTAAAAATCCCTTGCGGGACCTACAGCCTTGGCCCTTAGGAAGTATCTAATCGAGGTTGAGTTCCAGATACGACCTTTATTCGATGAAAGTAGGCGATATTTTCTGTATCTAAACGGTATACGACAGTATCTGTGCTATGTACTCTGTAGTTGTGGTTTGCTCAGAAGCGTCAGCAGCTGAAGCGCCGCATCAGCCCGCGTTATATTGCTCAAAGAGAATAGTCCTGGAATCTTTGAGGTGCCAGTCATCACTTGGAGGAACAGTCTCATCAGCGATGCTGCGTTACTTTACATCTCTTGTCTGTTGTTTTCCTCTTCTTCTTGATCGTTCCCTGCTCATTAGAACAAACAAACAAACAGAATTGTACATAATTATGGCGCTGAGATATGTGAAGGCTCCCTTGACGCCATCTGTCGGTTAGTTCCCGAATCACCCTACTGGGTCCGCCTGGATTTTCTCATTGGCTGTCACAGGTGTAGCAAGTGCATGCGATTGTTCCAGAAAAACATAGAGCTGTCTTGGCATGTTGCATCCTGCACTACCGAAGCAGGCGGCAGATTCTCCCCAGCCAGTACTGTATTTACTGTACAGTAGCTGCGCTCAAGGAACCTTTTCTTTTTCCTTTAGTTTGTTTATGGGACTGGCATATGGCCAAAGATAGATAAGCATTTACACGTAACCGGGAATCCGGGAAGTCTATAAACCCCGATCACTACCCGAGTATCGAGACAAAAGGAGACCCCATGATGGTGCTTATTAAACTTACAATAATACGTTGTACCTTGCCTGCCCACCCACCCACCGTAGAATCTGCCCGAGAATCAAACCAAACTCGGGTGAAAAGACCGAGGCACCTGGTTGGTCATTTCGGTGCCTTTTTGGCAATCAGAGTGAGCATCATTCACGTGATCTCGCGGCGTGACACATCCGGCGAGGGTTTCAGACAATAAGTCCAATCCCTAATAATAGGCAAACCCACCAGATTTTGATGATTAAGATCCACTGGTGATTAAGTTTTGGGACTAAATCGCGTGATTACCCAACGTCACGTAAGTAAACCGGCGCGAAGAACGGGCTAGGTTTTCTGCCTACGCCTTTTTCGTCTGTCTGCACTTTTCGTATTCGCAGTATAGGCAGGAAGCTAGTTACACGGCATACCCATACCAAATAAGCTCGATCCTAGTCGGCTTGTTACTTAATTAAAAAATATCATGCTCCTAATAAACCAAATACATACTGATGCGCTATGAATATGTTATCACGTATATAGTAGAGACATGTATGATGTTTAGTCGGAAATCAAGGCTATCATACGTAGATAGTGTAATCACCGGTTAGATGCCCGACAAAACTATCTTAGGAGGACATAACGTTAAAATCTCACCATCCGGTATAACATAACTGACGTACAGAATAAATACATGGTCATCATGTGGACCATGTTTCTTGGGATCTGAGTGTAGGGATGAGGGTCCTAATCGTTTCACCGTGTGAATAGCATTATTGCCCTTGTTATGGTAAGCAAATATATACAATACGAAATAAGCTCGCGAAGCTTACGGACTACAGAATATATCCGTCCAAATAACCTTAAAACAAAGCTCTACGTTTTCGTACAAACGCGCGTCATTCCTAAACGTTAACCTTAAACAACATGCATAGCTTAGCACACTAAACTAAAATTGACAATATAACCACTATAACCACTAAGTTATGAAAGTGTACGTACGAAACCAATGGCTCTCTCTAAATGGCTATTTAGAGCGAGTAATGCGAAAAAGGAGTTAGGAGGATATATGGTGCATAGCCCCGGTATCTAGCGGCGGTGTTCTAACCAAATACTAACTGCCCAGATGAGGCTCTGAGAGGAACTACCCTTGAGATTTTGATATGATAGATTACGACACGGTCACTTCGTTGGTTATGATAATCTACCAGAATTTATACTCCGTACGCGTAGACAAGCACTTCTTAGCTATATTGGGTAACTTCATTGTCGCTATTACTGCCGTGACGACGTAAATAAAACTCTTCCGCCGATACTGTCGCCCTTAATTTACTTCAGCTACTATATGGCGAGTTCAAATTCGGTATGGTGATAGCATAGCTATACAGGACGAAGGATTGATTTTTTTTCTCGTAGCCTGGCTGCCACGCTCTCACCTAGATCAACTAGAGTCAAAAGTAGTATGCCCAACGCGAACAGGGAGTCTATCGTTTGTCTGAAGTTGCTGTTCACACTGCATGGGTACTACAAGCAAGAGTGGATTAATATTGTATTCACTTGCTGACGAGCTGACATGTAGATTCCAATATTGTAAGGACTCCAATATATAGAAGTTTGCCCTATGGGCGTGACATATGGCTTTTGAGTAGTGATTCTACAAACAGTACGTCGAGCAATTACATGATAGACGTTTGTACGTCAGAGCCTGGATCTGTATACTGACCTAGTGAATGATAACCTAGCCCTGTCTGCGCCGTAGACGATCAGACCGGCTTTAATTATCGTGAAGCAAGAGAATACGCTAAGTCCGTAAAAGCCGCGAAAGACCGTGTTAGCCATCAAGATATGCAACACTTTCTATATCCTCAAGTAAGGTGGAAATTAGGCTATACGTGGTTAATACTGAGGGCTTCACATTAGGGGCCGAAAAAGGGGGGGGGGGGGGGTTAAGGCGTCCCCAAGTG
>Ga0247782_1000522_pt1 | contig 19512 bp, 18 predicted proteins | sample UWRJL019104C5_FD_179928 | JGI IMG/M metagenome (GOLD analysis project Ga0247782, IMG submission 179928) | Plant litter microbial communities from Arlington Agricultural Research Station in Wisconsin, United States - UWRJ-L019-104C-5 | ecosystem: Environmental > Terrestrial > Plant litter >...
TTTTTGCAACAATTTAATTAGTATAAAAGCAATTTAAAAAAAAAATATAAATAAAAAGAATTAAATAACTTTTTAAATAAATATTTTAATATATTATAATTATTAATAAAATATTAAAAAATACTTTTTATTTTAAATAGTATTTAATTAAAAATAATAAAGCTAAGCTTAAAAAATTTTTATGCTATAGCTATTTTTTAAAGCTAACATTTTTTAAAGCATAATAAGTATATAAAAATTTTATTAATTTTTAAAGTATTTTTTAGCTTATATATTACTTATTTAAAGCAATAAAGCTTGTTTTTAACTAGTTTTTATATTTAGTTTAAATAGCTTAAAATTTATATGCTATATTTTTAAAAAAAAAAATACTTTATAGGTTTTTTAAATTAAAATATAATATAATTTGTTTTAGCTATATATAAGCTATTAAAGTTTAATAGTTGCTTAATTAATAAAAATATAATAATAAATAAATTACTTTTTATTTAAATAGTTTTTATATTTTATTAAGTACTAGGTTTAAGCATTTTATTTAAATATTTAAAAATAAATAAGTTTAGCTTTTTTTAGCTATAAAAAAAATTTTTTTATAAACTTTTATTTTTTTTTAAATATATTTTAATTATTTTAAACAAAAAAAAAATTAATTTATTAACTATAATTATATACTTAACTAAATTAGTTTTTTTTATATTATTTAAGCTTATTATAAAGCAGTTTTTTTAAGTATTATAAAAACATTAAGTTAACGCTTATTAATTAAAATTATAATTATAATTTTTAATTTAAAGCTTTATTTTATAAAACTATTTATTAATTATAATATATAATGTATCCTATAGGTCAATTGCACACCTGGGTTAATTGCACACTTTTTTGCCTATACAAAAACGTCCGTGCGCAACATTATAACTTAGCCAATACTAATGCTATAATAATCTAAATAGCACTAATTAATTCCTAATTAAATAACAATTTTAAATATAATTTTTTTATATTTATAATATTTTTATTTAGCAAGTTATTAAGCAATACGCTAAGCAAAGATTATATAATTTTTAGCAAAGATTATATTATAGTATAAAAACTATAATACTATATAACTTGTTTAAAATTAAAGTAATTAAAATAAAAAAATACTACTAGATTCTTTATTTTATTATTAATTTAATAGTTATTTTTTTATTATTGTACAACTAAAATTAATAGAGTTATAAATTTACGCACAGACTTTTTTGCTAAAATATTTTTAATAATTCTTATTTATTTACTACCTTAATAACCTACTAAATAAAAATACTATAAATATAAAAAAATCATATTTAAACTTTTTATTTAGTTAAAAATTAATTAGTACTATTTATATTATTATAGCATTAGTATTAACCAAGTTATAATGTTGCGCACGGACGTTTTTTGTATAGGAAAAAAAGTGTGCAATTGACCTAGGTGTGCAATTAACCTATGGGATACGTTAACTTAAGTAAAAAAAAAAAGTTTTGCAAATATTTATATAAGCAATTATTATAATAGCTTATAATAAAAAAAAACTTATATTTTATAAAAAAAAAATTATAGTTTAAAATTAAAAGCTTATTATTATAAAATATAAATATATTTTAATATAAACTAATAATAACTAAGTAATAAAAAAGTTAAAAGTGCTAATATAAAAGCTATATAAAAGTAAATATACTATAGTATAAAAATATATAAATTAATACTATAAAAAATTAAAGCAAGTTATATAATAAAAAGCTAGCATATTATTATTATTATAAAAACTTAAAAGTTTATAAAAGCAACTATTATATATACTACTACTAAGGTTTATAAACTAAATAAATGCTTATAAAAGCTTTATATAAAATAATAAAGCAAAAGCTACAAAAGCTTTATAAGTAGTATTGCAAAGCTAAACGCAAAGCAAAAAAAAGCAGTTAAGCTAAAAAGTTGCAAAAGCTATTAATAACACTGCAAATAAAAATAAGGCTAGTAAGCGTTAGCATTGTTAATAAACATATAATGCTTTCTTAAGCAGAAGTGTTAAAGTATAAGGTTAAGGTAATATAGCATGTATAGTACTAAGGCATTGTAGCATCTCGTGTATATAATATAGGGCCTTCCCACCTTATATACAGTCAGTTCTGCAGTCAATCCAGTCTTATATACCCTTCATTTTAACAGGGACGGCCGTTCGGTAGAGAGGCATATACTAGTAAGCCGTGTTTCTTGTAGAGAGACCAACACTTAAGTCTGATTATAGAAACAATCGATGAGATAGCGAATATGGGTAACCAGAGATATGAATAGGGGCCGGCTGTCCCGGACCAGTCGTTTCGTAACCAGGGGCGGCGTATACCTTTCTTAGGCAGTTCCGTGTCAGGAATCTCGAACGATTCAAACGTGCGCTTCTCGGTGGCACCCCCGTAAGGGACATATTCGGTCTCCATGTCAGCTTCTTTGTTTGCCGAGATGCAGTGGGGGTCTCCCATCGTTTCTCGGCATACGAGAACCAGTGATGAAAAAGAGGAGTAGTCGTGAACAGTTCGTGGTTAATAATCGGTAATTGGGGAGGAACTCGGCTGATGGAAATTCGGAAGATCAGGGGTGGAAGGAGAATCAAAGCAACGCTCATCTCATCGGGCGACATATTATCTGACACCCTGTGTAACCCTGGGCTGCCTCCCAGAATACCGGGTCTCTTCATCGCTGTCTTCGGCTCTGCGCATATGCGCAGGATAGAGATAGCTATACCCAGTTTGCTACCGAGCTTGCAGACTTTTCAGGTTCACATGGTCCATAGACAGGGGTTGGGAGCAGCCGGAGGGGGAGAGACGTAGGAGACGTAGCGTTCGTAATGGAGGAGCAGCCTTGACTCAACGCCCCCAAAGGCGCTTGGATCTATACCCAAACCGGTACAATCATGGACGAACTCGAACTGCATCTGCCAAGCTGTAGTATCACGGCCCCCAAATTCATGTACCTGCATATAACAGTATTTGTTCCATTGGCTCCACAGCTTTTGTTAGAAGCGGACTGCGGGCGATTTGTGGCGGTGAGCGAGGCAGTTCGACTGCTATCCTTGCATTTTGGGAGGATTCTGTGCGAATACTTGTGTGTACTTGGATCAAAGCCCAAAATGCATAATTCAGGTACAAAAGATTCAATCGATCTATGTAGAATATGTATATTCGCATGTATTATATTTGTAGCGGGTGTAGTGGACCTATTCGACAAGCAGGTATGAGAGCTTGCCTAGCTCGATCAGCGCATCATTACGACGAGTCACCAGCAGAGCAGCAGAGATATAAGAGACTCCATTCTCAGGATATGCGCCTAGCCACAAGGGCGAGGCACTCTTGAGGAAAGTACCTCTGAAGTAGCCTGCTAAAAAATACGACATAAGAGGGAAAGTCCAAGCCTCCTATCTAATGCCCCTCCTTCTCCCCTCAGGAAACCTTGACCAGCCGATTTCTCAACGCCGAGTTCTCCACCGCCACCACTGTCCCATTAGCAGCATGTTCAAAGATGAACTCGTCCAGCGGCTGCGAGCCGTACACGAGAGCCGATAGGCTGACCCAGGTAGAACAATCTGTGGTGAACGGCCGCGTGACGTTCGGGAGACTGAGGTCCTCGAAGGTGGCCTTGAAGCCCACGCGACGTCCACCGTCGGCCGTTGCGTCCCACAGACCAGTCGGGTACAGCCTAAGGCTGGGTTGGATGTGATCCCAGTACTCCTGCGTAATGTTCTGGCCCATCGCGACTACGAGGCCCATGAGGTTTGTCCCGTTGCTGGTCCACGGGCCCACGCCAAGTCCCGGTCGCGCCGGGTCAACAGATATTGTCACCGACGAGTTGAGCTTCGCGTCAGCACTGACATAGGTCCCTGCATAGGTGTAATTGGCCTGCACGCGCGCTATCCCCAGCATTGTCGGTAGGTAAGTGTTTGACAGTGTGTCTGCGATATCCAGCGCAAGACTGGCCGGGAGATCTCCAGCCGCCATGACGGAGAAGCCGATGTTGAAATCGGGTATTATCGCTAATAGGGCACTATACTTGCCTATGCTGCCTAGTTTGTTGAAAGTCGTTGCGAACTGGTACTGCGAGTCTATATTGGAGTGTCAGAACAGGGCTTGGTATATGAAAGATATTTTTATGTCCAATATGGGAGTCTCCGGATCATCACTCACCGCCCGGCAGCGCTAGCCTCCGAACACCCCAAGGGCTCCCAACCGACGATACTGGGTCAGAGCTATAAGTCACCGGCCTAAGCCAACGCCTTGTTACGGGCCAAGGCAAAAGAGATGACTTCAATATCGCCCTGCCCAAGGTAGACAGGTCTGAGGCCGATGAGTAGACATTTCCCGTCCTAGCGCTAAAATCAGTCCGACAGCTAATGAATATTGTAGGGAAGGATAGGTTCCTACGGAGATTCGCGTCCCATGTTGAATGCCCAGGTAGTCAAGTACCTATTGCCGGGGATAACCCCGAGAGAGTCATTGGGCGTATTGTAGAACGTATGACTCAGATTCAAGGGCTTCACAATCTTGTCTTCAAACGACTGCTGGAACGGCTTTCCCGTCATCTGCTCGAGCGCGTAACCTAGGAGCGTGTACCCAATATCCGAATACGCCGGCGTCACGAAGGGCGAGAAAGAAGGCGGCAGCTTCTTAAGACCCTCAAAGAACTCTGTCCAGGGACAGTTCGAAATACGTTAGAGGAAACGACGGTGGGCGGGGATGTTTGGCCGTCTACTTACGAGTCCTGTTGCACACAGGAGCACTGCCGCAGGGCGGAATGTCGCCATTGGAGAGTGCCGGCAAGCCAATGGCCATGCTCTGGGTCATATTAGCGCTCTGTGTGAGCTCTCCGAGCAGCGAGTCTGTTGACCACTTAGTGCCTGCTCCTTGCGTGCATCCAAGAAGCGTAAATGCTCACAGTCTCTCATCAATCCAGAGATCTGGCTTGCTAAAGCACCTATAGTGATGGCGCCCCAATCAGGCGTAGTGAGAGAATGCGAGTTATCGGTCCCGTTTGCCACCATGTCTGCAATTTCCGGAATGAACTTGGCGACCGGTTCGTTCCACGAAGAGTCTCCCACCTCGGCTAGGAAAGTCAACATGGTGAATATCTTAGTCAGACTACCCATGCGATAGACGGTGTTCCCATCGATCTTCTTGACACCAGTAGTGTTCATAGTTGCCAAGTTCTTTGCCGTCCAGTAATGGGACCACAACGGCTTGTTCTCGTTCGCGGCAAAGACCTCGACCGAGTACGAGAACCGATCTGACCCAGTATTATTGGCATTGTCGATATATTGCCCAAAGACGGAGTCCAAAGCGCTTGCAGCAGTAGAGATGCCCGAGTAAGCGAACAAGTTCTCCGGCTTAGGGTACCCCAGACCGTAAAGCGGACAATTGAGTTTCGCATGTGAAATCGTAGCCTGAAGGGCAACTAATGAAGCCAGAATCTGCAAACATTTCGCCATCTTGACTGCGTGTCAAGAAACGTCAACAGTCAAAAGTGAGCGTGGCAATTGGAGGGGAATGGCATCATTCACCCATGCTAAGCACGTAGATATAATAATAGTTCTTCCCCAACCGGCGCAAAGACGCATTGGCCTAAGTCTGTCTTCAAAACCAGGCCACACATGTTGCCATCGAAGATCCGTATCCATCTGCCATCGATTCCTGGATAAGAATCGTTAATTTCTGAACTGTAACATTCATCCTCCGATCTACTTCAAGCGACTCGGAAAAATACCTAATCCCGTTATATAAGAAGCCCAGATAAGATGGATATAATTAACCGTTCGTGACGCAACTGACGCCTCTGTTCAGGCTGCTCCGGACTTTGGGCCATGTAAAAGCAGAAAGGAGCTACAGTGGCCCAAATAGGCTGATTTGAGCCCCTTGCAGATGAGATAAAAGCACCAACCTGGGTTAGGAGATCTGGGATTGATGTCGGAGATCGGCAATTTCGCCAATGATATCGGGGTTTCAAGCCACACTTCTTTGGCATTCACGATAGGTATTCCGTACACGGTTATCTCGGCCGAGGGAGGATCGTATCTTTGTAGACCAGAGCAGCCGACCTAGTAATTCCTTACACATTAAACAAATCAAGACCTGCTATCTACAACGTCACCTTCCAGCAGATGAAACATGCCAGCGAAACACTTAACCTTACTATGAGATGGATTCTGGCAAAACTCAATGTTATCTTCTCGGACGGTTATCGGTAGTGGAAGCGGCAGTACCCCGGGCGTCGCAGGCTTCTAGACTCTCGATACTAGCAATTTTCCAAAAATAACTTCATCAGTTCATCAACCCCGCAAAAACCATACATAGCTCAACTCGGTTGAAAATCACATTACTTTGTTAAAATAATGTTATAACGCAAGCTCATCCCTACTTATAAGATCCTGGGTAGGCATGGTCTATTAGAAGAGATTTACCCACGTAGTGAAACAAGCAGGGCACTGAATTGCCTCCACGAGTAAGGATGCAAAATGCTTCCGACAAGCAAGATAAAAAGATACCGCTCACTTTCCCCGATTCCCACCAACTTGAACCGCCCTCATCAACGTACTGTAGGTAGGGCACCTGGTCAAGCTCTCTTCTTCTACCTACCTCGCATAGCTAGATAGCTGTACTGCACGAACCCTACCCCTCTCTACCCTGTTTCGATATGCAGAGTGCTAGATAAGTCTCCGATTAGTTGAACAAATCCACGTTCACGTCCTTCCTTAGGTACTGACTTTGAGGCCGGGCGAACATTGAAAAGGACTGACCAATACCAGAGCCAATACCAATACCAATCCTGCCGCCAACCTAGGTCACCTACTTACTTTGCAGCGGATCATCCCGCCGGCAGACAATGGGGACGCTTAACCTAGCATACGCATACATACATACATACAAACAGCACACTTTCTGCAGCACGCCTCTTTCGTAAGATAAGTATCCTAGCGATTCAGGTGGGTGGTTTTACACCACGCGTATGAGAGGCTGGAGGTTGCGGTTCAGCTGTGCACGAGAGTAGATCTTTGGCATTTTTGGATGCGAGTATGCAGGCTGATGCTGTGGTGTGTCGTATCATCACATAGTCATTCCAGCCCCTCTCCAACATTCATCGGGCATAAGCGTAGGCAGGTAAGACATGGTAGGGTAAGGGTTTTCAAACGGTTTTGTTCCCTATGAAGTAGGTAGTAGGTAAGTTATGCAGGCTGGCAGGAGCGAGCATGTGATGATGATGATGATGATGATGATGATGATGATGATGATGATGATGAGCTGCCTATAAACACGGCTCCCTGCGATAATCCCAAGAGTATCTACCTAGGTTGGTTTGCTCCATACAATAGAATTGATTGTAAAAGTTCGCTAGTAAAGATAATACATTATGAGTCCGAAACCCGAACTGCCGTACGAAGCACCCCCCAGCTTCCGCCTCCGCGACGCCGAGGTCGCCGACGCACCAGCTATCACGAGGGTGTAGTACGCGTCCTTCAACACATCACATAAGTTCTGGGAGTACGCGACGCCGTACGATGCCGTAACGCGCAAATGGTTCGACGACCTCTGGATCAACGGTATCGAGGCCGGTCCCGATGTCATCCGGACCTTAGTCTTGGAAGACCTTTCGCGCGGCGGGAGGATCGTGGCCTTTTGTAGGGCTCAGCCGCCGCAAAAGGACGGGAACATGGATCTGAGGATGCCGGAGCCGTTCCCGGAACATTGAGACAAAGAGATTACGGATGACTGCTTTGGCGGCATGGCGAGGTGTCAGGAGAGGGTTATGGGGAGACGGCCGCATTGGAGTGAGTCGATTGTCCTTCCGTAATTGTCGGCGGAGCGTCTACCCATGCCATCTAGAGAGGAGCTGGTACTCGAAAAGCGCTCACTCGTTTAATACTTATCGTTGTCTTCTTCACAGTGGCCGAATTTATAGCAATAGACGAAGCGTACCAGAACAGGCGTCTGGCGGCCGTCTTCGTGGGCTGGCTCTTCCGTAGCGCAGATGCCGCGGGGCTTGATCTGTACGCCGACGCCAGCCTCAAGGGCTACGCCATCTGGAAGCACTACGGCTGGGAGGAGCAGCCCGACCCCACGGCGCGCGTCAATGGACGTCTGGGACAGTTGAGACGTATGAACTAGTCCCCATCTTGCGACGGCCTGGGGCGGGGTTTGTCAGTATTATGGGGAAGCTGTGACTACCTGACGAGAGAAGGCTGGGAGGGTTTGGGAGGGCGATGACGATGGTGATGATGTTAATAAGGTTACCTTAGCTATTGCTCTGGACATGAATATGGGAGGGGAGAGGCATTTAGGTAGTTTGGGAGATATGCTAAATTATTTCTTGTAAAGATATCGTCTCTATCACACCCAGTTCAGACACCTGCGTTTCACGTAGAGACAGCGAAGCATAGTAATCTTGACAAACATACACCTCCTAACATCGGGTCCTTTTTCTCTGAATCTCTTAGTCTTTCAATGGAGAGCAGGGCACGGGATAAGACAAGACACTCTGACGCAGGTTTGTATCGTTCGGTCTCTGCACTATTTACTCACGGCAAGGTAGATGTGTCGTCTACAAAGGATGTTATCAGAGAGGGGAGGAAGGCATGTTTCCAAATACAAGGCCCTGTAAATTCCACATAGCCTTAATGAAATTCAAATTTCCCAATAGGGGATTCACAATATGCACGATCCTAAGAGACCAGGGAATGCAGGCGCTTTGGGTGTTGCATTCTTGGAATAAATATTACACCGTATCTCGCGGCTGCATCATCAACACTGCCCAACGCTCAAGAAGTGATAGGCCACATTATTTCGTGCTTGAGTTCTCTCGCACAACAGCCGCTATAGTAGTAGAAAACTGAAAATGATCTTGCCGCTGTCCTTCGTTGCAACCACAGACATCCTCTAATCCGGGAGAGCCTAAACCGCAATGCTCGCCAAATGATGCCTGGCCACCTTGCCGGTCCTGAGCATCCATCTCTCCAACATAAAGTGAAATGCAAAGAGTATATAGCAGTACAATCTCCCTAAAACGAAAGAAGTTTACCAACAAATGCGTGTCATCCATGCTTGTGACGTGCTTTTTCTGTCGTCGGTGTCGCCTAGGAGCTGTGTTTGGCGGCAACGATGGAATACTGCCCACCAGCGCCAGCCCAAATGATTTCTCGATCGCGGATGGCCGAGTTATCGATGCGTGTCGGGACTTCAATATCGTCCGTCGTGCCTTGTCCAGTCTGGTAGTTGGCAGAGAAACCCCACGAATACACCTGACCCTTTACATCGATTGCGAAGCTTGTATCGGTGCCAGCGGCGACAAACTTGGTGTTAATATCTGCAAATATGTTCACTTAGTGACATGAAACAGGTTGACAAGATACTATATCAAAGGGATAGACCTACCAGGCACAGCAGTGGGTGTGAGAAGGATACGAGGGCGTTTGTTCTCGTCGAAGACGGCATTATCGTCGTTGAACAGGTCAGACGGTTGTCCAACTTGATGACCATCGACGCGACCCCAGGTGAGTAGTTGTCCATCCTCAGTACAAGCAACTGAATGATGCTCACCTCCAACGACGCGCTTTACTTTGGCATCTTTAAGCGACTCCACAAGCTTAGGCTGAAGGACCATGGCATCATCCTTGCCAGTATCGTCGTAATGACCAGTCTGTGAGTAGTTGTTCAAGCCCCAAGACCAGACACGCTTATTGTTGTCGATATAGAAACTGTGGTAAGATCCAGCAGCAATGGCGACGGCGAAGTGCTTCTTGCCGAACATGCCACAAGGCTCGGGGCGAAGTGTAGCAGTGGGACCACCATGGCGAGTGAGAGGCTTGCGACCGAGTTGGAATTGGCCACCGCTGCCCCAAGTCCAGACTTTGCCGCTGGCATCCATCGCCAGTACATGGTTGGAACCACAAGCGATGTCCGTGATGTCCTGTAGTGGCGCAACAAGCATGGGAGTGGGCTGTACCCGAATACCTTCAGCAAATCCAATAATGCCATCAGCACTTCGGAAAGTTCCCCAACCGTAGACGAAGCCATCCCGGGTCAGTACGAAGGACGCCGAGTCGGTGGCAGCAACTTTGCAGATGATGTCGTCATCCTGGAGCTCTCCTTTCTCAATCTCGGCAGGTGTGCTCTCGTGAGGGTTGACCCCAGTGTCATCATCGTCATCATCACTATCATCTTCCTCACCCACGTCTCGGAAACCACCCGACCAAGTGGTATCGCGGCCAAGAGCCTTGTCATCGTTTACGCCCCATGTAAGAACCCGGTTATCCTGAGTCAAGGCAATGGCATGCATGCCTCCACATGCGACATCGACGATCTTTATCTTCTCAGCATCGAGGTTGTGATTGATACGAGGCCGCTTGACATCGATGGGTCGCTTGCCCTCGTACTTCTTGCTACCGAGGCCAAGCTCACCAGAGCTACCTTCTCCGAAGACGAACACATCAAGAGGATCAGCGGGAAGATAGTTACCGACGACATTTCGCTTGCGCCTCTTCATAGCAACTTGTTTATGGAAGCCCGTGGGGGCCATGGTGGGAGCTGGGGTGCTGGTTACACGCGCTCTCTTGATGGGTCGCGCTGGGGCTTCCTTGGGAGAGGCATCGGAAGGAGCTTCATCAGACTCGTCATGCTCATCATCCTCCTTGATCGGTCTCTTTCCGTTCACATTCTTAGTGAGCTCGGGGGTCTTGGTGCTTCTCTTAGCAGTCGCGTTGCTCTTGGTAGCTGTAGATTTCTTGGCTGCGGTCTTGGTATCAGCCTTTGCCTTGGGCTTTGACGCAGCTTTCGGCGCAGCCTTGGTTTTCGGCGCGGCTTTTGTTGTAGCCTTAGAAGAGGTGGTAGCGGCTGTGGACTTAGTCTTTTTCGGCGGGGGAGGCGGGGGAGGCGATGCCTTCTTTGTCACTCTTGTTGAGGCCCTGGTGCCATTTGTCTTCGCTTTCGGAGCCATGATGACAATCCGCGATGCGCTCTTCTTTGGGAGACGTGACAAGGTGAAATTTAAGACGTAGGATGAGGTGTAGAAGCAGTATTCTGGAACAGTGGTTTAAATGCTTTCAGGCACTTATTGTAGATGGGGTAATCAAAGAGCCACGAGAATATGGTGATGGGAATTTGGGGTGAGGTTGGGTTAAACGTCAAAACTTGCTGACTTGCGACCGCGTTGCGATATGAGGTTCTGGAATGGAGGAGGATTTTTCGGATTCTGATGCGCGTATCAGCCTGATGCCCAAAGCTTGACGCGTATCTTTGATGTCAAATACGATGCTATTAAAACAATAGCTGAAAACTTCTTATAGACAAGAGGTGGGTGGATGATGTTTACCATCAAAGAATCAAAATGATTCGGGTGGGTGGAAAATGTAAAGCAAAGACGCGCCGGTGGGCTGTTGTTATGTTCTCTTTTTCTTCTTTTTTTCTTGGATCTCCCTAGCTTACACAAAGGACCTAATCGGGACAGAAAAGTTATTTTAGTGGTCTTGGCAAGGACTTGTCAGGTGCAAGCCAACCAAAAGACAAACTTTAACAGGGTTAACCTGAAGGTGTCCGACCCATATACTTTTTAGCAGCGAATCAGATGTCGTTACCAAGCTGGTCCCCAGCGGACCCCACACAAGCTCTGAGCTCTTAACCCCCTGGTTGTATTGAGCCAGGTACCTTCCTAGCCTGCCCAGAGCTGCCCAGAGCTCTGCGAGAGGCAGGTGCCCCAGGTATGTCCACAGGGGGTAGGTACAGCAATACTCAAGTATATTCACCACCCAACAAGGGAGCTCATCAACCAATATAATTGCCCGGTAGAATATCTTGATACATTCCAGACCCTACGCTGCATACTCCCTTACAGATAAGTACCTGCAAGGCTGCTTTGTCCATTGTTGTAGAGATCCTATTGTTATACATGTACCCATCCAGGAGGTAGACATGGTTGTTGCTGTACATATATGGTACATGTACCTGTGTCCCTACATAGTAGAGTACGGGGCCCTACCCATTGGTACCTCAGTTCTACATAACCAACACACTTCGTAGGTGTACTTAAGTACCAAATGTACTTCATACAAGTCATACAGGTCAATGGCATCCATCGGGATGGTTTCAGTTAGCCCTTCCCAAGACCTCAGTTTCGCATGTACAGTTAGAATCGCATACTATTTCTTCACAGTTATGTCCAATACATGCTCAAACCCTCTCGAAGGGTTGTTCCAAGTGTAAGTCTGCAGGCGTCTTTTTCAACCATGACCATATAAAGACAATTCTAGGGATTTCTTCGATAGTTTACCAGAACCACGGTTACCTTACGTTCTACGCATTAACAAGTGCATCGTGAAAATCAATTTTAAGGTTAGCAGGAATGTGTTCATCAATTTGGTATCTAACCCTAAGCTACGCCATGTTTACCACCAACGCCCGTTCAAAAAACTTGAGCCTTTGTCTTCCAGATATCAGGTATCTCTTCATGCTTTGATCCTGCATGTGACAAAAGTAGCGGTTGATGGAGTTGATTCTTTATTTCTTGGTAGTGAAGTCAATCTCGTTCTCGTTCGCCTTAGAGATGGCGCGCTCGCATGTGCAGGAGTCGGCAGGGCGGACGCCACACGCGCAAGTGCTGCCAGTCGGAGGGGCGTTCTCTTTGGCAGCGTTGTCGCATGTACACTGTCCGGCCGGGCGGGCGCGGCATGAGCATCGAGCACCACTCAGAGTGTTCTCGGTCGAGGCCTTGTTGCAGTTACAGTTGAGTGCAGACTGCTGACCGCAAGAGCAAGTTGCCTGCTTGGCTGTGATAGGCGACATGTTAGTACCTTAGATTACTTATTGAACTTCCATCTAGGATCACCAACTTACCACAGACACATTCATTGCCTGAGTTCTTGCCACAGCAAGTGGAGGTAGCGTTGGTGACCTGAGTTGCCATTATGATTGTAGTATCTGTCACTACTGGTGTCTGGGTGTAGTGTGAATTGAAAGGTAAAGAGATGCAATATGGAGATTGACTTGTAATGTTGATGGGAATATTGTGATTCGTCTTCGTCTGTTAAACATGGAAAGATTGTTTGTTGCTGGGGGCTAGCACTGCTTTATATACATTTACTGTCTATCAACGATCTTGTTTGAAGCAGGTACGTTTGAGTTGTACCCTACATGACTTGGTTGCTGCAATCCATGTGTGACATCACTTGTCATGGTAATCATCCACAAACCGATTGGTTCACAGATCTCCTTTATAATGACCGCCAATCAAACGCCATATGATTACTTTTCCATTGCTTTCAAGAGGCCACTAGTGCTACTTGTTCCCCTGGCTTGTCTTATGTAATAACCTAAAAATGCTAGCCCTAGTCTTAGCCCCAGGCTCTAGTGGTAGATCCAAGGGCTGTTCTGGCCCGTTCTAACTCTGAAGTTTCTATGCAGAAGAATTCTTGAAGCCGTCTTTAGCGCCTCTAGGGTGCCAGAGTTCGGTCAGAGTTTTGTGGTGGTAAGTACAGAAGTAGGTACTACAGAGATTTTGCATGCTGTCCGTACTTGATGACATTCTGTCTCATGTCATAAGCATTTACGAGTGATGCAGACATCAGATACTACTGCCTACACCCGAAAGATCCCATACGCTTGTTAGCCCGCCGCCTCATCCGATTTTGCGTTGGTGTACGGATTCTATGATCAGTACGAACAAACAAATCTTGGTTAAACAGCGCCAACTTCATCAGGTGCAAGCGAATAGCTATGTCGCATTATATACCTAGGGGTTCAGTTTTCACATGACTGGAACAAGCGCCAAATCGGTCAACCACTGCTCCCGTGTTTACTAAACGACTGGCCAGCCACTTGAGAAGTCAATGGTGTTCCACCCGAACCGCTTGTCACCGTCCGCATAGCCAATAGTCTTATCCACATAGTGATAGTAAAGAATCTGTAATATAAGTTAGCGCACGAGGCTGCTTGTTTTTGTTAGTTTTATTCCCCCAGTCGCGCACTTACCGGTCCATAGGTTGGGTCTTGATACACACCCTGGCCTCCAGGTCCGTACACATTGCCATGTGATTCGAGGACGACGGTACCACCACCGTTGGTGCATGCAACACCGTTCTTATCAACGTACCCCCCGGTGGCTGATGACGACCGACACACCATAATCTTGTACTCTTTTCCTGCGGCAGGCCTATTAGAGTCATAGCCGCAACACTGACCCTTGCTGTAGAAGAGGTAGTAGTAGCTGCCGTACTTGAAGATGAATGAACCCTCGACGGCTGTTGTTGCTGGATCATAGGCGAGCTGGTACGAGGCGACGCCGCTTGCAAGTGTCAGCGGGCTGGACTTCATCTCGGCTTGGTAGATGTCCTTCCAGAAGGAGCCCCAGGTCAGGTAATATTTGCCATTTACGTTGATCAGATTCGCGTCAATGGCATTGTAAGGTTTATCAGAGGCAGACTTGACACCTGTTGCTCCGTGGTCCGTCCAGGACCCGACATCCAACGTTGTTGATGTGGCAACTCCAATAGCTGAATTCTGTGAGCCGAATTGGCTTACAGAGTAGTAAAGATAGTACGTATTGCCGACTAACGAAACGTCTGGTGCCTATAGAAGTTGTTTTAGGCGGCTTATAGGCTAACCATGTCATATGACGAGTGTGATCAACATACCCACAAGTCCCCATTACCGGGAAGGTTGATGGACGAGCCAGATGGGAGAGCAGCTCCCTTGTATGTCCATGGACCGGTGATATCGGGCGCGGTGTGTACAGCGATCTTGCCGTTGGTCGAGAACCGAAAGTAAGTCCCGTCGGAGCGCCTGACGATTGCCGGGTCGTGGGCATTTGTGCAGGTTCCAGTGCAGGTTTTCGGGTTCGCGTAGCCTAGCACTGACCCCACCAGGGGAAGCAACCCCAGAGCAGACGTATGAATTCCCACCATCATCAGTGTTTCACGACCACAGTGTCAGCGCAGTAGTTATTACCCGACTACTCCTGTCGATCTACCGTCACGATGTAGGCACCATTTCTAGTGGCCTACCTACCGGCTTTCTTATAGCCACCAGAAACTGATGCATCTTCATCTGGTCGGCGCCGCCTCCTACCACCTCCGTGAGAATAATTCCCTGATCGAGTAATCTTCCCTTCGCACACGCCCTCTGATTGGAGGAAGCAAGTCGCCAAAGTTTGGCCGTGGGGATTAGCGTCCGTGGTGGGGTCGGCGACAACACTCAGGTAAAGTTTCAAATTGACACCCTGGAGGACTGAGAGTGAAGATTAATGGTGGATAACAGAAAAGCACCAGAAATCTTGCTAATTAGCTTGCGATCAAAGGATTCCTCAACTACCGTCGAGGTGGAATCGCATGTTAAGCGGTCAAATGATGGCCGATGGCTGATTATATCCAGCCTGAGCTCATACCCTGAAACATCCATGCTGTAGAGCCGGGCTATTATGCGCACCAATGCTAATCGTCGGCAGAGAATCATGTCGCACTCTTATTACAAACGCCATTGAACTTATTTCGTCTCACATTCCCTCATTAGATCTAGAACAACGGAAAAAAGAACAATGCCACATGTCACATCTGTTACTTATACCCTGTGGATTTCACAGACTCTACTACACGACGTCAGTTACGAGCTGAGAACGAGAAGCCGGCCGGATTGGCGGAAAACCTGCGAAGAAAGCAGTAGGTTGAAGTCACTAGGCTCACCTATGTTATGGTTGATAAACCAATTATATGGTTAGACTGACACCCGAAGTGCTGATAAGAAGGTATGTATGAAGATGCGTAGCTTTCAGTCCTGCAGATATGCATAACTCAACAAGACAGGCAATACCTCGATGCATGAACAAGCAGGAACCTATACCGCAAGATGCCGACAATCGTCTCCAACTCTAGCGGCGACGTGCAGGTAGCCCTATGAGTGGCAATTAATATATCTAGCTTGACAGGGCGGTAGAGGATGCATACTAGTAGTAGTCTATCGACTATGTCCTTGTTTCATGACACCAAGACACCACGAACAAGAGAGAAACACTACATTGTCGCGTAGAAGCGTGGTAGGCGGACGGAAATCATGCCTTGCAACACTTATATTCTTTCATCATTAAGTGTGAATGGGCACAGGAGCCAATCTGCACATACGCGCTACGATCCAACTCATAGGCATACGACTGTGTCAGCCACCTAGACCCCGTTTTGCGCCTTCAAATAGCGCGCACGAGGCGCCGCCTCTTGCTGTCCCTATTCAAAGCCCTAGCTGAATTGGCTTCGGAACAATGCATCCTATTAATAGAGGCGTAGAGAAGTCCTCCCTAAAGAATTCGCTCCGACGAGCTCAAGTCAAAATTAATATCCAAACCTACGACTAGGTCCCCGCCTCATTTATAATAGAGCCTTCCCGGCGACGAACTCCGCAGCCGCATCAGCGAAGGTGGTGACCTCGGCCGAATGGACAGTGAGACTGTCGCCCGTGGCACAGACCGTATCATGGACCATGCAGTAGCTCTGCAGGACACTGGCGAACCCGTTCAGCTTCGCAAGGCTATCACCGCCTCGCGAGAAGATACCGTTCTTTGTAGCATTACCGACATCGAAGCTCTGGCCGGCTGTGAAGGTCGGATCGCCGAAGACAGCGACGGCTTTAACTGTAGGGACGGGTTAGCTTACCATCCCATGCTGTGTAACTATGAATGTAATTGCGAGGGACGCCAGCTTACTGTACTTAGTATAAGCCGAAGTCAACGGAGCAGGCTTAAGGACGCCACCAGCGAGCGCATCAGTCATAACATTGCCTCCCTGGCTGTAACCTAGCAGAACGACCCTGCTCGAGGCACCACAGCTGTCTACGTAGTCGTGCACCTTCTGGATGGTGTCCTGGATACCCTCGACTACGGACACCGGGTATGTGCCATCGTCGAAGATGGTAGCCGGGTAGTCGACCGCTACGCTCACGGAGCCCGGGACCAGAGCCTTGACTTTGGTGGTGACCTCAGCGATGGAACCCTCGCCGGGATCCTGGCCCGACCCGCGAGCAGCGATCATGTAAAGTCCGGAAACGCAGGCGACTGCCGCCTGGGAAGCAGTGGCGGTCGTGTTCAGCTCCAGTGGGAGGGCCGCGGCGGAGGCAGCAAGGCCCAGGAGACCGAGAGAGAGACGCACCATTGTACCGGTAGTTGCGGCGAGACGTCGAAGGGCTGATTGAAAGCGCGGGGGCGAAGGCGGAGGCGGAGGATGGTGAGCAAAGCCATTTGGGCTTCACTTTCGCGGGGAGATCCTTCTGAATATATATTCGCGACGTGTCCCATCCGCAGGGACCCCCTTCAGGTTCCTGGTTGCCCTGTCGTCTCATAATCGGATCCTACTGAGGATTTGGGGTCTATTGTTCACACCTTCTTAGGTCAGCTAGCTTCAGCTTGAAGCACGCCGGGAGAGGGCAGGGCCGTTTCAACCTATTGCACGACCCCGATCAGTCAAGACGAAGCGAATGAGTTGAAACGGCCATAATTCCGCACTGTTAGGAAGATTGAATAGTCTCTTTGGCCTTCTAGGGACGTTCTCCTCTTCAAATAGTCCGAACTCGGTCATTTATACCTTACGCACTGATAAACGTACAGCAAAACTAAGCGCCCCGTTCCCTATATGGCAGCTCTGTATCGTCGCTTTGTCACCCAGTCGGTCTTGTCACCCAGTTGGTTTTGGGGACCAATTCCCCTCAGCTGATATCCCATTCTCGAAATGCATAAACGGAAATCGATGTGAGAATGTGGCATTGACGAGCACTAGTTGCTTGATTAGGTAGGAGGTCAGGGCAGGGGTTCATCGCCTCTGGCGAACCACAAAGCTTATTTACGCTCTCTGCAGGATTCAACCTGCATTAGCCTTCCCACGCGGACCCTGTGATCACCATCGCGATAATACTATCACAGATTGGGGTCCCTGGGAAACCTGGAGATATCTCCCAACATACATCTGTACCTATGTATGTAACACCTCCTCTTTGCCCGTAAATTGCTCTGTTTTACTAACGATAGGGCTCCCTATCAAAGTGAGACCCGACCCCTCTTTGAGTCTTTGCATATTGACAATTCCGCTGTTTTGCAACGTGGACCTCGGTCACGGTGACCGAAGCTGTCTGTTTTCCTCGTCTACCGGCATTCTGTACGGAACAAACGGTTAATCGATGAGTGAAACAAAGGAGAGATTCAGGTGGTCAACAGCGCTTCCCGCCGTGGCTGCTCCTTGATACAGCAGTACACTATTCTTAAATAAGGAGGCGTGGCTGAGCAAAACGCTGACACCAGACGCTCGATGACCGGCCGAATTGGGATAATTCCTATATAGGTAATAAGGATCTAGGGGAGCGTGTACACAGCAGCATAGCACCATTATTGCTACCAGCATTTCCCAGCTCGGTTTCTTCTAATTAGAGGTAATCCCATCCATCAAGTGTTACAAACACAACATCGCATTCCTCAGTCTCTGTGACGAGATTTGCTCTTAAATCATTAATACAAGATATATCCATCATCGTAAACCAACTGGAGCCAAGAAGAGGTTACCTGCGCGGTTATGCAACGGTTATCGGGCGGTGGCAGCAGCTCGTCCCGCATGCGGCATGCCAGCCAGGTACAGCATACTACACCAAAGCGTGGGCGGATAGATAGGTAGAGTTGGAGATGCAAGTAAAAGCCGCTTAACCCCGCGCAACACCTAGGTTAGTCCTCAATACCCTTCCCCTTAGCTATCTGTAAATTACTGTATGAATAACGTAGGATTCAACTACTAATTGTTCGACGGTTATGCGTGTCCTTGTTGATGCCTTATTCTCCGTTTCTGGAGTTTTTATACAATTTATTATGTGGGGCCTATCGAGAACCTACCTGACCTGAGTAGGGAGTCCTGGGCTCCTTTTTAGCTGCAGGCCTGCGGTCTCCAGGGTAAAGGGTTAGCCGTAGTCGCTTGCACGAGGTATACAAGTACGCGTAGGTATTGCGATAGTATAATATTTACGATTATAAAAACAACTTTCACCTAGTATAATTACCTAATTATGTAAGTTATCAAGTACATGAACAGAAGAGTATACACCCTGTCTGTACAGAATAACAAGTTCGTCTTAACCAGCCAGCCCCTCACTCATCCCCTTGTCCTCCTACCCCTGCTCACCGGTCCTTGATCAAGAGCTGCTTCTCTTTGACCAAGTTCTCGGCGATATCGAGAGGGATCTTGAGGGTGTCTGCTACGATGCCGGCGGGCGTCAGCGCTAGCCACTGCGTCAGGGAGATGTCCTGGACGCGGTCGCTCTTGTAGATCTCCACCCAGACGAGCTCGTCTGTCTCTGAGGTGTTCTCGATGTAGTGGCCTTTTTTTCATTTTCGCATCGGGTCAGTCTAAGAACATTTGAATATGATGTGCTGCAGCTAGCACAAGCTGGGGGTCTCGACAGGTGATTTGAAGCAGGGGGTGTCTAAGACGGTGTGTAGGTTTAAAAATTTAAA
>Ga0247782_1000523_pt1 | contig 19470 bp, 14 predicted proteins | sample UWRJL019104C5_FD_179928 | JGI IMG/M metagenome (GOLD analysis project Ga0247782, IMG submission 179928) | Plant litter microbial communities from Arlington Agricultural Research Station in Wisconsin, United States - UWRJ-L019-104C-5 | ecosystem: Environmental > Terrestrial > Plant litter >...
GGGGGTTAATGAAAAGAAAAAAAAAAAAAAAAAAAAAAAAATATTACGTAGGACTCCGGAATTTAGGAGAGCGACACAGGTAAGTATGTGGTATAAACCATGTAACGGCTGCAGATATTGGAGATAGGAAGTGTTGTTCCGTGTCAAGGGCTTTGGAAGGTAAAGGCCACCTGTTCCAGTTGGTTGGTCCTCAATCATCAAGAACCAACAGGCAATGAAAATACCCCGAGAAAGGATCTGGTTAACCTAGGACCCCGAGACGGGTTGGATCGATCATGTTTCGTAATACACCACCTCACTGGCTGACTAGTAAGGCTTACGACAGAAGCCTTTACAGCGTTGCGAGGTTGAGTCGTTCAGGGTTAGTAAGGTTCCTTGCTTCGTTTGGGAGGCGGTCAACGGAATTAATACATCTGTATTCTAGAGACAGAAGAGATAGAAGAGAAAGATAACTACATATACTAAGAGAATTTAATAGATAACAGGTGTAAGGCACCCATGTATAGCGTGTTAGTACGGTATCCGGCGTATCCATCTGTTGAAGACCAGGTAGTACCTATGTACTCGCCTAAATATTGAATCTGTAGGCCAGTTTTGTTAATTGTGTTCTGGTAACAAGTAGGTAGATAAGCTGATAGGAGAGAAATATTGAAGTAATTGAATATATAAAAATATGTACCTACTTACAGTGGATCACGAATAAAGCCCCGGCAGATTACAGGAGTAAACGAATCAAACAAATTTGGTCCAACGAGATGGATGGAAAGTCACATGTTTTCCCTTCTTCGGTCGAGACAGACGATCGAAAGCGGGAAGAGGAGTGAAACGTGGGATGGCGATGGGACGGCGTGGGAGGAAACACCTAACCTAAGATGCAGTTTACCTGTGCCTTTCCGTGCTACGGGGAATTTTGGTACATGGCTCATGTAGGTGAAACCTCCCTACCTTACCCTCGCGCGATGATGACATGGTACAGTACGGGACGGTACCGAGCTTTGTATTCGGTGAGGCTGCAGCGTGGCCGAAGCAGGCCAAGAAATCGTGCTCTCTCGCCCCCAGGATGGAATCGACCGATGTGTGTGCACATAAACTAAGTAGGGTCGGTGACACAATACGACGGGGCGGTCTAGTCCAGTCCATTATCACCTTTGAGTTGCCTACGTATGTAGGAATGTACCTAACCTAGTCTTAGGTAGGTACTTGGGTGGCTAGCCGGCAGACGAGAGACATGGGTGTCACTCATCATGTCTCTTCCCTTTCTGCCTTATCAATTTCGATAACCTGCGCGCGTGCCGCGTTGAGGTGATCTGTTTGGTGCAAATCAGTCTGTGTCGCCCCCAGCGGTACTGCCTATCGAGAACCATCCGCTAGTGTATAATACTGTATGTTCTATGTACTGCTGTACCTATAATAAATAACATTTAGGTAAAAAGTGAACTCTCCACCGTAATGTCCGTTCCGTGTTTGGAGGCGGTCAAGGTCGAAGAGGGGAAGGATGAGGTCGACAGGAAGTGTGTGCTTCGATGTTGGTTAAGTAGGTACATCTGTAGATAGATCTATCCATGTAGGTATACATGCCCTGTCAGCTTGGCTAGCTGGTGTGACAGGCTGGTGGTCAGATTGGATGTCGGTCCCTTTGGCTGGCCTCGTCCCTCGTTAAGTGCCGGTTTGGTAATAATTCATGGCCCGCAGCACACACTATGTACTACCTATCTATCTATCTACTGTACATCTGTACATACCGCATCACTTTCGCACTTATATGCAGCTGGTTACTTATGTATGGTACGTTCTAGCTTTGTGGGCACGAAAACGGCTTAACGGCAACACCCGCTGTCTCCTCTTGCACCGGCACCCCGTTCAGGGTCGTGCCGCTGGCGCCATGCCAAATGCCATACCTACCGTGCCATTGTAAATTGGTAGGCAGGTACGTTACTAGACCATGCCTAACGGTAGGTACCTAGCGTCCAGCTCGTCCTCTTCGTCATTATCGCCGATATTCGGACATTAATAAACATCCTGGTCCGGGGGGTTTTTTTTGGTTTTTTTTGGAGGACTGTTAGTTATGGTAGACTTAAGTTAATAAGTGGACAGATATGTTGAATATTGGTCCGGGGCGGCGACGTCGCCTCGTGACCAAAGACCAAATCCGGCATCACACATATGTATTCAAAAGACTACCTACGCTCCATAGGTACCGTAGGCGCTGACGAAAGGGATTGGAGGCCTGCGGATAGGCATCGACCCCTCGTTCTACCCTCATTAAGGAACTTGTCTCTTAGTCGCCTCTCTTCTTGGCTACACGAGTTCGCGGGCGTGCCAAGATCGCCAAGGGAATGGCACGTATCACTCCTGCGTCTTCTCCGGGTTTTGGGAACCGCTGGAGGTCAGAAAACGTTGGTCGCCCGTGAGATGGCGCCGCTTAGGACGGCAAAATCGGCGCTCAGAGAGCCTGCTGAACACCTGAAACGCTCATCGCCAAGAGAATGCTTTCTTTTTGTTGGTAATAGAATCTTGCCCGAGGCAACGGCGAGGTTTTCAGCAGCTTGTGTCGGCTAGAAACGAGCATCTTCTTCGCAACCCCGGGAACTAATGTTAGGTAGGTAGGTAGGTAGGTATTTGCATAGAATGTGCGAGTGTGTGCTGAGTGCATTCGACCACCAGTAGTTGGAGGTGCTTCACTACTGCTGCTCTACTGCAACACATTTTCGATTACAGAAGGTGACATGCCTACAACTGTGTGACTGCAATACGGCAAACTTCGGAGTAGGGCGCACATACCTACTGTACTTGTTAGTTAGTCAGGCAGTTGGCGTTACTGCCCTCACTTCGACCAGCGTGTGGAGAGGTGGGAGTACAGTAGGTAAGGAGGTAGGTAGGTAGGTATCGGCTGACGGGGACTGAAGGGTTCGAGAAGGTAGAATTACTGATTGTCTACAAAATAGTAGAGCTGCCTTTCTAGCTGGAATGACGACAATGACAAGATTCCGGATCCATCGCCTGGGGTGCATCTAACGGATGCCACTACGCCATCGTTCGATTCCTACTGCCATGTACATACTTGGCTGGATGAAGTACAATCTTGCTCGCATGACATCAAGCGGAGCAGTAGTGCTATCCAGCCTCGTGTGATCGTGCAAAGCTAAGGAGTCTGTAAAAACGTGTTCGAATTTCCGTAATTGAGCAGTAATGTCCATTAGAAATTTGGATGCCGTGTCTTCAGCATGTTATGATATATGGTCCAATGCTATACTTACCGCACATGAGTAGGTAGGTACGTGACGTTGAATAGGTCGATATAAGCAAACCGTAGTGTGATTTGTATGGCTTGGAGATTTGAGCGGAGCATGTTGAAGACGTCTCCAAACAAGCGTAGGAGATGGAGAGGTGAGAATGTGTCGATCACATGTCTTTACTTCTTTGGAACGCAATATTCGTAAGCTAGTATGTACAGACTTTTTGTATGTACCAATTTCTTACCTTAGTCTACAGATCTGTACTCAACGTATTCCAACGGTTTAGAGCCTGGGGGATTTTGCTGACACTTTGTACCTAGGTATAGCAGTACGCCATCTTTTTCCCAGGACCCAAGACCTTTAGTAAGTACAGGCGGCCAAAGACATTGGGGCTAATAAGATGAACACTGCGAGTGGATCAAAAGATCCGTTGAAGCGCACATGTCTCTGACCCAAGACGGTTAGTAAGGTAGGGTCTTCCTAGGTTCTTTACTTACAGTACCTACCGACATGCGTCCTTGCCGGGGTTATGTGCGCTGTGGGCAGGGATATGCACTGATTGCAGGGCGCTGTAGTGGTCAGCGTGAAGTACGGTAGGAGGTACCCAGGTATAATGCTGCACGATAACTGCATCCAAGCCTTTAGCCGATGCGCTCCGTCCCTAAACCACTCCAAGTTTGCGAAAACTGGCATAAGATTTTATAATGACTTCGCAACCTTGACAAAGCCGATACTCCATCCTCCATTCCTACTACCGTGCCTCACCTTGCTAGCTTTCTTGGCCTTCTCGCATTTCCATACTAAATTATGACATGTTCAAGGATGCCCTACCTTTGTTTCCTACGCAGCCACGGCTTCTGAGTAATGACCAATATGTGATCGCCTTCTTCAGCCTATTCAAGCCCACTCGAGTCCATTCTCCGCCGAGTTCGATTTCTTTTTGTCCTGCCCTTCCGCCCTATTCCAGTCCTATCCTTGACCTGTTCTGGGCCTGCCCAACCCAGCAGAAATCTGAGAAAGGCGCCCAAGCTGGTACTTTTGTTTGCTGTCCACCCGGTCGCTGGTCTCTGGTGTACCTATTATTATCACCTGAGGAAGCGGAACCGACTTGATCTTGTATGTGAACTTGCGCGCTTGATTCGACCATTCCACCAAACCAACCATCACCTCTCCACATATATCATATCTACCCTTAGTACCTACTTACCTACCAAGATACCCACCTAGGTACTAATTGCCCATCTTTTGCTACCCTCCCTCTCTCCTTCCACATCTTTGATTTTGATACATACCGGATTTCTTTCGGCCAGCAGCGCTTCCCTGCCATCAGACTGCCGTCGTGCAAACAGCACAGACCTGTAGATCGGCAAACGCAAATCGAGGCAGCAGAAACCGACCTTGTGACGCAATCCAGCCGGGTGTGGAATAAAACCGAAAAGGTATGTCCCCGAGGCATGTCTACACGCTTCATGCCGAGTTTGTTGCTTGCTTGCCTGTTTGTTTGTTCTGTTTCTCTCTTCAACAGCCATATCAGTGTATACTCATACCGCTCGAATCAATCTGATCTCCTACCAGACGATCAGTGCAAAACGATAGACCCGCAGGACCCGCTCAACACGAAGGCGCAAGACATAAAACCCATCTGTCCCTCTTTCCCTCTCTGCGCAGACTTCAATAATAAGATCGTACGATAATACTGCATCCTATCCTCGCCTGAGTTTTGCGCTCGCCTCTTGCGCATACAATAACCATCGCTCTTTTGACTTTCGAGGGGAGCTCGGAAGCTTACCCTAGTGCCGCACGCCTAACGCAAATGCAGTACGACGCCTGCTTGCCTCCTCCGCCCTCTGACTGAGGCAACGTGAGTCAGGTTCAGAAGTGTTGCCTCCTAATTTCTTATTATTCGATACTTCCGATTATTCCTGTAGTCAGGCATGTCGGTCGACGAAACAAACCCTATCGCAAGCCCCGAGAGCGACATCTCGCCAAAGTCGCAAACGACACCGCGGAAGAACGATTATTTCAGTCTCGAAAAGAAAGAACAGCCCGACGCTGCCGGCCATGCCGATGGAAACACGTGCACACCCAAGGTGTCGGGCGAGAACAAACAGAATGTGACCTTCGAGGTTGGAAGTCAGGCAAGGGAGACGGATAATACCGGGGATGCCAGTGCTACCACGCCTGGCGAGACCACCTCGAGTTCAGGCAGTAGTGCGCCTAATTCCCGAAAGGGCTCTCTTGGAAACGTCACGTTCCTGGCACCAAATAACCCGTCTCTTCCCCGAGGCCAGAAGAAGCCGCATGGCGGGAGTCGCATAAGGGATGCGTCGCCGCCCTATCGAAGGTTAGTCGACTATTTCGGCCACTGTGTTGTAATTGCATCCTCTTCCTGCGTCCCCCTTCCCTCTTCCCCATGCAGTTCCTGCATCCATCTGTAGCCAATTCCTAAGCGCTCGCAACCGAATTGGGCCGTTGTTGTTCTCACTTTGGCGTCATGCGTTCTTGAGAGCTCGAAGGTTTACTTGCATAATGGGGCTTCGCCTCGGCTCAGACCTCCGTTGAAACACACGACTTCACGATGGACCTCGACGACGGCCCTCATTTGCGCTACCATCAGTCGGTGCCTCCAACAGACGCAGGCATCGCATTTGACGTGGAAACGACTGATGCCTCGCGCGAAGAAGCCCACATCGGGAGGCCTCCAAGTGTCGCCAACTTCTACCAAGGAGTTGACAAGATCTGCGCTGGTCGCCAAGTCGCATGAAGTTCGGTGAGCTGAGCTCTGTCAAGTGTCATGGTCGTCCGCCGCCATTCGCTAGTCCGTCCGCGATGCCCCGCTTGTAGCCTTTAATTAGGCCCTTCCCCCACCCCCTCACGCCCCCCCCCAATTCCGAGACGGAACTCCCCCGGCCGTTTCCTGCCTGCATCTTGCGCTGTCCAGTCCTTGGTCTCAAGAGAGCCAAGCGCTTGCCAATGACAGAATACCTACCCGATCGATGAGCCTAGAACCCCGTGCATTAGCCTACCCTCTCACCGGCCATCGTGCATGATACCCATTTCCCACATTTTCCCCTCGTTGAATCTTTGCGCTGTTTTTCTCAGCGCATATCGCGCACTCTCTTGATGGCATCTTCTGCTCAATGGCAACTGAAACACTGACCGAGTCTCCTCGTTCGCAAAGGTTTGAGTCGCACGTGGCTTTCGACAACATTCCCCTTGGCGATCCGACACCTTACAATCCGATATCCTTTACCCTCAATGTCCGACATGCGGGCTTTCAATTCCGACGCCGGCACCGCACCTTCATGGTCGGAGTCGATGACAACTCCTATTCGGATCACGCTCTGCAATGGCTCTTGGACGAGTTAGTCGATGACGGTGATGAGATAGTATGCGTCAGAGTGATTGAAACTCAGGTCCGCTTGACCGACAAGACATACCAAGAGGACGCCAAAGTCTTGATGGAATCGATCCAGACTAAGAACGTGCAGAACCGCGCGATCAGTTTGGTGCTGGAATACGCTGTTGGAAAGCTACACAACACGTTCCAACATCTGGTAAGTCTTTCGTGGCAGAGGCGAAGTGTGTTTGGCTGTAGGTGATGCATTCCATCTAACCGAAACTCCCTTGACAGATCAAAATCTACCAGCCGTCCATGTTGATTGTGGGCACCAAGGGACGGAGCATGGATGGCGTCCACGGTTTTCTCGTGAATCGTAGTTCATTTTCGAAATACTGCCTTCAGTATTCACCAGTCCCTGTCGTTGTCGTGCGTCCCACGGAGAAGCGCGAGAAGAAGAAGGCCAAGCGAGCTGGCGACCCCTCCCGGCAAAGCTATATTCACATATTAGGTGGCCGGAAACATGAAGCCGACAGCGAGAACAGTAGCGTATACGAACTCGAGCCGACCCTCACAGCCGATGAGGAGGCGCATCGTGTAGCGGTGGCTGTTGGATTACCCGCCGCCTACGACCCGACAATCAAGCCGCTCGACACAACGAATCTATTGCGCAGATCTAGTCAGCAGCCTGCTAAGGATACGCGGAAGAAGGTGGTTCAACCGGCAGGAAAGAAATCTGCAGAGGAGTCGGAATCGGAAGAAGAGGAAGAATTTGAAGTGACTTCGGGGGCCGACCTGCTCAAGAAAGAGAAACTTCATAAGATGGAACTAAACGAAGGCGCGGCGCTTCGTGCCGAGATGAGCAAGAGCAGCACCGAGTCCCAGGACAGTGATGAAGATCCAGGCGGTGGAGGTGCCAAGACGTGACACGATGTCACGGATCGAGGGACCTTAGCCAGCATAAATACAGAGTCTAAGTTGCTTTGATACGTGGCTTTGATGCTGTAAACACGACAGGGTCCCAGAGAGCAGGGTTCAAGCGACGCTGTCATGGTGCTGCTAGCTAGGACCTTTTTTGGTGTTCAATGTCTGAAGAAAGCCCATCTCCTTACGAGCTGCCATGAGTGTTTCCACGAGGGAACTGTAAAGTAATTATTAAGAACCTCTACCAACGTTTGTGACTTTGGCATGTTGTAGTGTTTAAGCTTCAGTCACAGTCACATTATTATACTCAGGTACTACTTCGTCTTCAGTGATTCTCTTGGACAACTGCTCTATGACAAGACGATATCTAGGTATGGTATGGAAATGTAGCCCAAGCCTTCATGCACCCTTGCCTTGGAAGAATTTGAAAAAGCACGGGTGTTTGGTAATAGACGGGTTTGGTTTTTAATCTCGGCACGAGAAGAAATCCTTCAGCAAGAGGGGCATGGAAGAAAAGCCCAGAGCTGTACACACTAATGCCTGTTATTTTGTTTCACCTTTCTGATTTTGTTTGCTCGAGTTCCTTCTTCCTTACCTGCCTTGCTATTCAGGTTGTTTATACGACGCAGGATATATATACTGTATATACCCCGCAAGTCTCTCCCACGTCAAGCCCGACTGAGCAAGATATTGGTGATTCATCGGCCGGGGATGATCGGTGTGTACTATACCTCAGGTTGCGATGAAGGGTTGGAGAGCCAAATAACTCGAGGAAACAAAGGCGTAGAGTGATGCAGACTGCCCAAACCGGTCTTAATTTTGATCCTGATATGGCATGTAAATATGTCAGCAGTATCTATCTAACAGCGACCCAGTAGGAGAAAGTCTTGCAGGTACTGCTAGCGAAAAAAGACTGCGTTTAGAGTTCCTTCTCGGCACCATGATTATTTAATGACCAAGACGATACTGAGAAGAAAATAATTCAAAACGAATTCTTTGCTTGGAAAGACTTGGTGATAAGGATCAGTGCCTTGAAGGGAGAAAAGGGAAAGAGGAAGAAGAGAGATTTTTTTGGTGGAGTGATGGTTATAGGTGGAAACTTGAGATTCTCTGGGGCTGGGACTTGTGGCTGTGCTATATTGTATGTGGACCATTCTAGTTGTGTGGCTGGTTTGGTGAGAGTTGCACTTGATGTGAGTGAGCGAGCTCAGTCGAAAGCCAATGAGGCTCAAGTGCATACTTGCCTAGTCACGTTGCTCTTATTTATACGGAGATCGTGCAAGACGACCAGGTAGATCTATTTCCTGTCGTGACATGTTGCAAAGCCTTTTCTCGCTATTCACGTATTCTAAAGTCTGCACGTCCAAGTCCTAAAGTCGATATCTGAAGCTATGCTTCGCGGCTCTAGGTGAATGATATCAGAAACCCTTTTGATGCATTTATCGTCGCTCGACGCATCCTCTCACAATGCGTAGACAGGAGTGTATTAGGCGGGGCCAAGCGAAAGTGCGCTATCTCGTCGTACTACTGTTAAGTACCTGGACAGCCGAAAAATTGCATGTAGCTCAGGTCAGACACGCGGCATTTCGCCGCGTCTAAGTCCCACGACTTCAAGTAGTAGTCGCATACACGAACGCCTCCAAGACCAAGTCTGACAAGATCTCCTTGCCGACATGCGTCTTGAGCCTAAGCGAGTATGTATGTCAGAACCGCACACGCGCAGTCAGCGCAGCACATGCATACCTACATTTCGCCTCCGCCTTCAACCTCACTCCTCACTCAACCTTAACCAGACAACAAGCGGTAGCAACAGCATTGGTCACAAGATACCTACCTCCCCGATTCAGACCCGATCATCTTTCTCAAATTGGCATCTTTTATCCACATCTCCACCTCCCGGCTCAGGTTCCATTCGGATAGTCGAAATAGATTAGAGTATTTCCTTGGATTGGAAGAATAGGACGTGGCTAAATTAAAAGCAAGTAGAAACCCCGGTCCTCTTTCCTTGAAAAGTCCAACCGTTCACCTATCCTATACTTTGGTCGTGGTATTTCCCCGCGTCATTCGTATGCACATCTCTCTTTATTCCTTTCTAGGGATAAGTCTTGGTATTCATCAAGAGGCCCCCTGGAGCAGGCAGATAGATTGATAGAGGTAGGTAGGTACGTAGGTCGGGTCATAATGGATAAATAGAACGCAACATGCGCACCATGCCGTAGACGTCTCTTATCCCAGGGTCTCCTTTCTTTTTCTTTCCTCTTCGTTACCCATACCTATTACATACAGCCAGCAAAATGCATCTCCTACTCTCCCTTACCGCCGCGGTTCTGGCACCTACTATCAGCCAGGCCTATCCGACCGGCGACGTCTCCGCTCCCCTCTACAGCCGGGAGAATCTGTGCAGCTTGAAGTCTCCGCCGGCCCTCTGCCAGCCGGATCCTACGGTGACCGTTGAGGAGACGGCGCGGCGAGCGTACAAGTTCTACCGCGCTTTCGTGGTCGATGGTGACCCGAGGACTATGTTTTCGCTGATCGACTCGTCGTATATTGTAAGCCATACTCGCTAGGTAGTCTGGTTAGGGTGTCGCTCTTCTGTGGACCAGCGAGAAGGTGAACAAGAAGACCAAGGAGAAGAGAGAAGAGACGTATAGGCGAGAAGAGAAGAAAAGAGAAGAAAAGAAAAGAAACAATGGCCAGAGAACCGAACTAACGATTTACTCGTGACGAAACAGCAACACCACCCCGGCTACGCAAGCGGGCCCCAGACCATCTGGTCCCTCTTCTGCAGCGGGAACAAGATAGGCAGCGAGGCGAGCACGGCATGGTGCTTCGACGCTAGCACGAATATGTCGTATGCGCGATACTCGACGACGGACAGGTGGCGCTGGGTCGACGGGTGTGTTCACGAGCACGTGCGTATTATATATTTACTTGTCGCTTATAATTCCTCGTTTCCTCGCTTTTCAGCCGGCAGCGAGCCGAAGGGCACAGAGAGAGAACTAACTAACTGACTCACTTCGCAAAATATATAGTGGGACCAAGGCGAGACGATTCCTACTGGTAAATGCTACAAGCTGAACACGACCGCACCCGCGGTTTGACGACAAGAACAATGATAAGGATATGGTATCATTTAAGGGTGGCTTACGTTGCGTCTTACAGGCGATTGCGATGCTGATAATGCCGACGAAGCGACGGGGGTAGTACCACGGACCGTTGCGAAAGTGTGTACATAGCATGTGTGTGTGTGTGTGTGAGGTTTCCTCACTCTAGGTCAGCCTGTTGGTTGGTATATAGTTCATGCAACATGGATTTAGTCAAATGACATTGGAAAACTACTACTTGAAAGGAGACAAGTCAAGAATATATGCATAGTGCGAATAGTCCTTTTGCGCAAGAATTGATTCTTATCCACCTAACCTCACCCAATCAACACAGAGTAGTGAACTATGAGTAGACAGCGAGGGGACGTAAGACGGATGAAATGCTACCTAGCTCGCGCCCAGTCTAACTATACACCTATTCATGTACTTGGCTCTGCAAAAAATGCAGATGGCGTAAGGGGTATACGACGTCTGTTCCTATCTTCATCTCTGTGGACTCCTCGTCCAGAGATATCCAGTACGTTGCACTCTTCTCGCCGCACCTAAATAGCCCCTGAAACTTTATTCCTTTCTCTCAACTTTCGATGGAGGAAAGCAGCGGCTAGTTAAAGTTGATTTCTTGTTTGTAAATGTAAAAAGTTTGTTGTCATGCTCGGTCAGTGTTAATCTTAAGCGGTACAGCTGTAGCACAGGCTGTAGGATAGCTTAATCAATAGCATGACTACTGCTTGCACTAGGAACTACTTTTTATGTACCCGTGACGTAGATAGGAAGTTGTGCAGATCTGAGACATAAATCGTGAGGCTTCATGCTGCAACCTGAGAATGTCTTGGATACAGATACTACCTAGTGTCAGTGGTGGTCTGTGCTCAATCATATTAACCACTATCTACCAAGTGAGCGGGTAAACTTAGGTGGGTATAAAAAGGCTACCACCTAAAAATTTCACATGGCAGACTTTTTTTCCCTACAACATGAAACAACCGCACCTACAGACTCTAAGGTTGTAATGAGCGCGGCCAGTGTCGCTAAGGAGGAAAGGTCTCTCTATACTACTAAATTTCTAGTTTTCCCATGCTCCGCTCAGCCGGTCTATAAGCATGTAAGCGACAACTGGGGTGTATAACTTGCATAGAAGGGTAAAAAACTCCTAAGAGACAGCCTACTGCAATACAGCAAGTAGGTTAGGTAAGTTAACCAACCAATCTGTTTCTCTCCTTTTCTCTATCTATATACATACCTACCTCTGCCTTTCTTTCTTTCTTTCTTTCTTACTTTCTTACTTTCTTACTTTCTTACATCAGCCCTCACCCTTGCTCAACGTTGTGGAAATTGGAAATGATGAGGAAAAAGGGATCCTATGCCAACCAAAGAAGCTGGCAATGAGGCCTACAATTGAATGTACCAATTGTTCCTGCTGACCATTTCACCTTACATCCTTCACTCCCCTTAGCTTTCTTTACCTCAAATCTTGTTATTTCCGCACAAGCAAAGCAAGAAAGGAGAAAATAAACTTGCTACTTATATGGATCATATTTTTAACCAATGGTCTTGGATCAGGTCATACATATCACCCCGAGGGTTGTCATTTTATCTATAGACTCAACAGTTTGTTAATGCACGTGAGACCAGCAAATCAAAAAGAGTTCGTAACACGTTCATATTTGCAATCGACTTGCGTCCTCCAAATCCATGCATTCCCCTCCAATTCGCCAATGGGTATATCATAATCCAGTAACTCCATTCATATGTACCCTTATTCCCACAAACCATATAGTTGATGCACAGTTGTCTGCCTTGTCACATGCTATTATAGCTATCTCTTTTAGACCATTTGGTTCTCGGTATCCTGTTCCGCCACGGTCGGTCCGGCTTGCGCAATGGCATAGAGCTCGACATCAGAGCCAAAGTCTACGGTTGATAGTTAGAACCACGGTGATATAATGTGTGGGCACGGGTCTCTTGCCATCGCTATGAGGAGCGTCTCCCGTCTCTTCCGCATCCTCTGGCTGTCCTGCCTCTGCTTGTCGTTCTTCATCATTAGTCTGAGGGGGCGCTGAAATCGCGGTTTGGTTAGCATATGCATACCTGCCATTCGGGTGAGAAAACCAGAGAGGGAGCACCGATTTTAGAGACTTAGAGAATCCCTACCCTTAGAAACCCAAAAACGTTGCACAACCCAGCCAACTGGGACCAGCACAGTTGACACCAAAAGGGCTGTCAAGCCAATGATGGCCGTAGGGGGCCAATCTAGGCTAGCGGATCCGTAGGAAGTCATGTTGTCGTGAGTGGTTTTGAAGGGTGAGTATTGAATAGACATGAGATTCAAGGTAGGATGATTAGCTTGGAGCTCTTGGTAGCGAGTGGGCTAAGGAAAAAGTCCAGCTGTGCGCAAGACAAAGCCGTGGACTGTAATTCAAATCCCAGTTTGGGTCCATCGCGCATTCTACGGATTAATTTTGAAGATATATAAAAGACCAAGCTACGTACTCGTAGGTAGTTGTTGTAGGTAGTTGTCGTAGGTCTACAGTGTAACAATTAGGTTCGCACTGACGTTGATTGATTGAGTGATTGGCCCGTCAATTCCTTCAGGTCGTCACCCCAGCTGGGATTGGCCGTTGTCGCAGATTGTGAAGTTTACTCCGGTTTCGGGGAAATGATGTTTTACTATCGAGAGGCGGCTCTAGACCTAATGCATCAGGGGTTCCCCAGAGTTCCTACATTTGCTCTGTTTCTAACCTATTTAGTATGGAAGGTGGAGCAACCTCTAGAATTTAGCAGAATAACTGCTCTAACCTGCTGCGACCTTGTTGGCGCCGCCTTGCGCACTCATTTTTACAACCTCACCTTTTGCAAGGCCGCCCTCAAGCCCCCAGGCCCTCACCTCTACAACCTACCTTTTGCAAGGCCGCCCTCAAGCCCTCGAGCCCTCACTCCTACAACCTACTTTTTGCAAGGCCTGCCCTCAAGCCCTCGGCCCTCACCACTACAACTCACTTTTTGCAAGGCCTGCCTAATTGCGCCGCGCCCTCACCTCTGCAACCTACTCTTGGCGCCGCCCTCGAGGCCCTACTCTCAACAAACCTCGACCTCTGCCTGCACCTGCCCTCACCGCCCTACTCGCAACGACCCTCGCCTCGCTAGAGCCGCCTGCGGTAGCCTCGCAAGCTACGCAAATAGTCACTTTAGAAGGCTTTAAGCCAGCCCCTTATTACAAAGTACGCCAACACTCTCAGCCAACAGAACGTTTTTATAGCCAGCTCAACTAGGTAACGTTAAGCAAGGCTAAAAGGCTGTTTTTAGCTTCTATTCTATTAACAATCTTAAAACTTGGCGGTTTTTTAAAGTGAGTATATACAATGCGATTATCTCTTTAACGCCGGAACTCCCGCCCTACCCCTGTCGCTACGTCGCCACTCTCCACTGTTTATTAACTATCTTTATTAGGTTGCTATTACATTATTAAACTTAGAATACTAGGTGTAGCTGTAAAAGATTTAGTTCTGTAGCTTATAATGGTAACTCTTTCTGGTACATGTGGCGCGGGCAAAATTAGGTAAGAAATAAAGTACCTTTAAATAAAACTTTTGATTAGTTAAAAATCTCTACATCTTGTACTAACAGGGGTAGGGCGGGAGTTCTGGCGTTAAAAAGATAGTAAAAAATAAGGTTAAAATAGTAGTTGCAGCAGTTATTCTGCTAAATTTCAGAGGTTGCTCTATTTTCTATACTAAATAGGTTAGAAACAGAGCAAATGTAGAAATTTTGTAGAACTTCCTAACGCATTAGGTTTAAAAGTTGTCTCTCGATAGTGAAACATCGTTTCCCCGAAACCGGGGCGAAGTTGGGGAGCAGGGTTTCCTTGGCAGAACTTGCCCTTAAGCACTGTACTTGTACAGTCCGTGCTTTTTCCCCGTCCTAATTGATCTGCACTATAAGCAAAAGGCATATACATTGTACAAGGGTCTGTCTGGGGAAAGGTACTTATATATAGGGGAACGCCAAAAACCTGATAATCGCCTCCCCTGTTGACCTGAGGGTGGGCGACCAACATCTCCTGGTAATGTATGTAGCCTACAGATGTACAAGGCATACATTGCTTACCCATTTTGCTTATGTAATAAGGGTAGTAGTTTCCTATGCAAACTTGCCCGTTCAGGAGCAGGGTCGACAAAATGCCACTTGGATGTGTGTGGTATTTTGTTGACTTCGCTTCTGCCTGTTGGGGCTTTGTTGTTATCGCGTGCGTATTGCAAGTACGGTTTGTCATGCCTCCACGTCGGACCGTGTTGGGAACTTAGTTTACACATGGCGTGCTTCAATATTGTCATATTCGAAGTTCAGATCTCATCTTAAGGGCCCTCCCGCGAGACTCTCGGTAAGGCCGCCCCTGGTTACTCCAATATGGGTTACATAGCGGGCCGGGGCTCTCGATCGGCATATTGAACCGGTACAACGAACCACCGTGTTTGTTGCGTCATCCCCTTTTTGCATTTTCCATAACCCATTCTGGCCCCATTCCCATCTGGACTCCATACCTAGAAACATCCCTGTCACGTTATGCGGCGGTGACTAGATACACAAATCAGGGGTTGATTGCCAAGAATAGACACCGAAATGACGAATATACCTGTTTAACAGTGATTGGTCAGGTGATAGTCTGACAGTAGTGAGTGATGCTTGTCCTTGCCTCTGTGGTGATGTAGTCATTCATCCCGAGCGGGTCGTTGAATGCTGCGCTCAGATTGTAGAAAAAGCCATTAGGTCCCTCCCGACAGTTGCATGCCAAACGCTGGTAAGATGTAGCTTAAGACGAGCAAGGGGGAGGCCGCATTTTCCTATCCCACCTTTTCAAGCAGAAGCAGCAGCACTCTGAAACTCGTGATGATAATGACGAAAAGTCGATGACCCCCGTCCGAAGTCACTCAACTTACGCACGCCCGGCAATCCTAGCCCGTCTGGCCTCCTCCTCCTTCTTTGCCTCGACGCGGCGCAAGAAGTCCTGTCTCGAAGCGAACGATTCCTTGGACTTACCCGCCAGCTCCAGCTCGTCCTTGATCCCTTCCTTGTCGACGAAGCCGGCCCAGTCCATACGGCTCTTCTCGACCACGTTCAACTTCTTGGCCTTCACCCTCTGCTGTTCGCGGATCTCTAGGCGCGTGTTCATGCCTAGGTTCAGGTCGTTGCGCTGCGCTAGGCCTTCGATCACGGGTTCGAAGCGCGAGCGGAATGCTTTCCGGGGCTTGGGCTTTTGTTCTTCGTCGTCTTCATTGTTGTCATTTGCGGCCTCCGGGTTCTTGTCGGGGTCTAGAGAGGCGAGGTAGAGCTTCGCTTCCGCCGAGTCCCGCGCTACTAGTTTCTCCTCCGTGTGGACTTTTCCAGCAAAGTTGTACGTGCGCTTGATTTTGATCATATTAGGTGGGTCGCCCTTTCCCTTGCCGCTGGGATCTTCTGACACTGCCTTGCTAGTATCTCTATTTGCGCCGTCTCGCTGAGTAGTGTCCTGCATCGCGTCTACTTTCGGAGCTTTCGAAGGTATGATAGGCGCCGCCGTCATTTTCGACCAAAGATCATCGACATCGATGGTAATAGGTCCGGAGGCAGCGTGTGCCTTCCGTTCCGCCTTTTCCTGCGCTCGCTGACTTCTCGTCTTGATGAGACCACCTTCGCCTCCTTCATCCCCATCGACGGCGGCGTCATCGCCCCCAGCCTTCTTTCGACGCCGTTTTCCCTTCTGTACGATAGCCTCGTCGCCCGAGTTCTCGAAATCGACATCGTCCGCCGCATCATCGTTGCCCGTTCGCTGTCTTTTGGCAGTCGCGCCGCCACTATTGTTGTTGTTCTTCGCATCGCCGTCGATCCCTTCGGCTTCGGATTCGGACTCTGATCCCTCCTCTGCCGGCGCCGCCTCAGGCGCGAAGTCCGAGTCATTTTCAGAGGCGTAATCTTCGTCGATGAGCGGATCCGCAGACATATTGAAATAAAGATCCCTTTAATTGCTGCCCTGCAGCACGATGATTTGGGAGGTGAGAGATTCCGAGGTTTTGTAGGGAGCGCGGCGCGGAACGTTAGAGACCAATTGCCCTTTTAAGGTTGTTTAAGCTAAGCTTTTAGAAGTGACGCATCTGTCGGAGCTAAAGAATTGAAGGATTTAAATTTTAATTTAAGTGGGGAAGGCGAACTACCCGCAGCAGTCTTGGCCCCCACTCAGACCCGGGGATACGGGTCTGAACAGATTTCAGGGTCCTCAAATAGCAGTCGTTTGAGACACGTCAATCTTCTACGTTAACGCCCTGGTTCTGGGGTGTTATAAAAACGAGTATCTTTTGACCCAGTAATAGTACCTGGTAACCATGCGTCTGTTGCTAGTAAATCGGACCATCCAAACAGCTGCCATCTGTTCTCTGATTTACCAGATCTTCCGATTTGCCGTTAGATGATTCCCCAAGAGCAGAGCATCGTGATAAGACTATGTAATCAAGCCGCCTCTCCCATATGATTCTATTCAGGGCTCACGTGAGCCAAATAAACACAAGTCAAGCCTTCAGAATGCTTATTTCATACTAAAACCCTACGATTCTCGAGGGCTTGTATTGTATTACATAACCCAGTGCCATGTAAGGCCGGGCATTTCACTTACCGACCTCATAGCGACCAGTTTGTTTTCCCAATTCATGACAGCATTAGCAAGTCGTATTGTCAATACCAGACACACCCTCGTATCACCATCGGGTCTACATAGTGTAGAGCCCCCTCACACTACCTCATTAGCGACCTCCTCGTAGCCGCCTCTCCTTCGTCCAGACAAGCCCAGCGCCATCGCAGCCGGGCTTTCATAAACCTCAGTGTAGTTGATGCGCTCTCCTCCAAACTGCGCGTCGCCATTCTCCCTCCGGCCGAACGTGGGCGCTGGATCACACCAGAAATCCCTACAGTTCTGTACATAACCCTGGCTATACGGGTTTTGCTTCTTGCGCATCTTTTTCCCGGTCGCCGCTCCACGCCCTGTCGCCGTTTCTATAAAGGTATCAACGCCAAGGATGCGACTCCATTGCTGCAAGAAACTCCGATGCTTGTGTCCGTGATGACCCTTGCGTGCCCCAAGCGGATCGTCTGCTGCCGAAGGAGGCACTCCGGCATCTGGATGGTTGGGATCTAGCGGCGCTCCTGTGCTGGTGAAAGCCGAGCCTAGGCCTCCCGAGCTGCCGTCTTGTATGCCGTACATGTTTTCGTAGGTTGTCATGGCGCGGGCGACCTGGATGAATTGCACAAAGATGAGCATGCTAACCCAAGTCAGCTGCAAAGTCGCCCAGATACCAAGCAGCACCATGTACGGGTCGGCGCTGACGACCTTGCAGAGCGACTCGGACAAGATCGCGCACTCGGATGACTCGGATTCAGGCAACTCTGAAAAGTAATAATACAGTAACCAGTCAAAGGCGAGAACGCCAAGAATCAAACTTATTAAGTAAATAAAGAAATGACGGTGGTTGTTAACGCCAACGCAGTTGTTAACCCATGGGCAATGGCTGGAAAGACGTCAGCTTTGAGATCTGTAAACACAGGCGACCCAAGGACTTACTGGTCGTGTTTGGCAACACATCGCTGACACCGTCTACAATGTTTACTTCGAAGGGGTGTGCGGATCATGCAAGTCACACAGAAGTTGGTCTCGTCAAACTTCCACAGACGCAGTAATTCATCTATGACAGCCTTTTGTTCCGCAATACCATTTAGCTTGGGGACAAAACCAGGGTCGAAAGTCATCGATGCTGCGTAGAAGTAGGCCGTGAAAGAGTAAAGCACCAGGAAGATTAGATTGAGGACCGGATGGCCGGCATATGTGGCTGTCATATGTTAGCTAGCTGACAGGACGAAAACGAAAAATGACAACATACCTGGAACGACTACCAGCAGCCATTGAACGCCGATTAGGAACAAAGACCCAGCAAAGATCCCGGCCAGCCATGGCTACGCGCGTAATTAGCAGCGAGATACCGAGGCTATCACATAGATCGGAAAAAGCTTACCGTCTTATGAAGTTGTCTCATATCCGGTGGCGCATACTCGAGAACTTGGTTCGTAACCCATTGGAACCCGAAAGCGACAAATAGGGCGATAAATACAGACAGGAAGATGGGCAGGCGCGACACAATCAGAAGCTCAACCCAGATCATCAAGGTGGGTAAGAGGAACAAGAACTTGTTCATGAAAGTGCGTTTATCTTTGAGGAAGAATGAAGAGCCCGGCCACCAAGGCACCGCCGGATGTCCGTCTTCGTCATAACCACACTCTCTCAGGGCGCGATGCCAAGCATTAACGGTGTTCAAGTCCTTTGCCGTTATCGCGGGAGTCTTGCCCGTCAGTGTCTTGGCAAATCGATCTGCCCCGTATTCTATGAGTTTTAGAATGCATTGAGGCGATCCTTTGACCAAGGCCCAGTGTAGCGCTGTAAAGCCCTGTTCGTCGGTCGTATGCACACTTGCGCCCCAACGCAGGTAGAGATCGACGCATTGCGGGAACCCTTTATACGCAGCCCACATGAGGCTCGTATGCCCATAAGCATCGGCCACGTCGACTGGGATACCCTGATGTAACAGCAAAACGACCAGCAGCGCATTGCCGTTGAAAGTAGATATGTGTAGCGTATTGTACCCTTGCGCGTCCGTGATCAAGGGATCGGCTCCATGCTGGAGTAGCAAATCCACCGTGTAGTAGTTAGAACGCTGAGCAGCCCATTGAAGCGGCGTCGCCACAGACTCGCCTCCCTTTTTGTTGATGTCGGCCCCTTGCTCGATCAGGAATTTGCACATGGCAAACTGGTTATTTATGGCAGCCCACTGAAACGGCCGGGGTCAGTACCATT
>Ga0247782_1000524_pt1 | contig 19401 bp, 13 predicted proteins | sample UWRJL019104C5_FD_179928 | JGI IMG/M metagenome (GOLD analysis project Ga0247782, IMG submission 179928) | Plant litter microbial communities from Arlington Agricultural Research Station in Wisconsin, United States - UWRJ-L019-104C-5 | ecosystem: Environmental > Terrestrial > Plant litter >...
AGGGGGGCCATACAAAGCACTAAGTTGCATACAAAACACCAAGGCACTACGCCAGCAAGGCTGAATATAGTCATTTTTGTAGGCTTCAGATTGCAAGACAGTACGAGTGTAAGTATGTTGGCAGGTATCGTACGTTATGGGGGGGCGCCACTCACTAGTGTGGTGGAGACATAGTACCTGACATGGGTACACTTATCTCTTCACACACCAAGTAGACCTTGGTCTATCCATTTTAGGCTCGTCAGTGGCTTGGTTGGCAAATTCCACTCTCCCAGAGGGAGTACTTATCGATACCTACCTGCCTACAGCAAATATGCTGGTTTCAACCCTGAAATAGAAAGTACCTAAAGGTATTCATGTACCCTGGTACCTGTAGCCTTTCGACGGTTGATTCATCCACTGCCACTGCTAGCCACTGGGCACCCTTTGACTGCTCCATCACCAAACTTTTCGACACCTTTAGCCTTTTCGATCAGCCATTCACTGTTTGCCGAGCATTCGACTGATCTCCCTTGCGCTACCCCTTGACGACCGCCTTCTTATCCTCCTCATCCATTTGCGATCGTTCTGTACTATCAATAACTTGCGTGCTGGTCGCCTTTGTTGGCTGGCTGTCCCATTCCTCTTACCTGGCGCTTTGTTCCATCAAAGTCCCACACACGTCAGATCTCCCTAATTCTGTCGCGTGGACGGACGCACGAGTTTCGCGTTGTCCTCCCTCCATATCCAACTCGCATTTCTTCACCTACATCCAACCCGCAAAAGGCTTGATCGCCGACATCATCAATACCAACAGAATACATTTAAGGCATTCCCTTTCCATCTTTGCTGCATGAATGGTTACCTGCAACTTTCCTTCCCGCGCCAGATATGAGGGTCCGTGGTTAGGGGAACCCAGATCTGTCCTCCCTCCGCATCATGGCTCCGAGTGCTGGCTATCGGGAGTATTTCCCAAATGCTCCCCGTGTCGCCAGAGATAGGGCCAGTGAAAGGGAGCGCGACCGATATAGCAAATCAACAGATACATCCGAAAACCGCCAGAGGACTGCTACTCCCGCTCACTGCGATGCCAAGCACGACTCATCCGCATCGGAAACTGCGCGACCCCTAAACCAAGATACAAGCACCGAGTCTTCGCAAGGCGACTTGCTCAATGGTGTCGGATCTGCTAGCTCTCACGCAAGCACTTCTTCCTCTATATTCAGTTCCCACAATGGCATGACCGCTTTAAATGTCATTGCCCATTCCTCGAACAACGACACCCCACTGACTGCCGCTGGGTCACCCGCATACAATAGTAATAATAATATTAATGCTGCTCGGCCGTCAAAGGAAAACCTCGCTACCGCCTCTAAAAATGCCGGTCAATCTGACTCTACGAGCCTCACCGCCGCTATGAAGTCGTCTGCCACTCCTCCCAGTGTTATTAAGCGCCTCCCGGCCCGAGACCCCAATCGTCCAATACAGGGAATGAAGTCTTCGCAGTACGATGCGTCGCTTGATAGAACTTTATCTTCGTCTTCGTCAGAGAGGAGAAATGCCAAACCACAATACAAGCCCTTCGGCTCGGTACGTGAACCAATACTACACTATACTATACATGTTGTAAAGGGGGGGCGTCATCTAATTCTGGTGTGAAATATCTGGCTAATATGTTGCTGTATAGGAAGATGACGCCCCCCCTCCGGACCCGCGCCTCTCGAAGGGTAGCTGGCTAGACTACATCAATGTCGACTTTCACCTCCCCAAGGCACGGCTGCGCCAGAGTCCGTACAACCTAAAACCATATAATTATGATTCCGCCACGTCAATCGGACCTGGACCACCAACTCAGATTGTAGTCAGTGGATTCAATCCATTGATTAACTTTTCCAAAGTCGCGAACTTCTTCATTGCTTTTGGCGACATAGCAGAGAGTAGCAATAAGATGCATCCCGATACCGGGAGCTATTTGGGCTTCGCCACGTTCCGTTTCCGTGACTCGAAGCCTCAACCCCGTCGGCCGGCTCTATCTGCTGCCGATTCTGCGAAGAAAGCTGCGAGAGCAATGAATGGATACAAGATTGATGGGTATCAGGTCAAGGTTGAATTTGATCGTGACGGCAAAAAGAGCAGGGAAATGCTCGAGGCAATCATTAAGAAAGACCGAGAGGAGACGACCCGAGCTACGGCCACACCAGCTGTGCCCACAGGCCCAAGATTACATGCTGAAAGCATCCCATCTTCGTCCTGGCCCCACGGTGAGAATACCGCCGCCCCGAAATCTAAAGCAGATGGCTTTTCGCGCCCCCCTCCGACTGCACCCAAGGGTCCTGCGGCCGAGCGACTACGACAACCCGCCGAAGCGACGAGTTGGGTACTCTCCAAGCCAAAGCCATATCTGGCGGCCGTGCCATCTGTACCTAGCACGCTCAGAGGCGAACCCTACTTATTCATCCCGGAATCAAGTGTTCCCGTGATGGGCAGCACTGTTCCACACATGAAGAAACGCCTTAAGTCATACCTATTCGACGATATTCGTACCGATCGTATGGGTTATTATATTATCTTCCCCAATACTAGCAGAGGTCGCGAGGAGGCCTGCAGATGCTTTCATGCGGCAGATGGCAGCACTTTCTTCACCTACACCATGGCGATGAAGCTCCACAATGCGACGTCTATGAACTCATCATATCCTAACATCCGACCGAGACTGGGCGAGCCGGAAAGGCGGCCGGTAGGCGATGCGCGTTATAGAGAAGAGCATCAGTACCGGCCTCGCGAAGAAAGGCGTCAGCTTGAGGATAGCATCTTGGAAGAAGAGAGGAAGCAGAGAGCACAAAACTTTGACCCCGTCATTGAGGCCATTGAAGTGGTCCGTCGTGAGATGATGGAACACTTGATCAAAAACTTGCGGACCAAGGTCGCGGTGCCCGCGCTTTTCGCTTTCCTGGATCCTGCAAAACATGTAGCAAAGAGACGCAAGCTGAATCTCGAGGATCCAACTGGACCCCTACGGCCGACCATCAATGTCGAAGATCATGACATGTCACCTGCCAGTACTCCTAATTCGCGTGCTGATCCAATCGAACGCAGAACCGCGCGACTTAATGTTACTGCTTTGCCTCGGATTAGGAAAGCGAAAGGCCAGGGCGCTGCTCAGCGCAACTATGGATTTGCCGACCCATTTGCTCGCAAGCGACCTTCCGTGGTGCGCAATGCTTTCCGCTCCTTGCATCATCGCTTGCAGCCGGATAGCGATGACGAGGCATCTGAAGGCGAGGGCGAGGCTCGTGATTCAATTGCACGAGATACTGAGGAGCCTGAGTCACGACCTCGGAGTCGTATGAGTACTGATGAGGATGTGTTCGAGGACGGATTTGGAGATGAGGATTCTATGACGGAGGCTAGCTTTGTGGTTAGTGATGGGGTTATGAGAACGAAGAAGCGGAAGCTAGACTTGCATGTTGAGGCTGCCATAAAACGCCAGAAGAAATCTGACGAGGAACTTTTCGGGGTCACCATCGACACGTTAGAAAACGAGTTCCCCAGTCCTACCGAAGACATTGTCCTTCCTGATGCTGATTCCATGGATTCCAAGGTGTCAGAACCGGTTGAGCTTCTCACAGCTACTGACAAGTCCAAAGGCAAAAAGAGAACTACTGTTACCAAGGCTAAAAAGAAAACCAAGAAGCAGCTTTTCGAGGAACGAGAGGCGATGAAAAAGCAACAGGAGGATGCATATGTTCAAGAGGCACTTGAGCAAGCACAAAAGGTTGAGGCCGAGCCTGATGCGCCCCTTAAGAAGCCGTCGATTGTCGAGGAAGTTGAGGAAGAGAAGCCAATACCTAAGGATGATCGCTTTTCCGACAAGGTGGTCCCAGCTATGGCCGTCCCTACAGCCTTCAAGCTGGCCTTGGAGACAATGCAGGATCTCGATATTCAGGCCAAGGATCAACCAGACGTCAACAAGCTCAAGAAGAGGACGCAGCCTAGCGATGTTGGAGCTCCCCGGCTATGGATATGGAAGCATAATCGGATACGCGAACTTAATGCTAGCGAGGGCGCACTTCCTGGCGACAGTCTGACCATTGAGGGCTACTATGTTCCGAACTCAACGGGCTCGGCTCGCACCGAAGGTGTTAAAAAGATCCTCAATTCAGAAAAGTCCAAATACCTCCCACACCATCTTAAAGTCCAGAAAGCCCGCGAAGAGCGACAGCAACGAGCTGCCAAGAAAGACACTAGAGATGCAGTTGCTGCGGCAGCCGAAGCTGCGCGGCTGGCGGCGGAGAAATTGCTTGCCAAGGGAAATTCGAGAGCCAACCGTGCCAATAACCGACGTTTTGTGGCCGATTTGAACGACCAGAAGAAGACGCTAGGTCAGGATTCTGATGTATTGCGCTTCAACCAGCTTAAAAAGCGGAAGAAGCCAGTCAAGTTCGCTCGTTCTGCCATCCACAACTGGGGACTCTACGCGATGGAGAACATCAACAAAGACGACATGATTATCGAGTACGTCGGCGAACAGGTCCGGCAGCAAATATCTGAAATACGGGAGAACCGGTACCTCAAGAGCGGCATCGGCAGCAGCTACTTGTTCCGAATAGATGACAGCACGGTTATCGATGCGACAAAGAAGGGTGGTATTGCTCGTTTCATCAACCACAGCTGTATGCCAAACTGTACAGCCAAGATCATCAAGGTAGAAGGCAGCAAACGCATCGTCATCTACGCGCTTCGAGATATTGCACAGAGTATGTTATCCACCCCCGCTGCCATTTGCCCCGTCTGAAACAAGTGAGACTGACCCGTGGTGTACAGATGAAGAGTTGACCTACGATTATAAATTCGAGCGCGAAATTGGGAGCTTGGACCGTATCCCGTGTCTCTGCGGAACGGCTGCATGTAAAGGATTTCTCAATTAATCTGTACAGGTCATTGTCAACTCTCGGCATCATCAGCAACTGGCGTCTCTGGAAAGCTGTGCTATCATTTTCTGAGCTCCCATCCTCCCATGGCTTCGTGGCTTATGGTTTCATGACCGCCTTAGCATTTCTCTTAGTCTCTTTTGCCGTACCCAGATGCGCGCAAATCCAACGTGCTTGGGTCAACCTCGGTATATAATGCATTTGACTGGCGGCTTTCAAAATGGGCGCAGGGGCATCAGGGAAAAGTTGTAATTTTAGTTGGCTGTCTACGGGAAGTAGCCCGTACACGGCCAGGCGTTTACCATGTTTTCCGCCGTTCACGAGGGTAGAAAGAGGAGTAGATGCTAGCATCAGAACAAAAATATGGTCAATGTTGCAAGACAGGCAACATACCTAGATTAATTGATTACTTGAGGTAGCGAAGCTCAGTGTTTCGATGTTCCTAGTGAGGGCCAGGAGCGTCGTCGTGCAAATCCTGTTGCCTCGACGTCCAGCCGCCAACCTCGACTACAGTAGTTGCAAATGGCTAAAGGTTAGCTAAATACATGGATCTAAGTATTGGAGTGCTAACTGCCCCACAATACTTACAACTTACTACCTGCATACAGTGTGCAAATAATGACCTAACGTAACTAGCATATGTACTACTACAACTACAAGAGTACCGCTACTACTACTTACGTTCTGGAATGTAAGCCCATCATATAACAATTCAGAATAACATCACGGTCTCTCATACAACCCAGCTTCAAGAACAGAGGAAGCTTATGAAGAAAACCAAATAACCAGAAGATCATGGTCAGTAAATATATCCAATTCCTGCCTCATTTGTCAAAATAAACGAGAACAAGGGAAGAAGAAGCCGAAGCCGCAGCCTGAGGACAAAAGAGAGACAAAAGAAAGACAAAACCCGGCTAACTTGGTGTGAAAACACACACGTTCCATAGCCTCCGAAACGGAAAGCACCATCAGGCGGCGGAGGGGCGACTGCCCCAAAGGAGCGGCAGTCGAAGCTCGCCAAAGAACACAATATCTCGGCGCGCGAGGAGCGCGAGATCAAGGAGGCCTTTGCACTGTTCGCCGAGCCCATGGATGGAGAGAAAGAGGGCGTTATACCGATTAAGGATGTGAGGCGGGCTATGGTGTAAGTTTTGCAGGTCTTTCTCACTCACTCACTCTGCGGTTCTGTTTTCATTCTTATGTGTTTGATTGCGTTTCCTCGTACGCGTATACGCTGTGGTATACATATATACATACACGTATATCAAATGTGTGGCTATTCGTCTGTCCCTTTTTTCATACAGAGAATGTCTCTCCTCTAAAAACTGTGTATCAAACTTCAAAATTTTAAAATCGTCGGATACTCACTCCATCTCACCGCGGTCTTCCCATAACAACAACACAACTACTACCTACACAAAGATTTACATACACAGAACAAAAAGAAAGGGAAAAAAAAAAACTTACCAAAAATAAACGACATACAGCGCGCTGGGCCTCCCGCCCTCAAAGGCGGAACTGAAGGAATTCCTCTCCATCATGGACCCCGACGACGAAGGGCACGCCACATACGAGCCCTTCCTCGCCATCTGCGCTTTGAAACTCCACGCGCGCGACGATGACGGAGGACCGGACTCGGCGGAAGTTGACGAGGCTTTTAGGTTATTTACTAGTGGTGGCGCTGGGAATGTTGGGGGTAGTGGTAGCGGTAGTAGTGGTGGTGGTTTTATCAGCGGTGAAGGGGGTGGCGAAGGGGGGCCTATTCTGACGTTAGCGCATCTCAAGCGCATAGCCATGACGCTCAAGCAAGACGTCGACGAGGACCTTCTCCGCGATATGATCCTCGAGGCGAATGGCGGGGCCGGCGTCGGCCGCGGCGTCTCCAAGGCCGAGTTCGAGGAGGTCATGCGGAGGGCTGGGGCTTGGAAGTGAATCTCCATCATCATTTTATCGCACGCTGATGCCGATATTAATGCGAGACCTGACGCGAAGTATATGTGAAATTAGGCCGACTCATAGGGTGAGAAGCTGGAAACAAACCAGCCAACAACTACCCTGCCTGCTTTCTTACATTCCTAGTTAGACCAGACGGTAGGGCCCGGTACCGGTAAGCGTGAAGAAGGGAACGGCAATTCGGACTGGCTGAGAAAAGATTCCGCGTATGAAGGGAATCATGCATCGCTGAGGGAAAAAACTGTTTGGATCACTATCACCTATTACTATCGCTACATACAGCCTTGCCGACGAGGAAGGTTGTAAAGACGGGGCCAGACACTTTACGTCTATTGGTACCCTCACATCTGAATCTCGAGGATACCACCTCCGCCCTAATATCCGGACTATAGCGGAGTATTCTATCTATCTATCTCTCTTTGGCGGTAAGGGAGTCGAGATCCAAGAGGGCCCCAGTCGGCTTAGTCGGCTTAGTCGGTATCAGAAAAGGGGTTACAGGAGTTGGAAATGACATCTCAACAGGACAGGGCCACGGCACGAAAGCCCGTGTCCCGGAATTTCGGGCACAAGTTATCGCTCTCACCTATTAATGGACCTAGAGTTCGCGAGGAGTACTTAATATACAACTACAAAACCCCACCACACATAGCCCTGGCATGGATCAAAACAACTGTGTAATATCTACTGTCTGGATCGATGTGTTTCAAGGCTGACGAATCTGGGGGCAACTAACTGCCCGGACAAATTGCTACTACACTTTGATCGAACGTATAGATGAGGCCGTTTGTCTAGCACTACAAGTTCTAGATACCCTGCCTCGCTCTTTCAGAGTATTCGATCCATAGCTGTCTTTCTTGGTAAATAGTCTTTCGCCAACGCCTGATTTGAATGCACGTTTACCTTTCTATCATCAGTTGAGATCACAATTGGTACTGGGGTTGTTGCCGCTCCCCAGAACCTGTGCTTATACAGACCTCGGCGTCGAGCCCGTAAAGAGAATAGATGTGGGTCTTCCCACCCGCGAGTAGCTAAGCCATGACCGGGCTCACCTGGATCAAGATGCTACCGCAGGCTAAGAGGAAGGGTTCATTCGGCCGGTGTGGCGGTCACATTTGACTTCTTGGCAGCAGCCGCCTCTTGCGCTCTCTTCTGCGAGTCTAAGACAGCCTGAAGCTCTGGAGGCGCCTTGAAGCCAGCATGGTCCGAATGCTTCTTGTAGAAATAGTTATCTGGCTTGGGTCGCATCTCAGCTGGCAGTTCTTTCAGCACAGCTTCCAGCATCCCATCGATCGAAGCTTGTTTCGAAGCGTCGCGATGCCAGATGGAGATAAGGTGCGAGTTGAACCGGACCGAAAGACCTACGCCGCAAATTTGATCTCCTGGCTCAAGTGTTAGATATGGACCTCCTCAATACGCTCGGATTATGTCTGCCTATAAAACAGCGGGGGACCTACCCTCGGCTAGTGCTTCCTGGAGGGTTTCGCCAATCGCCATCAGTTGGATCCTCGTCCAGAAGTCGGGACCGACGCTCTTAGGCACTCGAAAGGTCCAACTCCCTCCTAGGATGTTACGACGCTCCTCCCAGATAGGCTTGAACCCGCTCTTGAATAGGTATAAAGATTCGCGCATCTTGATCTGATCGACTGGGGTATTGTTGCTGTACCGCCAGAAGTCTTGGACCGATTCGATTCGCGTACTTAGCTGCTCGAGCGAAGATTGGTAATCGTCGCCCTCGGTCTTCTGCTCTTTGGATGGCCTAGCATAGTAGAGGAATCAGATAAATTGCAGTGACAAAGGTCAAGACCCTATCATGATATGGGTTTGGCGTAATACTAGCTCACCTGTCAAACCACACATTCCAATAATGCTGGATGGGCAGCGGGCGCATCGTTTTCAGGAAGTTCCGCTTGGCATCGTCTCGTTGCTCGGCGGGCGAGCTGACGTTCGGGGAGTTCGCATCGGTGCTCTGGGAGAGGGAGGAGAGGCCCCTTGTGAACAAGCTCGGTCGCGTGGCCATGGTGAATTAAAAGGTTGTAGACTTGTGTCGTATTCCCTAAGCCAAGGCGTTCAGTGAAGCTGGTGGAGGGGAAGCTAGATGGTGATGAATGACGATGGCGGGGTCTCTGATGGTTTCAATGTCGCCAAGCCACCAAGTGAGCAGGGGATCGAGTGAAAGGCAGGTAGGCAGGAGGGTAGCCAGGTAGGCAACAGGAAGAAATGAAGACAAGGAGGCTCGGACGACGACCGCTGTAGATCACAGGTTAAGAGGAGCAAGCGCTGTAAGGAAGACGTGAAGGTTACAATAGAAGAAAGAAAAGGCCAAGCCTGACAAAAGAAGAATGTATTCTGTAGTACTGTTTGTTTGTTGTGCGTACGTATATACTGCCGTACACTTACTTAAACCTAGACTATGAGCCAGGATGACTGCGCCTCTTGAAGTTGTAAGTGAATCGAGATCAGAATCAGCGTCAGAGTCAAAGAGTCAGATCCAGATTCAGGGGTGGGATACAACACGATAAAACATGAAACAACCAGCCCGCCATTGCTGCAGACTACCTAGTACGATACCTCCCAGTCACACTTCTCTCTTAGCGCCCCTCTCGGAGCTTGGGGTTGATGCCGTACACAGGGGAAAGGGGAAGGGAAAGGGCCATCTTGAGTGTTGATACGCTGTGGGCAGACGTCAGATGGGCACACATAGTAGCAGTGCTACTGTGATACAAGTCTTTGTTGCTACGCCGTTGGATGAGGTTGGTCCCTGGAATCCACAGCATATGATAGGTTTCCCTGGGGCTGTTCTAGTCGGGCTGAAGCGTGGAGACTCCAGACCTCAGTAGGTACATGAAGCTACTCCTGCCAGAAAGTGCAATGAGCGCATAACGCTACAGCCAATAGTTGTTGTGGCGAGTTACAGAATAGAGGCACAAAAATACCAAAGTGCAAGTACACATTAAGTACTGCAAGTGGATCTACTTAAAGTCCTCCCCAAGTACATCTGTAAAGATCTGTATGTTCTAAGCACAGTACCGATGGGTGCCTGGCACGGAGTTCTTCCAAGAGCGGTCCTTGATCCTCAACTCTTGGACAGCTATAAGTCGATGTTGCTAACGGTCAAGGCCTGTCTTTTGCTATCGTGGGTATCATATCATAGAATTTGCTTTTAGAAGACTGACTAAGGTTACCAAATTTGTCTCTCGGATATAGAAAAATCCCTGCATTGGAATCTTGTGTCTTATTGACCAACCATAGATAGGTACCTACCCCAACCCAAGACACACCACACACAGGGCTACTGAGGTACATGTCAACAGCCTCACATCCACGTGCCTGCCATATGCTGTTGAGACTTGCTTCAGCCAGCCTCATGGGAGCCGTACAATAAGGGTAAGTACGTAATCCGCTATATGCCTAGAAACCACCCTATTTACTTAGGTAGCCAGTCAGCTTCCGAGCCTGTCAAAGTAGGCAGTCAACTAGCCCTGTTTCCCAATATCAACTACAACGCCACCAACATTATGGTCTGAAGTTAAGTCCACACAGGATTTTGGATTTATATATGCCCGTATTCATCATAAAGAAAGCTTGTCAACCCGCAGACACATAGATAGAGCCCACTGCCTGAGCATTGGGCTAGTGTTAAGTCTCCCAACCACGAAGCGTTGTGAGGAAGAGCAATGATAATATAGTGCGTATTGTGCATCAAGATATATTGACAAGGTCCAGTATTCGATATGCGTTGATATAGCCCTCTATGTCTAATGCATCCTAAGTAATTTACGCAAGCATAAATATTATGACCGCGGCAAGCAGATATTTTGTTCATCTTCTGTATTTTTTTGGTTTATCTTTTTCTGCTAGAGATACAACATTGGGGCGTCGGGATTGCGTAGTAGTGAAGTCGATTGTCAATCAGCTACTTCCCCTTCACCCGGCTCAATGTATGTGCTGCCTGAAGTACATATGGCTCCCCAAGTCCGCCGGATCAGCACATCTCAATAACCCAATCGGTTACATGGTTGACCACTACAATCTTGCATCATGTAATAAGAGCGGGATATCTAAACCTCCCATTCCATCATTAACCGGTAACACCTCCCAGTACCGGTTATATGACAGCATTCCCCCAACTAACAACGATGTCCGCATCCGCATTTGGGCTCGATATGAGCGTAGTCGGCGGTCAGACAATGCCGATCAATACAATGGCGGCCTCATCAGCGTCATCAGTCCCAACCGTATGCCGCGGGTTTCGTGAGAAAAAGCAAAGATAAGCAACCCAGTATGTGCTGGTCCGAGTTGCATTACAAATAAAAAAAAAGAAGTAATGGCCATCGGTGAGATTTGCCATTTCCTGCCGAGTAATGAAATCCAGAGACACCAGGTCCGAGTTGTATGACAGTGGTGCGCCATCCGCCTCGGCTTGATGTACCGGAAGCTCGACAGGTACGTAAATATTTTCGAGTGACGCTCCATGATAATTCGTTCGAAACCAACGATGTGACAAAAGAAATCCGTGATGCAGATGAAAACAGTGGTATCAGAGCGCAGACGCCAGTTCGTGATATGCTTGCTTCGCCATGCAATTCAAACCATGAACGAAGCCAATGAATCAAATAGACATTATGCAGGAAACGCCAAAGCGGGAACGAGATACGGTAAAAGAACGGAGCGAGCAGTCAACACCAGTATCTACTGTGAAGCGGCAACGCACCAATGACGATGAAAGGCCCAGGCACTCTTCTGACAATCCTTGCTGCAGTACTTGGTCCGACGGCATCGGCGGCACTTAGCAAATTGCCGCGTAAACTCTTCCCATTTGCCACATTGGTAGTATGCGCATTGTCGAATGCCCCCCTGGGTGTCATCCTTGCGGCAGAGATTTCGCATCACTACCCCAGCCCAGTACTGCATGTCGGTGCTGTGGTAGCGCACTGTGAATTTCTCTACCAGAGGGAAAATGTTGAAGTCCTCAGGCAGGAGGTACTCTTCCTCATATTCTTGTTGGTTCAGTGACTCCATGGTGATGTTGTCCCCATCGAGCAGTTGGAGCTCTTTCCCGATCTTGAGCCGCGGCACAAGGTGGCTCTGCTGGAAATAGGATCGAAGATTGCAGTACTTTGAGACGTATGCAAGAAGCTGCAGGGACATGAGCACATCCTCCTCTCTCGGCATTGCTGCTAGCATTTGTGGGTTGGGGGGAAGGGGACGATCCAACAAATAGCGGGGAAGGCTTGTCTGGCTTGCCAGAGGGGGTTGATGGGTCGGGACAATAGGTCGGTTGGGGGACAGAATCCCAGCGGGGCCAGGAGGTGGCGAGTTATTGGGAATACTTCCATCTATGGTTGTTCGGTGAGTGATATTGAAGGTGCCAGCGTCCGGAATTTCTGATACGGTCGGCGTCGTCAGGTCCAGGGTGGTTCCGGCCAGAGTGCTATCACCCTCCTCCATTGTGACATCTTCAAAGTCAACAGCAGGTGTAATGTCAGCAGTGCCAGACATCTCGGCATCCTGTGACTCGTCAGACTGCATGCTATCTGTGTTCAAGTCATCCGTATCTGCAGTTGAATTTTGATGACGAATCGAAGGGCGCCGTCGGGATCGGCCGTTCGGGCCAAGCACCGAAGTGGCCCGAACCGTTGGAGTCCGAACCTGCGGGGGAGGCAGCGGTGTTGTCGGAGAGGCAGGTTGAGATGCCACGGTAGGATTGAACACGGGAACCATGGAAGGCAACCTATCAATGTCGCGCACGGGCCGAATAAACCCGTCTATTGCCTCCATGGTTGGTACCGCAGTAGCAGGTGGGTTGATGGCTTGGCGGGGGTTGGGAAGCAGAGGCTGGCGGTTTTCATGTCTGTGATGATGATGGTGGTGGTGATGGTGATGATGGCGGTTAGAGAAAGTAGAACGCTCTGGAGGCGAAGTGGTCGGATGGGACGGTGCGGAGGGGCCAGCTTCAGTGTTGCTTGGCTCCCCAACTGCCGATGTGCTCGCAAAGGCGGCAGCCGAGACATCAATAGACGGCGGAGGAGCTTGTCTGCGGAAGGGACGTGGTTCGAATTCTACACGGCCAGGTCGATTGGTGAAGGTGGTGAAGTGGTTGGTCTTGGGCGCATCTCGGTGGCTGTGGCCTCGATGACGATTATGATGTTCCGCGATCTGCTTCTGTTTGGCCTGCTCAGCCTTCTCACGGCACTTCTCAATCACTTTGATGTAATTATCAAGAATCGTGGCGATGACGGGGACCATGTCGGCTTCGACTACCCGGGTTCTCACGCTCTCAGTGCCGCGAACGCCGATGTTCACCACGCATTGGAAAGCCAAGTTCCACTTCCACATATCCATCATATCCTTGCTACGCCCCTGTTTGAGTATGCATACGAGTCTTTCTATTCCTCCGTCGACAGTCAGAATGTCTCGGATGCGGGCCGACGAAGTTGTCAAGTAGGCAAGATGGTTGAGGGAGTTTATGAGCGGAAGCGTCGAGGTGCAGTCGAGGGCTCGACGGTCATACATGGCGGTGGTAATACCCACCGATGCCTTGTTGACATTGGGGATGCTGAAATTGACTTCCCTCATGTTGGCCGACTAGAATCAGGGAAGGTGTTTGTAGCTATAGGTGGGAAAATCGGTTCGAGACGTGACAGGATTTGCGAAGGACGGAGAGGCCCTTGAATAATTAATTCCACAGCCGAGACTGCTAGGTTGCACAAAACCGGCGACGGAGGACTGATTATAATAATATATAATTAAGTCGATTTCAGGCAGGAAATTCGACCTGTATGTTTTGATTGACAGGTGTGTTTGGGAATCAATGCGGAGAGTTAATGCAGAGAAGATGCAGGTGGGTATTGATTGCTGGGAAGCTGTGCAGTTCTTCTCCAACAACGTGTAATAAAATTGCACAGTTGCACGCCGCGCGAAGCTCGGCTTGGTGAATGTGGAGGTAATGAGCGAACGGCACCAGAATCAACCAGCGATAGTTGGACTAAAGCTGGAAAAGAAAGAAAAAAAAGACTGGGTATTCAGGCGTGCCTGCTCTGATGATGATGGAAAGGGGAGAGAAAGGTGGTATGGAGAGATTGGCTTGGAGGCGAAGCCTGCTTTCGGATGTGGACATGAAACTAGATCGTGACTCGAAAGGCGTAAGGATGCCCAAATGCCCGCGACGGTTCGTCTTTTTGTGCTTACGGAACAGTTCACAGGCTCAAGGAAGCATAGAGAAGATGGAGGCCCGGATCTCCAGCGCGTCGGACTCTATGAGAAGACAGAAAACCCCATCCAGAGACGATAGGAGGAGACAGGAGCAGTTCGACTATGGTTCGATAGGAGGGTTCGGGTCGAGACGATGAAGGATGGTTGGGATAGAATTACAGGCAAGCGAGTCTGGGGAGTGTAGAGAGAAAAGGGCTTGAGCTCCAAGGCCTTGGGCTGGGTCTTGGCAGAGAAAAGACCGAACGGTAGACCGTAGGGGGGGGGGCAAGTAATCGCCTAGAAAGGGTTCGCCGCTAGAGGACTGGCACGCTGAAAAACTTCTATACCAGCTACCCAAATGCGTTATAATGCCTCGACGTATGCCCTCTATCAAGCCCCTAACAAAACTTCAAAGATGACCCAGCACGTACCCACCGATTGCAGCCATCGAGCATGTTTCAGTGCAGAAGTCGTGTCTAATTGCCTTTTCAGGTCCAACAGCAGCGAAATGGCGGCAAACAGGCCCGACTGAACAGAACTTGTCATTTACCAACGGAGAGGAGACCCTTCACGAACTTACCATTAGCGTCAAGATTGAATTATACACGTCTCTCCCAGCTACCTTATGTGCAGCATAGAATCTATACGTAGTGCCCAGGTGATTTCTAACCGCTAACTAAGTAGATTAGAGTTAAACACTTACCTTGTGGTAGTATGCAATATTGAGTTTATTTGAAAACCCAAGTGAAGTTCAAGAGCCATACATGCAATGCATACAGGTCACGGCATCTCTAAAACGACTTCACCCTGAACCGCACGAGACGCCTTACAAATCAAGGGGAATGATTTACGGCGTTATCCCAAGTACCCAGCGGCTCTCCACAGAGGACCAACCACCCAAGTTGACGCCTTCCACCGAAAGACCCAGGATCACTCTGGCCCAGGTGTTCTGCAACCAACCACTTTAAATAATCAGTCATATTGCTAATAATGCAATCCTAGATAGCCATCTCCTTGGGAATCAATGCTTATGAGTCTGTAACCATTATATCCTAATCAGTTCACTTGAATGAGAAACTAGATAGTCTAGCATAGCAGTACTTACTACATACCGAGGAATTATGCTGCAGGAAGGTTTGCGATAAATTTTTATTGTCTTAGCTGCATGCTGAAGGAGGCAAATGACGCTGTGGCAATTGGAGAATGGTGGGTCCATTTTACACTGAGTGATTATTCACCTACCTGCCATGTCATATCCAACTTTGTGTCTTTCACCAGCAAATCAATTATTAGACTAGGTCAAGTAAGCAGGTGGCTAGGTTAGAGTCTCTTAGGATCTCTAAAGCTATAATTGACTACATATGATCTATGAGGCCATGGTGGTTGGTTGTGTAATTGACACGGGTATATTTTCAGTCTTCCAGAATCATGCGGTTATACCTGTTCTACCTAGCTTTGGATACGTACAGAATGGACGAGGGTGAGGTTTTGACAAGCAAAGGAGAAGTAGATATGTAGGTAATGCTTATTCCTGTCTCTACATGCCTAAGCCACAGGCAGGTGATTGTATGACAAACCGGAACTGAAATAGCAAGAGCGAAATAGAAATATCTATGGATGCGCCGGTGAATCACTCGTGCTCACGTAAGTTATGTAATTCTTATAGGTTACATCTCGATCGTTGCGTCAGTTGTCTTCTCCGCTGCAGTACAGTCTATACATAGGTAGCTATTGGCAGTCTTGAACACAACACGCCCGTTGATGATCTAAGTCAAAAGGAAGACTCGTACATTCTCCGCAGCCATAACTTACTTCTCCTCACGAGCTGCCTTCACGCTTCATATTCCGGCGTATACCTGTCTGCCCGACGTACTAGCATTACCTGGGGATATATGTAGTTTTGCAATTCTTTATGATGAAACTGGGTAAGGGATCGATTTCCTCGGGCCTCAGCTAGCTGTTTATTTGTTGACATTTCCAATGTTCTAGAACTAGAGGTAGGTAGGTAGGTATAGGTGTACCTATCCTAGCGCGTTGTCGTATCCTACCAACACGGCATCTCTTCCATATAGACCATAAACAAACAAGATCAAGACGGCTTCTTATATATATATGTATTTAATGTGTTCTGATAGTTCTTCTAGGAAGTGCTCTCAAGACAGGCATTCTTATCCAAAGCTCACATACATGATGCAAAACCTGCCGGGAAATTCTCGCCAATCTCCATCACCTGCTCCAACCCGGTTGAGGAAGCGGGGACTGGCTATGGGAGCTTTGCTTTTCGGTGTACGTAGGTGGGGAAGGAGATATTCTCGAAACTTACCACATACACATACATACATACATACATACATACATACATACATACATACATACATACATACATACCTATCTATCTGCCCAGTGGTAGTTCAAAGACGTGCATGTCCGCTATCGAATCCAAACTGAGATATAGACTACTGGCAGCGCTTCTGCGACAACGTGGCTCGACTCGATCGTAAATGAAAGCTGTGAGAGTTACCAATCACTGTTAAGCCCATGCCTCCATGCAGACATCGAGTCGTCTATAAACTCTACTTGGCTTAGTTCTCTCCGCAAAATGTGCTGTTGTGCTAAGTTAGGTATGCAGATAGGCTGTTCCTCTCCAAATCCACCCCATTAGCTGTGTACCCCTGAAACGAAAAGACTCCATTTTAATGGGATTGCACATCAGCTTGTGGGGCCTGAACACACAGATGGAAGGCAGCTGGGAAAGCAAAGCATGTGCGGGCCTTCAGAGTTAAGGCCCAATATCATCAGACTAGTCTCGTTCCATGTTGTACATACAGTAGGGACGCTCAGATCGACGGTACAGCAGTAGATGCATCGAGTTGCATGGGCTCCATTCCCTCAAAGAATCTCGATGTAGAATAAAACAAGCGCGGTTTCCAAGACGTGCACTGCCTTCCCTAGACTCATGGTAAATGGCCAGTTAAACGCCTAGTTTTGCGTGGTGATCGAATGCCATGAGCTGTTGAGGGCATGGTCTAATTAAATCGCACGGCTGTGGGCAGAGGTGATTGGTGCGGCTTCCGAGTTCAGCGCTTATTACACGCAATAGACTACCTACCTCTAGGTAAGTAATAAGCGCGCCCATCTAGTTCTCCTCTTTCCCAGCCTCCTATAGCCATAGCTTGTGTATCTGTTGTTGGACTGAGCAAGGTTGTTCTAAAAATTGATATGATATAAGTATCCCCACGTCTGTGTGTATGGTCAAAGTGTTAGGGCCAGGTGCCGGGGATAGGTGTAAGTTAGGTGAACCGACGGTGAGCATATTTCTCGCTGCAGCTTACACGTCCGAGTGCTTCCCGCTACGGCGGGAAAATGCGCCGTACCGCACAAACACTTATAAATGTTTTGACGCAAGCATAGACATGGGTAGAAACGCGCGACACACTGGAAATCGCTATTCCCGGACTCGGATATTTAGACTGTGCTACTTGCCTCCTACCTATTTAGGTCCCGAGCTAAGGGGGAACAGACGTTGAAACGTGGAACGTACAGCATGCACGGCACTACCTGCATCGCTAAAGCTCTCTATTTTGATAAAGGGGGATAAGAACTCTATGGAAACTGAAACTTGCAAATTTACGAACGAACCGGCCAGAGAGTAGTCAGATTTTATCCGGCCAAGATCTCATATTACCTAATTGTTTCCCCATTCGCCTGAAGTGGCTGCACCGAAGCTGAGATGGTTAGTTAGCACCTAGGTTGCCGGATGCCGATATCCCAACATCTAGTTAGAGTATCGATGATCTCCAGAATTTAGGTATTGCTTTTACACCGTTTTCTATGCTGTCAGGGAAACAAGCTGGGTTGAAACGTTGTGCGTCTCGAGAACCCGTTGGAAAAATTGATCCTCACAATTCCAATTACTAGCAATCCTACCTGGATATCGACTTCTGCACCTCGGAAATGTGGCTTAAGTAGCTGAAGCGGAGGATGCTTCCGGTAAACTCGGCACGACTTGAAGGAAGTGTTACTGTGTTGCCGGTATTATGACGAATAAGCGGATTAGTATTGGAAACGTAACCATGATACATATCAGCAAGGAAGCACACCTTTCTGCTGCCTCATCAGTCGTTCATCAGGTGCTTAACATAGTACTGCAGACAGCGTGCAGAGTCTCCCACCGTGTCTGTGGATGAAGAGACTGCCTCTTGTATCATTCTGCACTGAACATATTGCATGAAATACTGTCACTCTGGGTAATATTAGAATGGGCATGGTACAGTGGGATAAAATCCATGCCCGAGGGAGAAGAACTGTTTGCGTGGACAGCCACTCTTTTATCACGCCCATCATCTAACGGTCGAAAGGACAAGAGCACGTATATATTAGGAAACATCACTAGATATCGCGCATCGTGTAGACGGGCAAAGAGAAACCGCACCGTCACAAAAGGCACTCTCAGAATCATCGCCACCGACAATAAATCAGTGATAAGTAGAATAGTTCCTCCACCTCAGCGGCTCCTCGATACGATAAGGCACTACCTCAACCTCTCGTATAAGTCTCTGGAACATCTCCTCCTCCGTCATTCCGTACCCCTCCCCCTTTTGGCTCAGATCCCTAGTACCGGGGCCAACCCTTTTCCATTTTTCTTCTCCAAACCCGATGGTATCGGTATGAAGAATCCTTGAATTTGTATTAACACCAGGGAAATACGCATATAAAGCTCTGCGTATCTCAGCAGAGCACTCGGCGCCTCTGTGCGGGTTACAGTTCCACTTGGCTATGCATCTCTCGCAGAAGGACATGACACCGCATGCCTCGTCCACGAAACTCAAAGCCTCGATGAATACGCGCAATAAGTGTTCCTTATCGATCATCCCCATTCCTATCTCCCTTATTCCCATCATCCTCTTTCCCTTCTCCAGCCCTCCCCGCTCCCGGCTCTCACCATCTAGTAGTCCCAAGCTCACAAACCACTGGCTCCGCTCCTCCATCACAGCCAAAGCCCTCGAGACGGGCAATAACCCACTGCTACTCTGCTCCTGCTCCTGCTCCTGCTCTCGTGCCGGACCGGGCCGAAAAGGGTGGAGGTGCAACGGGTCCAGCCGGCGGAGGTCAAAAGATAATCTCTTGACGCGGGCCTCGATGGCGCGGATATCAGCAATGATTTCGCGCCTGATGGCGGCTATTCGCTTCACGCGTGCATCTTCGAGAAGAAGAAGAAGAAGCTCTTGCTCTTGCTCTTGCTCTTGCTCTTGCAGCGTTTCTTGCAGCGTATGGTGGTGGTGCTTTCTTCGCTGGCAGGTAGGTTTATCCATGTTTTTTTTTTTTTTTTTTTTTTTTTTTTTATTGG
>Ga0247782_1000525_pt1 | contig 19281 bp, 19 predicted proteins | sample UWRJL019104C5_FD_179928 | JGI IMG/M metagenome (GOLD analysis project Ga0247782, IMG submission 179928) | Plant litter microbial communities from Arlington Agricultural Research Station in Wisconsin, United States - UWRJ-L019-104C-5 | ecosystem: Environmental > Terrestrial > Plant litter >...
TATTTTTTTTATCTGAGTACCACTATGATCGTAAATAACAGCTTCTATAGATCGTATCGATGTAGATTTACTGTAATATTCCGTCGCACCTATACTGCTAAGTCCATTTTCATTTAACACCGTAACTATCCTGGTCTTTTTTTCAGACATAGATTTTACAGATGGTATGGTAATAGCAAGTCTGTCCAAACGCACTACGGCATCGGCATTTTCTTTAAGTTCGGCAGGAATAAGCGAGACTGCAAGGTTAGTATCCTGTGCAAATACACTTTGTTGTAATAGAAATAGTAACAGCAGCGTAAATCTTAAAATCATGTTAAAAAAATTTCCTCAAAAGTAGGAGAATTTTTAAGATCCAGAAATTTATTCTCTGTTTTTTGTATCTATAATTATCGTTACAGGGCCATCGTTAATTAACGCTACTTTCATATTGGCACCAAATTGACCGGTTTGTACTTTTTTACCAAGCTCTGCCTCCATTTTAAGTATAAAGGCCTCATATAGCTTAATAGCTACTTCAGGCCTGGCAGCCTTTATGTATGATGGTCTATTGCCTTTTTTAGTAGCAGCATGCAGTGTAAACTGGCTTACAATAATTATGTCGCCGTCTATATCTTCAATAGCACGGTTCATAAGGCCTTCTTCATCACTAAAAATACGAAGCTTTACAACTTTAGCGCAAAGCCAGTCTATATCTTCCTGTGTGTCGGCATTTTCAATACCTACAAGCATAAGTAGCCCTGCCTTTATATCGGCAACACGCATATCTTCAATAGTAACAGATGCTTCGCTAACACGTTGTATTACGGCTCTCATTATTCTGCGTCGTCATTATTTTTGCCATCGCCATAAATATCGGTACGGTAATGTTCGTCGTCACCTTCCAGCATTTGCAGGTAGCTCCTGTAACGCGACCACGCAATTTCGTCAGCCTCTAATGCGTCTTTAACCGCACAGTGCGGTTCGTCTTTGTGCAGGCAGTTATTAAACTTGCATTTGTCTTTAAGTGCAAAGAATTCAGGAAAATAATTGCCTATCTCAGGCTTTTCCATATCTACAATACCAAAGCCCCTAATACCGGGCGTGTCTATAATCCTTGCATCAAAATCAAGGTCAAACATTTCTGCAAAAGTAGTAGTGTGCTGCCCCTGGCTGTGCTGTGCGGATATTGCTTTGGTCTTCAGGTTAAGATCGGGCTGAATGGTGTTAATAAGCGTAGACTTACCAACCCCCGAATGACCTGAAAACATACTTACATTTCCTGTCATCTGGGCTTTAAGCTCGTCAACACCTTTTAAAGATGTAGAGGATACCCTTAGTGATTTATAACCAATTCTATTGTATACATATTGCAGGTACAGCTGCTCATCGAGCATGGCATCATCAAACGTATCTATTTTATTGAATACTATAATAGCCTCAATGCCATACGCTTCCGCAGTTACCAGAAAACGATCGATAAAGCTTGTTGTTGTAGGCGGATTATTTATGGTAACCAACAGGAACATCTTATCTATGTTCGATGCAATAATATGCACCTGCTTAGAAAGATTAACCGATTTACGGATGATATAGTTTTTACGCTCCTGAATAGTGTGTATCGATCCCGTAGTGGCATCAGATGTTTCATCAAGGTCAAACTCAACCACATCACCCACGGCAACGGGGTTTGTACTCTTAATTCCCTTAATACGGAATTTACCTTTTATACGGCATTCGTAAAAAGTTCCATCCTCTGCTCTCACAGTATACCAGCTTCCGGTAGATTTATAAACCAATCCTGTCATGCTGCAAAGATAGTAATTACCGCTTATCAAAAAACAGCAATAAAAAATGCCACTCCAATTAAGAAGCGGCATTTTTTATATAACCTTGTTTTTGTTTAATCTTCAAGAATCATCCTGCCAAGCTTATCTTTACTCCTTCTTGACGAGTATACGATAAACTCCCTTGCATTCTTCCTGTAATAAACACCCGGCCTAAGCACAAGCTGGTATTTAATAACTTCTTCCGGGTCTTTTCTTACCATACCGCCTTTGTCGTCAAAAACAAATAGCGATGGCACCGAATTATTGTAATTACCCATAGATCTTATCTCTTCAATGTCAGTTATACCTTTATTTTTAACGTTATCGTTGATAATGATATTTAACTGCCCGTCTTTGTAAATTGGAATGTGGCCCAGATACTCCGGTCCTTTACCCATTTCTGTTAACGGAATGCCCATACTTACACCCACAGCGAAATTACCACCGCTAGTTCCGCCCCAAAAACCAATTGACAATGTAGTTACTGCCGCCGCCTGTTCTTTAGGAACAACATTACTCCACTGGTGCGAACCATCTGCCGCAAGGCTGGTAACAATAATTTCATTTTTCACATAGGTAACAGGAGTAAATGCCAATGGACCTATACCCTGGCTTTGACCTACAATTACAAGCTGATACTCTGAAAGCACTATAAGTCCGCCATCATTCTTTTCAAGTATGTTTGTTATGCGATATAATGGTTTAACATCTTTTCCTTTTTTGGCCCTGCGCTCACCAATAAGCTTGACTTTAGTAGCATAATCAAACTCATTAAACTTAACGTTGTTTGCTGTATTAGAGTTTAGATCTATAGTTGCATTATAAACGCCTTTAAGTTCCTGGTTTGCTTTACCGTTATCGCGTACGCTCGAATAAAAACCTACAAGCTGCAATAAATTATTGCGGGTTGCCATCATGGTACAGTTGATTATCTCTTTACCTGTAACATTAATTTTTATTACCTCTTTAGTATAATTGTTCGAATTTTTAAAAGCGTGGATCTCAAAATTCTCTACTTTTTCTTTTTTCTTAGAATCTCTGTAACTCTCGTTTATTACTAAGAAAACATCGTCATTAGAACCTATCTCAAAATCAGATATGGTAAAGTCATAATCTTTCTTTTTTGCATCGTCAAACGCTACTTTTTCGTTAGTGGTAAACAAAGTTTTTAAATCTTCATCAAAAAGCTTAACTTCATATTTTACAGCATCTTCTTTAGGAAAAAGGCAGGTATGCATAACAAGTAATGCGCCTTCATCCTGCGACTGCTTAAAGTAAAAATTGCCACGCTCTGATTTTTTAGCCACTTCCGCATCAAAAAGAATGTTTCCGCTTTTGCTTAAAATACCGTCTTCAGAAACCTGTGTACCCACAAGGTTAAATATTTTATCTTTTCTGTTGTATACACTACCTATAACATAAAGCTTACCGTTAAGTAAAAAAATATCTTCAAAATCTACATCCTTATCGTTTACTTTACCCATTTTTATTTCGTTGCACGAAACCTGCTTCATGGAACCCGACTCAAAAATCTTAATAAAAAAATCTTCTTTGCCTTTTAGCCCAAGACCATAAATTTTGCCATTGGCTTCTCCAATAATCTTAACGATTTTCCTGCTGTCATCCGGCAGTTCTTCGCCATGCGTCATTGATACGTTCTCAATTTTATTCTGTGCATGGACACTACCAAGACCGAACAGTAATACTGCTGCCAGGATACGTGTTATTCTTCTCATGTGTGTAATAGGTTGGTGGTTAATTTAAAACGCTATACTACGAAACAATTTTAACATTTTAACAATGTTGTGAAAAATATTTTAACATTTATTTTGTAAGCATTTTTCATAAAAAATCCGCTTCATGGCATGAAGCGGATTTTTATCTAAACTGATCTTACTTAAGATCTAGTTTCATTAATTATTCTTTCCTGATGAATAATACTTTCCTGGTGTATCGCCTTAAAAATATGCTTGATAAAATCTTCGCTAAGGCCTTTACCCGCTCCCTGTGTAATCATTTTATCCAGAATTTCTGTCCAGCGCTGGCTTTGCAGTACGGCAACATTCTTTTCTTTCTTTAACGCACCAATCTCATCGGCAACAGCCATTCTTTTACTTAATATTTCAATAATTTTATCGTCGTGCTCATCAATATTAAAACGAAGGCGTGTCATTTTAACATTATAATCATCAGCTTCATCAGTCTCCTTACGCACTTTCAGATTTTTAAATATCTGCTTAAGTGTTTTAGGCGTTACTTGTTGTGCTGCATCGCTCCATGCATTATCAGGGTCAATATGGGTTTCAATAATAAGTCCGTCATAATTTAAATCCAGTGCTTGCTGCGACACCTGCTGAATCATATTCCTGTTACCTGTAATATGCGACGGGTCGCAAATAAGCGGCAGATCAGGGAAACGGCTTTGCAGCTCTATAGCTATCTGCCATTCCGGAATGTTCCTGTATTTTGTTTTCTCGTACGTAGAAAATCCCCTGTGAATAACCCCAAGCTTTTTAATATTAGCATTATACAAACGCTCTACCCCGCCTATCCATAAGGCAAGATCAGGGTTAACAGGGTTTTTTACCAGAACAATTTTATCGGTACCTTCAAGGGCATCGGCAATTTCCTGCACCGCAAAAGGGTTTACGGTTGTACGGGCACCAATCCACAATACATCTATATCATGTTCTAACGCCAGTTTTACGTGGGTAGCATTGGCCACCTCAACCGCCATAAGCAATCCTGTTTCGGCTTTTGCCTTTTGCAGCCATTTAAGGCCTATGGCACCAACGCCTTCAAAACCTCCTGGGCGCGTTCTGGGTTTCCATATTCCCGCACGAAAAATGCTAACATCGCTGTCTTTAAGTTCCTGTGCAATTTTCATTACCTGGTCTTCGGTTTCGGCACTGCATGGCCCTGCAATAACCAAAGGGTGGCTTAACTTAAAATCATCCAGCCATTTTCTCATGGCGCTGCTATTTTCCATAGTGGTATTTTTTATAGTATCGCCTTTCGGCGGATGCTGTTGTAGTGTGGAATGTATCATGCAAATTTACTATTTAGTTGTTCAACTTTTTCAATACGAAGCAAAGCTTCTTCTATTTGTGGTTCGGGAACGCAGAGTGAAAACCGAATGTAGCCCTCGCCTGCACTGCCAAACACCGTTCCGGGTGTTATAAACAAATGGCTTTCATACAAAATTTCATCTACATAGGCTTCCGCCGATGTTTCGCCTTCAGGCAATTTTGCCCATACAAACATGCCTACACCATTGGTATCATACATACATCCCAATGCGTCGGCAAGTTTGTAAATTAGTTTTCGCCTGTTTTGATATACTTTATTGAGATCGGAAAACCACTGGTAATCGCTTTTTAAAGCGGCTATAGCTCCTTTTTGGACACCATAAAACATACCGCTGTCCATATTGCTTTTTACTTTAAGTACTGTTTCCAGCAGTTCGTGCCTGCCGTTGAGCATACCTACACGCCAGCCTGCCATATTAAAGGTTTTGCTGAGCGAATTCAGCTCTAATGCTATATCTTTAGCTCCTTCCACCTGAAAGATGGATAATTGCTCATCATTCAGTACAAAGCTGTAGGGGTTGTCATTTACCAGCAATATATTATGCCTTTTAGCGAATGCTATCAGCTTTTGCAAAAGTTGCAGGCTCCCTTTAGCCCCAGTAGGCATGTGCGGATAATTAACCCACATTATTTTTACCTTACTAAGATCAGTCCGTTCCAACACCTCCAAATCAGGTTCCCAGTTATTCTCAGCGTATAGCTCATACGGAATTGCTATTGCGCCCGCCATATGTGCTGCTGAAACATACGCCGGATATCCCGGATTGGGTATAAGCACACCATCGCCCTCGTTCAAAAAAGCCATGCTTATGTGCATAATACCTTCCTTTGATCCCATTAGCGGCAGTATTTCTGACGATGGATTTAAAAAAACTCCAAAATGCTCTTTATAAAAACCTGCCATAGCCTCACGAAGCTCTGCCAAACCCTGATAACTCTGGTATTTATGCGCGCCTGCCTCATGTAAAGACACTGTTATAGCCTCTATTACTTTTGGCGATGGCGCCATATCCGGGCTGCCAATACCCATATTAATAACATTTTTGCCCTGTGCTGTCATTTGGGCAATCTCTTTTAATTTTCCGGAGAAGTAGTATTCGTTTACCTGCTCCAGTCGTCGTGCTGCTATCATACTTTTCCGTTTTTATATTCGCCTAAAACTTTAAAATGGTTTGTCATCATTTCCAGTATTGCCTTTGCTTTTTCGTAATGTTTGTATTTTAAAAAGGTAACATCAACAAAAAAGGAATATTTAAAAGGCGTTTCTATTATTGGCATAGATTGTATCTTGGTAAGGTTCAGCTTGCAGTTATTCAGTACATTTAGCACTGTGGCAAGGTTACCGGGAGTATCGTCAAGCTCAAATTTTATTGATGCCTTGTTTATCTCTTCTTTCGTAATAACCAGGTTTTGTGTTTTAACCACCACAAACCTTGTCTTGTTGCTTTTTATGGTATGGATGTCTGCTGCTATAATATCAAGTCCAAACAACTGCGCCGCTATTGGGCTGCCCACCGCTGCAATGCCTAAAAGCTGATGGTTAACGATGCGTTGTGCAGTTTCGGCAGTATCTACACTTTCTACAAGTTTGATATGCGGATATACGCTAAAAAAATCGGCACATTGCAATAGCGCGATAGGGTGCGAATGCACCTCTTTTATATCTTCCAGTTTCTGTCCTTTCAGCACCATAAGGTTCATGCTGATATCAAGATAATGCTCGCCTATAATGTGCAGGTTATTACGGTCTATAAGAGCATAATTAGGAATGATAGATCCGGCAATAGAATTTTCCAAAGCCATAATACCTATAGCTGCCGTGTTATCAATTAAGCTCTGTACGAGTTCGGAGAACGACATGCATTCTTCCAGTTCGCTGTCCACGCCAAAATATTCGCCTGCCACCTGATGGTGAAACGAACCTTTAATTCCCTGTATTGCTATTTTAGTATTCATAAGCGGACAAAAAAAAATCCCGACGGTGAGGTCGGGATTCGTATAATTAGTTAAAATTTTTATATTTACTAAACAACACTACTTTCCCTGTCCTCTCTGCTAAAGAAGAAATAAAAGAAAGTGTTATAAAAGTTTGTGTTAAACATACCTATTACTTGTTGTTATTGCTAAGATAGCTATTTTTCCATTTGGTTAGCCACGGGGTTAAAAAAATAACTTTTTATTTAGAATAGTAATTTGTAACCATTACACTACCACCCAGGGCAGTTTGCGTTTGCGATTGCAGGCCAAGCCTGTCACCGGTTAACTGCGATACGGTATAGTAGCGGCCTACGCTGTCTTCGTCATTATTTAAAGACAAATTAATGTCGTTCGTTACTTTCCATACAGCGTTAATGGTGTATCCCGTTTCGCAATCAGCAGCAAAGCTTTTTTCTGTACTATGCATGGTTTCTAAAAACTCCAGATAATCCCTTTTGTCACTGCATGCGCTTTTATATTCTACATAGCCATTACCGCTATCATAGCCAATCATGTACCATCTACCTATAATATTTTCGGCTACAGGATATTTTATTTGTTCAGGCTTGTCGTCAGACGAGCATCCTGAAAGAGAAATCAACAATGCCAGTATAAGAATCGGGTTTATAATGTGTTTCATTAGATTGGTTGTTTTGGTTGGTTTGTCAAAAATATAAAAATAGAATAAATATCCGCTTATCTGATTTTCTTACTATTTTTGTTCAAAATCACAGGTCATGTCAATTGAGGTAAAGGATATTTCTAAAAGCTACGGCGAACAAAAAGCGCTGGATGCTGTTTCATTTTCTATTAATAAAGGTGAAATTGTGGGTTTTCTGGGGCCAAACGGTGCCGGTAAATCTACCCTAATGAAAATACTTACCACTTACCTTAATGCCGATGGCGGTACCGCACTGGTTAATGGCAGCAATGTTGCCGATCAGCAAAAAGCGGTTCAGAAATCCGTTGGCTACCTGCCCGAACATAACCCGTTGTACCTTGACCTTTATGTTAGGGAGTACCTTGCTTTTAATGCCGATGTTTATCATGTAGACAAATCACGTATTGAAGAAATGATACAGCTTACAGGTTTAACACCTGAAGCACATAAAAAAATAGGCGCACTTTCTAAAGGATACCGCCAGCGTGTTGGCCTTGCTGCCGCATTATTGCACGATCCGGAAGTGCTTATCCTCGATGAGCCTACAACCGGTCTTGACCCTAACCAGATACTTGAAATTCGTGATCTAATAAAAAACATAGGTAAAGACAAAACCGTTTTTCTTTCCACTCACATTATGCAGGAAGTAGAAGCTATTTGTGACAGGGTTATCATTATTGACCATGGCAAAATTGTTACCGATAAAAAACTGAACAACCTTGTAAAAGACACAAAAGAAGCCCAGGTTATAGAGGTTGAATTTGACAAAGAAGTAAGTGAGGCACTTATACAAAGCCTGGCACAGCTTTCTACTGCCATTAATACGAAAGGCAATACATGGGAAATGACATTTGTAACCGGCAACGATATGCGCCCGGCCGTATTTGATTTTGCACAGGCGAATAATTTAAAAACACTTCAGCTTTCGCTGAAAAGCAAAAACCTTGAAACGGTGTTCAGGGAAATGACTAAAAAGAAATAATTATGTGCGGAGCACCCCTACCCTGGTGGACTGAAGAAATGGAAAAAGACAAGGAGAAAGAACAGCAGGAACAAAATACCCCTTCAACTACACCTCCTGACGAAAAAGAGGAATGTGATTAACTCGATTATCTTCTAGAACAAAACAACAAAAGCCCGATAGCTATACTACCGGGCTTTCATATATATAACAAAACAAAAAACTCTTTCTTAGAACACTTCTTTGGCGATGGCCTTGATATTTTCGGCCCTGCCCATAGAATAGTAGTGCAACACAGGTATACCTGCTTTTATAAGCTCTTTACTCTGCTCGGTACACCATTCAATGCCTATTTGCTTTACAGCATCGTTATCTTTAGCTTTTACAACAGACATTATTAAATCGTCCGGCAAGTCTACCTTAAAACGATGCGGAATCTGGTTCAGCTGTTTCTTGGTCGATATTGGCTTTAATCCCGGGATTATTGGCACCGTAATGCCTTCTTTCCGACATTTTGCTACAAATTCAAAAAATTTCTTGTTATCAAAAAACATCTGTGTTATAATGTATGTAGCACCATTTTTTATTTTCTGTTTTAAGAAATAAATATCACTATCAAGGCTTGGGGCTTCCATGTGTTTTTCAGGATAACCAGCTACACCAATACAAAAGTTAGTGGCTGATGTGTTCTGTAGGTCATCATCCAGGTAAATACCTTTATTAAGGTTTTCTATCTGCGTAACCAGTTCGGTTGCATAGCTATTACCCTCTTTTTCGGGTTTGAAATAGGTCTCATTCTTAACCGCATCACCACGAAGGGCAACCACATTCTGAATCCCCAAAAAGTCAAGGTCGATCAAAAAGTTCTCAGTATCTTCTTTGGTAAAGCCGCCACACAATATATGCGGAATCGCATCCAACTGGTATTTATTTTGTATCGCCGAACAAATACCTACCGTACCCGGGCGTTTCTTTACGATCTTCTTTTCGAGAAGTCCGCTTGGCAGCTCTTTATATTCGTACTCTTCCCTATGATAGGTAACATCTATAAATGGCGGATTGAATTCCATTAACGGATCAATGCTGTCAAAAATAGACTGTATGTTTTGCCCCTTTAACGGAGGCAGTATCTCAAAAGAAAAAAGTGTTTTGCCTTTGGCATTCTCTACGTGTTCTGTTACTTTCATTATTTTGTTATTGGTTGCCGGTTGTTAGTTGTCGGCAGCTACCCTGCTTCGACAATTATTTTCTCAATCGTCAACAATTAATCTGTATTACCAATATGGAATCCCCCAATATAATTCCCAGGATGTTGAAAGCTGCCTAATCCGGCAACTGACAACCATCAACCTACAACTCTAATCGGCTATATTCGGGTTAAGCCATTTAGTGGCTTCGTCTGTACTTATACTTCTTCGTTTGGCGTAATCTATTACCTGGTCTTCTTTTATCTTACCAAGCCCGAAATACTTACTCTGCGGATTAGCAAAATAATATCCCGATACCGATGATGCCGGCCACATGGCCAGGCTTTCGGTTAATGTTACACCTATTTTATTATCTACATCCAGCAATTGCCAGATGCCTTTTTTCTCTAAATGGTCAGGGCAGGCAGGGTATCCCGGTGCCGGGCGTATACCATTGTATTGTTCCTTGATCAACTCTTCGTTGCTCAGCACCTCATCTGATGCATACCCCCAAATTTCCTTACGAATTTTTAAGTGAAGGAATTCGGCGAATGCTTCTGCCAAACGGTCGGCCAGTGCTTTAACCATTATTGAGTTATAATCGTCATGGTCGGCTTCAAATTCGGCTGCTTTTTCGTCAACCCCAAAACCGGTGGTGACACAAAATGCGCCCATGTAATCGGGTTTATTCATGTCTTTTGGCGTAATAAAGTCGGAAAGCGCAATATTAGGCGCACCCTTTGTTTTTTGCGACTGCTGCCTAAGGGTAAGGAATTTTACATTTGGCTTGCCGTTTTCGTCATATAGCTGAATGTCATCATCATTAACCTGTGCAGCCGGGAAAACTCCGTACACGCCTTTTGCTTCCAGCCAGTTTTCCTCCAGCATCTGAGAAAGCATTTGTTTAGCATCGGCAAACAACACCTGAGCCTGTTCTCCCACGACCTCATCGGTTAATATCGCAGGGTATTTACCGTGCAGGTCCCAAGTCTGGAAAAACGGTGTCCAGTCGATAAAATCTACCAGCTCAGAAGGATTAGGTTCAATAGTTGCCACACCAATAAAGTTTGGTGTAGGTGCGCTGAAATTCTCCCAGTCCAGTTTTAATTTATTCCTACGGGCGTCTTCAATGCTCAGGAAATCCTTATCACGCGAGCGGTTAAGGTAGCCTTCCCGAAGCTTATCATATTCTTCCCTAAGATTTTTAGAATATTCTGTTTTAGTATTTGTATTCAATAAGTTACCCGCTACAGTTACCGCACGCGATGCATCGTTAACATGCACAACGGTTTCCCTGTATTCTGGTGCTATTTTCACGGCAGTATGCGCACGCGATGTGGTTGCCCCACCAATCATAATAGGGATGCTGATATTCAGCTTATCCATCTCTTTAGCCAGGTACACCATTTCATCAAGCGATGGCGTTATCAATCCGCTAAGTCCAATAATATCTACTTGTTCCTTAACAGCGACCTCTATAATCCTTTCGGGTGGCACCATAACACCAAGATCTATGATCTCAAAGTTGTTACAACCCAGTACCACACTCACAATGTTTTTACCTATATCGTGTACATCCCCTTTTACTGTTGCCATTAGCACTTTACCGGCCGACGAGCCTTTGCCTTTACCTTCTTCGATAAACGGAAGCAGGTACGCCACGGCTTTTTTCATTACACGCGCCGACTTTACCACTTGTGGCAAAAACATTTTTCCGCTTCCAAAAAGGTCGCCTACTACATTCATACCTGTCATCAGGTTAATTTCAATAACCTCAATAGGCTTTGTGGCCTGTAGCCGGGCTTCTTCGATATCGACTTCAATAAACTCATCGATACCTTTAACCAACGCATGCGTAAGCCTTTCCTGTATTGGGTACGATCGCCATTCCTGCGCTTGTTTTTCTATAGCTTTAAAATCACCTTTTACATTTTCTGCAAAATCTAAAAGGCGTTCGGTAGCATCATCACGACGGTCAAGCAATACATCTTCAACGTGTTCAAGTAAATCTTTCGGAATTTCGTCATAGATCTCAAGCATTTCAGGGTTCACAATCCCCATGTCCATACCATGCTGAATAGCGTGATATAAAAATGCCGAATGCATCGCCTCCCTTACCTTATCATTTCCCCGGAAAGAGAACGATACGTTACTCACCCCGCCGCTTACGTGTGCGTAAGGCAGGTTAGTACGTATCCATTTTGTGGCAAGGAAAAAGTCGAGCGCGTTTTTGCGGTGCTCTTCCATACCTGTTGCCACAGGAAATATATTTGGGTCGAAAATAATGTCTTCCGGCGGAAAACCTACTTTATCAACCAGTATGTCATACGATCGTTTACAGATTTCAATACGCCTTTCGTACGTATCGGCTTGTCCTACTTCATCAAAAGCCATTACAATTACAGCAGCACCATAACGTTTTACCTTTTTAGCGTAGTGTATAAAATTCTCCTCGCCTTCTTTAAGACTTATAGAGTTTACAATGCTCTTACCCTGCGTAACTTTAAGTCCGGCTTCTATAATCTCCCATTTAGAGCTGTCAATCATAACAGGTACACGGGCAATATCAGGTTCAGAGGCGATAAGGTTAAGAAATACAGTCATGGCATGCACGCCATCCAGCATTCCTTCGTCCATATTAATATCAATGATCTGGGCACCGCCATCTACCTGGGCACGGGCAACGTCAAGTGCTTCCTCATACTTTTCTTCTTTAATAAGACGCAGGAATTTTCGCGAACCCGTAACATTGGTACGCTCGCCTATATTTACAAAGTTACTTTCGGGGGTAACGATTAGCGGTTCCAGGCCGGATAATTTCAGGTATCTTTTGTTGTCGGTTGTTGGTTGTTGGTTGTCAGAAGAAAACCCGTCCCCTTCAATCAATTCATTATCATTTATGGATTTATCTATAGACATTTCAAAGCTTTTTGTAGTAATTAATAAATCCATTCAACAACCTTTTACAAACTTGTATCAGTTCAAATATTTCAGCAAACTGTGTATTGTCAATATATTTTTGGTCTAAAGCTAAAAAGCATTGCGTTTCCAGTTCATATAATGATCCGCGTGATATATGTAAAAAATGTATTGTATCTTTTGATGTCTGCCTTCCACAACCTTCTGCAATATTAGAAGGTATTGAAACAGCACATCTTCTCATTTGGTTTGTTAAGCCATATATTTCTTCTTTTGGAAATTCTTTCGATATAATATATAAAAGATTGGTCAATTTTCTTGATTCTAACCAAACATCCAATTTTGTATAATCCATTACTCTATTTCTTATTCATCAACTTAATCTATCCTTAGCATCATCCGACAACCATCAACCAACAACCGACAACTGTCTTGGTTGGTATTGAGCGGAAACCTCAGCAATAAGGCGAATGTGCTCCGGAGTCGTTCCGCAGCATCCGCCAATAATATTAATCAGGTTATCATCCAGGTACTCTTTAATAAGTACCTGCATTTCTTCAGCCGTCTGGTCGTATTGCCCAAAGGCATTTGGCAAACCTGCATTAGGGTGAGCCGATATGCTGAACGAAGTATTGTGTGCCAGTCGTTTCAGGTAAGGCTTTAATTGGTCTGCGCCCAAGGCACAGTTAAAGCCTACGCTTAGTAGCGGTAAATGTGATATGGAGATTAGGAATGCCTCAACCGTTTGCCCGGATAGCGTTCGCCCTGAAGCATCGGTAATCGTTCCGCTAACCATTACAGGAATGTCAAGACATAATTCGTCCTTCACTTCTTCAATAGCAAAAAGAGCGGCTTTAGCATTTAGAGTATCAAAAATGGTTTCAACCAATAGTAAATCGCAGCCACCGGCAATTAATGCTTTTACCTGCTCTTTGTAGGCAATTAACAGATCGTCAAAGGTTACCGCACGGTATCCCGGGTCGTTAACATCGGGGCTCATGCTGGCTGTACGGTTGGTTGGGCCTATAGATCCTGCAACAAAGCGTGGCTTGTAGGGTTCTTTTGCGGTGAATTCATCGGCAACTTCACGGGCAATGCGCGCCGACTCATAATTGAGTTCGTACACTAAATGCTCCATGTGATAATCGGCCATACCTATAGTAGTACCTGAGAAGGTATTGGTTTCTACAATATCGGCACCTGCCACAAAATATTGGTAATGCACATCGCGAATAGCCTTTGGCTGGGTAAGCGACAGCAAATCGTTATTGCCTTTAAGCGAATGCGGAAAATCTCTAAAACGTTCACCGCGAAAATCTTCTTCAGAAAAATTGTAGCGCTGCAGCATTGTACCCATAGCTCCATCGAGTATAAGTATCCTTTGTTTTATGGCTTGTTGTATTCCTGACATAAATATTAAAGTTTAGGTAGCCCTAAAACATTAATTTTACGCGAACAGCGAACTATAATCAATTTGGAAAAACTGATCTAAGGGTTATGAGCCCGAAAAGCATTTGGCTGTCCGCCTAAAATTGCAATATGTTATCAAAAACGGGGAGTGGAATATTGCAGAGAAGCAATATTACTTGTGTTATCTATCCGCACTCGAGTTTGGTAGAATTTAGCACCTTCTTTAAATATAATTATAAAGGGTTGCTAAGGCTTCAACGGGTCTATTCCCTCTGCCTTTCGTGATAACATATCAATGTGTTAAAGAACATTGCAAATGTACAACATAAATTCTGGGTATGCAAATTTTACTGATGAGTTGATGATGTGGCTGTTAATTCGTACACTTGTACCACACTAAATATACCCATACAATGAAAACATTTAAATCTTTTTTAAATGAGTCACGTGCCGAAGACAGAAACCAATTTCATATTATTGTTTTTGGCGATGCCGCAGAAATAGACACTACCGAAGAAGGCAAATGGTTAAACAGCGGCGTAATAGATTATTGGAAAAGGGTTGAAAAACCGAACGCAGAAACTACAGAAGTACAGGTTCATATTGGCAGGCAGAAACACGTTAACACAAAATCAAGCCGAATTACCTGGCATGTAAATGGTGTTAAGCATGATAAGAAAGCGTTTAACGATAATAATAACGGAATTACAACTGCCTTAAACATTGCGAAAGCCATTTTAAAACTGCCGGCAGATAAAACATTAGAGGTAGTACCTAATGAAAATGCGGCTACAGTTTTAGGAGATATTGATTATTTACCAAGCAAAGTGAAAGTGTTTGTGTTTAAAGTTGCGGCTGTAGCATAAACAATATATTTATATATGCAACCCAGCCGCTTCAATCCCTTCCCAATACTAACTACCGAAAGGCTTATCCTTCGAAAGATAGCCAGCAGTGATGATGAGGCTATATTTTTGCTGCGATCCGATACCGACCTTAATAAATATATAGCGCGGACTTTAATGACTGACCCTACTGAAGCATTAGCATGGATAACACATATTAATACCAGCGTAGACAAAGGAGAGAATGTAAATTGGGCTATTACACTAAAAGATACAGGTGCTTTTGCCGGACTAATTTGCCTTTGGAATTTTTCTGACGATACAACCGTTGCAGAAACCGGCTATCAGTTGCTAGCTACTCACCATGGGCAGGGTATAATGGCAGAAGCATTACATGGTGTAATTAACTACGGTTTTGATATAATTAACCTAAAGAGCATCGAAGCTTTTACCCATAAAAATAATGCCGCTTCTATTAAGCTACTCGAAAAGCAAAATTTCACACACCATAAAACAAGGATTGACGAGGGCTTTCCGCACAACGCCATCTTTATACTACAAAACAAAAAAGACAGGCCCTAACACCTGTCTTCTTATCTAAAACCAACCAATCCTAAAATTTAAGTAAAGCTATTATGCAACAGCCTTAGTTTTTTGGGCAATTGCTACAATGGCATCAAAGAGCGCATCGGCGGATGCGGTATCTGTACCGCCTTTCGGCAGGTTTAAAAAGTGGTAATCCAATCCGCGGTTCATGGCAGTACAGGTTACTTCCTTTTCAAAATCGGGGTGTAACCTGTTAAGTGTTTCATTTATAGAAACAATATTAAATCCGCTTTTAAGCAATCCCACATATTGTTTTACAAAATCCGCATTGCCTGTAGCATCTACCGCTACAAGGTTATGTAACTTATTAGTGTGTACATACTCTACCACATCTTCTAATTTAAAAGGAATACCAAATTGTATAATGTTTGCCTCCCATGAGTAGTTGGCGCCTTCGGTTTCAAAAAAGGCCACTGTAGAGTTAGTAATTACAGGAAACCTTATATCCAGATGATCTTCGATTACGAGATCTTTCCTATTCTTTAATGCTTTATTTATAAGTGCGCTACCGGTCTTACCGATTCCGAAAAGCACTATGTTTATTCTTTGGGTCATGATAGTAATGAGATTTAAAAAAGAAACGGCCTTTAGCCCATCTAAAGGCCGTTTTCTTAACAAACAAACAAAAAACAACTATAACAAAATTCTTATTAACCTCACCCTCCAATCCCTCTCCGAAGGGGAAAGCCAGGGAGAGGCCTAATTATACGAGAACTCCTTAAAAAGGGTAACATCTACCGGGGTATTGTTTACAAGGTTATCATAAACAGGACTCCTGCGCTGCACCTCTTTTAGCCAGTTTTGCAAAGCTTCCAGCGACGCTCCCGACGCAGGTTTAAGGGTAATTTCTATATTATTAAAACCGGGCCTTGCCTTTCCTGTTGGCTTAATGTCATTAAGGTTTCCGGTAATTTCAATCTGTAATGATTTAAGGCTGATGCCTTGTTCTGCAGCAACAAGCTGCCCCAATGCGTTAATGCAGCCTGCAAAGCCTGCAAGTATATATTCATAAGGGTTTGGCCCCTGTAGTTCTGGATATTTTGAATTTTCGCTTATGCGAAGGTTGGCATTTAAAGTCTTTACGACAAACTGGCTGTTATTGCCTGAGTAGCCTAAAACGTTGATGGAATTTGAGTTCATAACACTAATTTTATGGTTAAAGAAAGATGGAACATGAGTAAATAAAAAGACCCCTTCTGGATGGGAATACCAAAAGGGGCCTGACACTTGAATTGAAACTAAGATTTATGTCATTCTCTTTTGGCAACACCAATGCACGCAGCACATCCACATCCATGTAAAACAGATGCTATAAATATGATGATGTATTGATTTTATTGCTTTCATTGCGAATTGTAATTTAATTTTGAGATATAAAAAAAGCCCCTGCTGTTAGCAGGGGCTCTTGTGATATAATTTTAAAAATCTAAAATTAGTCAATAGCTACCCCTGCGGAATGTTTCCACATAAAGTAACAAGTATGACAAATAATTGATTTCATTTTTTTTCAGATATTGATAAGGCAAACTTCGAGACTATTTTTGACATGACCAAACAAAATTTCAAATTTTAACAGTTAACGTTTTCGCTTATAGTATATTAAATACTTTGTATTTAAATTTTTCAAAATGGGGGGCAATAATTAAATTTAAACAGGCTTTTTTTATTCGGATAAGGTTTTATACCTTTGTACCATAAAAATTTGGAGGAAAGATTTGAACTGATTGCAACCTCATTAAAAAAATGCTAAAGCAGGACTTCCCTCCTTTTGCATCCTTTCAGTTTCTTTACTCTACTAAAATTATAGAGAATACTATGGCTTATTTATTTACGTCAGAATCAGTGAGCGAAGGGCATCCTGATAAAATTGCTGACCAGATTTCAGATGCACTTATCGACAATTTTCTTGCTTTTGATCCTGAGTCTAAAGTTGCCTGCGAAACGCTGGTAACCACCGGACAGGTAATTCTTGCTGGAGAAGTAAAATCTAAAATATATCTTGATGTACAGCATATAGCCCGTGAGGTTATACGCAAAATTGGTTACACCAAGAGCGAATACATGTTTGAAGCTAACTCGTGTGGTGTACTTAGTGCTATACATGAGCAGTCTCAGGACATTAACCAGGGTGTAGACCGTGCCAGCAAAGAAGAGCAGGGTGCCGGAGACCAGGGTATGATGTTTGGCTATGCTACAAACGAAACCGACGATTATATGCCATTGGCACTTAACCTGTCTCACAAACTACTTCAGGAACTTGCAGCACTTCGCCGTGAAAACAGCGAGATAAAATACCTGCGCCCTGATGCTAAAAGCCAGGTTACTTTAGAATATGATGATAACAACAAGCCTGTGCGCATTGATGCTATTGTTATCTCTACACAACATGACGATTTTGATGATGAGCCTGCTATGCTTGCTAAGATCAAAAGCGATATTATTGCTATTCTTATACCAAGGATCATTAAAAATAATCCTGAATATGCACACCTTTTCAACAGCGAAATTCATTACCACATTAATCCTACAGGTAAATTTGTTATTGGCGGCCCTCACGGTGATACCGGCTTAACAGGAAGAAAGATCATTGTAGATACTTATGGTGGTAAAGGTGCTCACGGTGGTGGTGCTTTCTCTGGTAAAGATCCAAGTAAAGTAGACCGTAGTGCTGCTTATGCTACACGCCACATTGCTAAAAATCTTGTTGCGGCAGGCGTTGCTGAAGAAATACTTGTACAGGTATCGTACGCTATTGGTGTTGCAAAACCAATGGGTATTTACATCAATACATACGGTACTTCTAAACTTAGCCTTACCGATGGAGAGATTGCTAAAAAAGTAGAGGAGCTGTTTGACATGCGACCTTACTTTATTGAGCAGCGCCTTAAGCTTAGAAACCCAATTTATAGCGAAACAGCCGCTTACGGGCACATGGGCCGCAAGCCGGAAACGGTTACAAAAACTTTTAAATCGCCAAATGGTGACGAAAAAGTAGTTACTGTAGAACTATTCACATGGGAGAAACTTGACTATGTAGAAAAAGTAAAAGCGGCTTTCGGAATATAACTTTCTCAAACCGATATATACAAAAAGACCCCGCATTGCGGGGTCTTTTCATTTTATGCTTTTACTATCCGAAGATAGATTTGAATGCTTCTTTTAGCTGTCCTTTAATTGATACAGGAATTTCAACTTTAGAGAAGATAAGTTCTGATTTGCCTTCTGAACTTGTAATAGAAAATACTTTTGAAAGTGTTTTGCCTCTAAAATAGTCAAGATTATCAACCCTTATTTGAAACGCAAGTGTGTTGAAACTTGCTTTTTTAGACTGTAAGTCTGTTACCATGATTGTATGTTTAGGCATAAAGATAATCTTTATCTATACAAAAACCTATTTGTCATAGATAATAATTATAAATCTGCCAGTATGACTGAAGAAATTTAAGCATAAAAATATTCGAGTGCAAAATACAAAATGGCAAATGTAAGCAGCCCTGCGGCGATCATTACTAAGATATAATATTTAGCTGCCATCATTATTTTGTTATAATGATGCATAAGTATATATACTATGGCCGTAAGCATAAAAATAAACGAAGCACAAACCAATGCAATTACTGCATTAGAATGCTCTGCATCGCCGCTTTGCAAGACCAATCCTAAAAAACCTAACCCTACAATTACCGGGACATTTTTGATAAACCTATCCATACCTGTTATTAACTATTCTATCCAACACGAGGGGAACTGTATCAAAAAATCTATTGTTATTATTTTTCAATATTCGGCAAAAATAACGAATCAATCAGATTGTCAAA
>Ga0247782_1000526_pt1 | contig 19050 bp, 5 predicted proteins | sample UWRJL019104C5_FD_179928 | JGI IMG/M metagenome (GOLD analysis project Ga0247782, IMG submission 179928) | Plant litter microbial communities from Arlington Agricultural Research Station in Wisconsin, United States - UWRJ-L019-104C-5 | ecosystem: Environmental > Terrestrial > Plant litter >...
ATAATATCTATTGCGCAGCGCATAATTTATTATATACTTTTAATAATATATATTAGCAAGCTATTTTAATATTATATAATAAAATATTTAATAAATATAAACTAAAATATTATATTTTATATATTGTTTAACATAATAAATTGCTAAAATAAAAGCAAGCTATTAAATAAAGCTTTAATTATAAAAGTAGTTAAACAAAAATTTAGCTAAGCAATAATATATTTTAGGTTATATAGTACTAATTTTATTTTTTAAAAACTTTTTTATATATTACTTTTTATTATTAACGCATTAAACGCATTAAAAAATATAAGTAAAAATTTTTTTTTTAATATATATATAATATATGCTTATATTAAGTATTTAATTTTTTTTTTGGATAACTATTTTAAAAAGCTAAAACAGCTAATATTAAAAAGCTAAAGCTTATATAATAAATATGCTAGCATATAAAGCGTAATAATATTATTGTTTTTATAATACTTTTTTAAATTATATAAATAATAGCTTTTATAGCTATTAAAAATTAAAAGTTAGTATATACTTTTTATATAATTACTTATATATTAATTAAAATATTAAACTTAATTAACACTTTGCTTATTTATTATTTAGCTATTTTTTATAATTATAATAACTTAATTATTAAGCAATAAAATGCTTTTATATTAAAATAATAAATAGTTTTTTTTTATAATAATAATATATAGCAAAATAATATAGCAATATAATAAAATAGCTTAAATAATTATAGCTTATTTATAATTGCCTTGCTATACTGCTTTTAAGTTTTTTATATAATTAAATATAATTATAACTATTTTAAATAAAATTTTGCTTATAATAAATTTAGTTTTGTTAAAGTTATATATATTTTTTTTTAAACTTTATATTTTGCTATTATATTTTATATAAAAATAAACTACTTGCAATATTTAAATAAATTTTTATATAGAACGTGCTAGTAATTAATTTAGCAATTAAAATATATTATAAAAGCTAATTATTATTATATAAAAGTAAAAGTTTAGTTTTTGCTAACGCATTTTTTATTATATACTTTTAATAATTAGTTAGCTATATTTTTAATACTATTATACTTAAATAAAAACAATTGCGCTACAAGGTTAAGTATATATTATATAATAGCTTACCTTTTAAATTTAATAAGTTTTTAATTATTAGTAAACTTATTAAATATTATTATATAACTACGTTTTTAGTTAAAAAAAGTTATATATAATATATTATAAATTTTAGCTGCGCGTTAAATACTTAGTTTTAGGTTTATATAAATCGCTTAATGCGCAAAAATAATATTAAACTTTTTTTAAAGGCCTACTATAGTAGGTAGTAAAGATATAGTAGATCAAAAGTTATGCATACAAAGGTGAGAAAAAGTGGTAAATATGGCCGGGTGGCAAATATAGCTGTAAAATACGTTATACTAGTTTTAAAAGCTAAAAAACCAGCTAGTATAGCTAAAAAAAAATAAAAAAATATTTATAGCAAACTAAATAACTTAATTAAAGTAATTATTAAAAAAAGCTTAAAAATAAAAACAAAACTAATAAGCTTATTTAAAAAACATAAAATGCTATAAAACATTATAAGCAAGTTATTAAAACTATTAATACTATATACTAAGCAAAACATAAATAAAGTTTTATAATATTTTTCTAAACTTTATTTTAAATATAATAAATATTAATATTTAACTATAAAAATTATAATTTAAAAAATTAAAATAATATAAAAAGTATTATAACGGCGCTAATAATTTATTATAAAAAATATTATATAAATTATAATATATTTATAACTATAAAACTTTTAAATAATTATTAAATTTATAAATAATTAAAAACTATGTTAAAAAAATAGTAAAAACTTAAAATAATTTAATTAAACTAAAAAAGTATAAGTATATTTAAAGTAAGTATATATATGCTTATAAATTATAGCAAAAATATAAAGTATATAATTAATTTTACTTGCTAATAATAACTAGCAAAGCTAAAAAATAATAATATATATTTTTTAAACTAACATATCCTACGGCTATATTTGCCACCCGACTATATTTGCCACTTTTTTTACTATATAAAAAACGTCCGTGCACAACATTATAACTTGGCCAATATTAATTCTATAGTTATATAAATAGTACTAGTTAATTTCTAACTAAATCATAAGTTTAAATATAATTCTTTTATATTTAAAATATTTTTGTTTAGCAAGTTATTAAGTAATACGCTATGTAAGGATTATATAATTTTTAGCAAGGATTATATTATAGTATAAATACTATAATACTATAACGTATCCCACGGCTATATTTAACACTTTTTTTCCTATATAAAAACCGTCCGTGCGCAACTTTATAACTTGGTCAATACTAATGCTATCATAATATAAATAGTACTAATCGATTTTTAACTAAATAATAAGTTTAACTACAATTATTTTATATTTATAATATTTTTATTTAGCAAGTTATTAAGCAATACGCTAAGCAAGAATTATATTATAGTATAAATATTATAATACTATATAACTTATTTAATATTAAAGTAATTAAAATAAAATAAAAATACTAATGAATTTCTTATTTTATTAAAAATCTAATAGTTATATTTTTATTATTGTACAACCAAAATTAATAGGCTTATAATTTTAAGCACAGACTTTTTTGCTAAGATCTTTTAATAATTTGTGTTTATTTACTACCTTAATAACCTACTAAATAAAAATACTATAAAAATTAAAAAATCATAGTTGAACTCGTTATTTAGTTAAAAATTAATTAGTACTATTTATATTTTTATAACTAGCATCAGTATTGGCCAAGTTATAATGTTGCGCACGGAAGTTTTTTATATAAGAAAAAAAGTGTTAAATATGGCCGGGTGTTAAATATGGCCATAGAATACGTTATTTAGTTATACTATTTAAATTAACAAATATACTAGCTAACGTTTAAATTATAATTATAATAATACTTTAAAAGTTTATTAACTAGTTTATAATAATATATTTTAATAATATTTTAATTTGCTTTAAAATAATTAAAAAATATAAATAATATATATAAAAAGTATTATAAACATAATAAAATATAAAACTATTTATAAACCTAAAAAAAAGTAACTTTTATAAATAAAAAATAAACTTTTTAAAATTTATAATTATATAAAAAAAACTATAAATTTAAAATAGCAAAATTAAAGCAATAAAAAATAAATATAAACTAAAAAATATTAAAAATACTTAAGCATTTATTAAATTTATTAACTATATTAAACTAATAATTAATAAATTTAAAAGCATAATATTAAGCTTTATAAACTTTATTAAAAAAAATATTAAGTTTAAATAAATAAAAGTAAAGCAAAAAAATTTTAATATAATTAAAAAATATATTTTAAATAAACTAATAACTTAATTACTAAATTTAAAATAAAAATTTAAAGTTAAAATAAACGCGAACAACTTGTTATTAAAAAAACTTTAAGTTAAAAAAACAAAAAAAAACAAAATTTATATAGCTTTTTTTTTTTAGCAAAACTATATAGTTAAAGTAGTACTAAATAATTTAATATATAATAAAAAACTTATAGTAATAGTGCAAGCTTTAAAAAAATAAAAATATTATTTACGTAGTATTAAAAAACTTATTAAAGTTTATATAAAATATTAAAACTTAATAGTACTTATTATTATAAAAGTATTTAAAAAAAAAATATAATAATAAAACTTTTTATTAAAATTTATTTTTAAAATTATTTATATTAAAAAATTAAAAAATATATAAGCTAACATTTTTAATAAAAAAAGCAACTATTATTAAAAAATATTTTAAAAAATAAATATAATACTTAAAAAAATTAAAATAAATATTTTATTATAGCTATAATTTATAGCTAAACAACTTATAATAAGGTTTAAAAATAAAAAGAATTAGCAAAACATTAAAATAAAAATAAAAACTATTATAAGTAAAGCATAAAAAACTTAAAAAAAAAAAAAACTAAACTTAATATATTTTATAGCCATATTTGCTACCTGGCTATATTTGCTACTTTTTTTGCCTTTATATAAATAATCTTTTATAATTTAACCGTACAATAAAAAATAAATTTAAACTATTTAAAATTAGATTTGCTTAATGTTTTTTTTATTATTTTAATATATTTATATATTATAGCTAAGCTTGCTGCATATTTTATAGCGTTATATATAAGTTTTTTGCTTTTTTATATAACTATTATTTATATGCCTTTTTACTATTTTTTGCATAACAGCTGCTTTAGCAGCTTATACCTTTTTTATATTTTATATATAAAATAATTTTTTATTTTATAATTTTGTTTTAATAAAGCTAAACAATATATAATAGCTATTATATTATATATAATTTGCTATAATATATCCCACGGCCATATTTGCTACCCGGCTATATTTGCTACTTTTTTTTACCTTTATATAAATAATCTTTTATAACTTAACTATATAATAAAAAATTAATTTAAACTATTTAAAATTAGATTTGCTAAATATTTTCATTTTATTTTAATATGTTTGCTTAATATAGCTAGGCTTACTATATATTTTATAGCGTTACGTATAAGTTTTTTGCTTTTTTATATAACTACTACTTATACGCCTTTTTACTATTTTTTATATAGTAGCTACTTTAACAGCTTATAACTTTTTTATATTTTATATATAAAATAATGTTTTATTTTATAATCTTATTTTTTTTATATAGTAATATTAATTAAATTAGTTGTTTGCTATACAAAAAGTTGCAACCTTTTTTTTTAACAAAGCTAAATAATATATAATAGCTATTATACTATATATAATTTACTATATACTTTTAATAATATATATTAGCAAGCTATTTTAATATTATATAATAAAATATTTAATAAATATAAACTAAAATCTTATGTTTTATATATTATTTAAAATAATAAATTGCTAAAATAAAAGTAAGCTATTAAATAAAGCTTTAATTATAAAAGTAATTAAATAAAAATTTAGCTAAGCAATAATATATTTTAGGTTATATAATATTAATTTTACTTTTTAAAAACTTTTTTATATGTTAGCTTTTGTTATTAACGTATTAAACATATTAAAAAACGTAAGTAAAAATCTTTTTTTTAATATAACGTATCCCACGGCCATATTTGCCACCCGGCCATATTTGCCACTTTTTTTCCTATACAAAAAACGTCCGTGCGCAACCATATAACTTAGCTAATACTAATATTATAATAATATAAATAATACCATTCGATTTCTAACTAAATAACAAGTTCAAATATGATTTTTCTATATTTATAGTATTTTTATTTAGAAAGTTATTAAACAATACGCTAAGCAGGGGTTATATGATTTTTAGCAAGGATTATATTATAGTATAAAAAGTATAATACTATATAACTAGTTTAATATTGAAGTAATTAAATTAAAAAAAATACCACTAGATTCTTTATTTTAATACAAATCTAATGGTTATATTTTTATTATTGTACAACTAAAATTGATAGAGTTATAAATTTACGCACGGACCTTTTTGCCAAGATCTTTTTAATAATCCTTGCTTATTTACTACCTTAATAACCTACTAAATAAAAATACTATAAATATAAAAAAATCATATTTGAACTCATTATGTAGTTAGAAATCGAATGGTACTATTTATATAATTGTAGCATTAGTATTGGCCAAGTTATATTGTTGCGCACGGACGTTTTTTGTATGAGAAAAAAAGTGGCAAATATGGCCGGGTGGCAAATATGGCCGTGGGATACGTTATACATAATATATATTTGCATTAAGTATTTTATTTTTTTTTTATATAACTATTTTAAAAAGCTAAAATAGCTAATATTAAAAGGCTAAAGTTTATATAACAAATGTGCTATTATATAAAGCATAATAATATTAATATTTTTATAATACTTTTTAAAATTATATAAATAGTAGCTTTTATAGCTATTAAAAATTAAAAGTTAGTATATGCTTTTTATATAACTACTTATATATTAATTAAAATATTAAACCTAATTAACATTTTGCTTGTTTATTATTTAGCTATTTTGTATAGCTATAATAATTTAAGTATTAAGTAATAAAGTGCTTTTATATTAAAACAACAAATAATTTATTTTTATAATAATAATATATAGCAAAATAATATAGCAATATAATAAAATAGCTTAAATAATTATAGCTTATTTATAATTGCTTTGCTATACTGTTTTTAAGTTTTTTATATAACTAAATATAGTTATAACTATTTTAAACAAAATTTTACTTATAACAAATTTAGTTTTATTAAAGTTATATATATTTTCTTTTTAAACTTTATATTTTGCTATTATATTTTATATAAAAGCAAACTACTTATAATATTTAAACAAATTTTTATATAAAACATGCTAGTAATTAATTTAGCAATTAAAATATATTATAAAGGCTGGTTATTATTATATAAAAATAAAAGTTTAGTTTTTGCTAATATATTTTTTATTATATAACTTTAACTATTAGTTAGCTATATTTTTAATATTACTATGCCTAAATAAAAACAATTGCATAATAAGATTAAGTATATATTATATAATAGCTTGCTTTTTAAATTTAGAAAGTTTTTAATTATTAGTAAACCTATTAAATATTGTTATATAACTATGTTTTTAGTTAAAAAAGGTTATATATAATATATTATAAATTTTAGCTGCGCGTTAAATACTTAGTTTTAGGTTTATATAAATCCTTTAAAGCGCAAAAATAATATTAAACTCTTTTTAAAGGCCTACTATAGTAGGTAGTAAAGATATAGTCAATTAAAAGTTATGTGTACAAAGGTGAGAAAAAGTGGCAAATATAGCTAGGTAGCAAATATAGCTGTAAAATATGTTATACTTTTAATAATATAACTATATTAATAAGCTATTTTAATATTATATAATAAAATGTTTAATAAATATAAACTAAAATATTATATTTTATATATTATTTAAAATAATAAATTATTAAAGTAAAAGCAAGCTATTAATTAAAGCTTTAATTATAAAAATAATTATATAAAAATTTAGCTAAGCAATAATATATTTTAAGTTATATAGCATTAATTTTACATTTTAAAAACTTTTTTATATGTTAGCTTTTAATATTAACATATTAAACATATTAAAAAATATAAATAATTTTTTTTTTTTTTAATAAATATATAATATATGCTTATATTAAGTATTTAAATTTTTTTTTATAACTATTTTAAAATATTAAAATAATTAATATTAAAAAGCTAAAGTTTATATAATAAATATGCTAGTATATAATATATAATAATATTATTATTTTTATAATACTTTTTAAAATTATATAAATAATAGCTTTTATAGCTATTAAAAATTAAAAGTTAATATATGCTTTTTATGTAACTATTTATATATTAATTAAAATATTAAACTTAATTAATACTTTGCTTATTTATTATTTAGTTATTTTTTATAGTTATAATAACCTTATAATTAAAAAATAAAGTGCCTTTATATTAAAACAATAAATAGTTTTTTTTTGCAATAATAATATATAATAAAATAATATAATTATATAATAAAACAGCTTAAATAATTATAACCTATTTATAATTGCTTTGCTATACCGCTTTTATATTTTTTATATAATTAAATATAGTTATAACTATTTTAAATAAAATTTTGCTTATAATAAATTTAGTTTTATTAAAATAATATATATGTTGGTAGGGCTGCACTATGACAGGTTTCGCACGACAGACTGCATTGCATGCAGTAGTCGTGCGGAGGGGGGGGGGTTGATAGTACAGTCTAATACATGACGGGATCAAACTGCTATATTCTCTTTAAGTCTAAGTGATGCGAACAGGCTGCGCGTACGGCTATATATACAGAGTGTGGGTCACGTGCGGAGGCACGTGCGTAGGTCTATGTGTAGGGCATGCGTATGTGTGGCCTGCGGCCACACAACTGCCGGGCCATGCCAAACCAATACAAATGCATATGCTATTATTTCAACAATATATATATATATTTTTAAACTTTATATTTTATTATTATATTTTATATTAAAGCAAACTACTTATAATATTTAAATAAATATTTATATAAAACATGCTAATAATTAATTTAGTAATTAAAATATATTATAAAAGCTAATTATTATTATATAAAAATAAAAGTTTAATTTTTATTAATATATTTTTTATTATATAACTTTAGCAATTAATTAGCTATATTTTTAATATAACTATGTTTAAATAAAAGTAATTGCATTATAAAATTAACTATATATTATATAATAGCTTACTTTTTAAATTTAATAACTTTTTAATTATTAGTAAACTTATTAAATATTATTATATAACTATGTTTTTAGTTAAAAAAAGTTATATATAATATATTATAAATTTTAGCTGCGCATTAAATACTTAGTTTTAAGTTTATATAAATTGCTTAAAGCGCAAAAATAATATTAAAAAATTTTTAAAGGCCTACTATAGTAGGTAGTAAAAATATAGTAGATTAAAAGTTATGCGTACAAAGGTGAGAAAAAGTTGCAAATATGGCCGGGTAGCAAATATAGCCGTGGGATATGTTATTTAAACTTATTATTTAATTACAAATTAATTAATACTTTTTTATAAGGAGTAAGGCTTAATATACTATAAGGTCATGTGCTAGATTTTAAAAAGTAACTATAAAAGATTACTTTTATTTAGTGTGCTAATTGTGTGTGGCCGCAAGGCCTTATTAGGCCTTTAGCTAATCCTTAAGGAGCGGTTGCCGCGATACGTATTAAGGTACATAGCTAGTAGCGGCTTCCCTGTTATAATACTACATGTTATAAAATATTAGCATAATAGTTGCGCAGCTTAAGCTAGCTTTGCAAGTTAATAACATTATTAAATAATATTTAGTTAATATTAAAAACTAATAGTAAAAAATAAAAAAATAATATAATAAAAAAGCTATTATTAAATATTTATATATTTTTAATATATATTATAATAACTACTTTTTAAAAATTAGCTAAAAGCTTAAAAAAGTTTATAACTATATATAATTAATATAACTATAAAATAAAAATAATTTTTATATAAGGTTTAAGGCTTAGTACGTTGTAAGGTAATATGCTAGATTTTACATAGTAGCTATAAAAAATTACTTTTATTTGGTGTGCTAATTATATGTGGCCATAAGGCTTTATTAAGGCTTCGGCTAATTTTTAGCTTACTTTAGCAAGCTTGCGCAAGCAGTACGTACCTTTTTAATAGTTAGTCTTTAAAAAAAGTATATTTTTTTTATACTACCCTCTTTTTTTTTGCTACTAGTTTTTAGTAGCACCTAAATATATGTTTACTAAAGTAAAGTTTAATTATAAAATTTTTTAATTAGCTTTTTTTGTTTTATGTTTTTATAATTTTTATAATAATTAATACTTTACTTATTATTATAATATTTTTATAAAGCTATTTTTTTATATTTTTATATTTACATTTTTATATTTAATTGCTAACTTTTTATAAAGCATTTATTTTATATTATACTTTTTTTTTATTAATATTATTTAATTTTTTTATATTTGTTTACTAACTTATTATTATTACTATATTTTTTTATAACAAATTTATTTAAAAATATTTATTTAATTAAATTATTTAATAAAACTATTATAATTATATTATATATGTACTTAATAAGTTAAATGCTAATTTTAATAAAAATATTAATATAAATAATATAATTTTATATATAAAATATGTTTTAAAAATATATATTAATTTAAAAATTATATATATTTTTACTTTTTAATAATTAAGCGCTAAATATATTATATATATGCAAAATTATTATATTTATTATACTATAAGTTTTTTAAATATTTAGTAAGCATTTTTATACTAATTATTTTAAATTTCAGTATTGCTTTTAAGCGCTACTTAATTATTTAATAAAATTTAAGCTAAACTTTAATAAGCTATTAAATTTTTAAAAAAAAAATTTAATAAAAATAGCTTATTAATATATTATAATAACGTTAATATATTTAATAGCTTATTTAATAATTTTATAAAAGCTAAGTTAGCTTTTTGCTACTATATTGTAAAAAAAAAAAATAGCCTAACTTAAGCTATTTAAAATTAATATTTAGCTATTATTTAGCATAAAGCTTAATTTATTTGTTGCTTATTAATTTTTAGTATTAATTTTTTTATTATATATATTATTATTTAATATTTATTATATATTTGCTAACTAATATATATATATAAAATATTTAAAACAGTAACCTTATTAATATAAAAAATATTTAGCAATAAGTTAACTATATATAGCTATTATATAAGCATAATATTTTGCTGTTTTTTTAATTAAATTATATATTATAAGCTTATAGTAAGCTATTTTTTATTTGTAAGCAACTTTATAATGCTAGCTTAAAGCTAAACTATATTAGCTAATATAAAAACTAAAGCATTAAGCAATTTTTTTAGCTAAACTATACTGCTTAGTTTATTAATAGCAAGTATTTAAAAAAGTTTTATATTATTGCTTTTATAATATTATATTTTAAAATATTATTAGCACTTTTTATTATATTTATTACTAAGCTAGGTTATAATAGTTTATTAACTAGTTGCTGCTTTATTAATATTTATTTTTATTTTATTTTATTTTTATTTTTTTTTTCTTAAAAAAAACAATTACTTATTATTTGCTTTTTAAATTACTTTTTTTAAAATATATTTGTTTTTATTTAAGTTTATAGCTAGCTTTTATAATTATTATTGCTTATTTTTATTTTTCTTTTATTATAGTTAATATAACTATTATTATTTATTTGCTAATTTATTATTATATTAGTTTTTTTATTTATTAGCTATTAAATATATTTATTTATTTATTAAGTAAATAATATTTTTTTGCTAAGTAGCTATAGCTTTTTTTTTTTATAATACTACTAAATTATTTTATTTAAAATATAACTTTTTAATTTTTTTTTATATTTATTAATTAACTTTTTTAAATTAATTAAATATTTTAATAATTTTTAAATATTATATTTTATAAGCTACTTTTTTTATTTTATTAAATACTTTTGTTTTTTTTAATTATTTTTATACTATTTAATATTTTTAACAGCTTATTTATTTTATTTATCTTTTAAGTTTAGTAATTTTGCTTGCTTGCTAATTTTTTAATAATTTTTATATATATTTTTATATATATTTTTTAATAATTAAATATAATATGCTTATAATTTAATTTTTTTTAAAACTTTTGCTTTAATATAAATAAGTACTAGCTTTTTTAAATACTTAAAACAAAAATATATAATTAATAGCCTTATAATATTTTTAATATTATATTGCTTAAATATATATTATTTATTATAACATTTTTATATAGTTTTTATTACTTTTTTTTAATATTTATATAGTGCTTTTTATATTATATTTATTTTTTATAAGTATTTTTTTATTTTTTAAACTTTAAACTAAAGCTATTTTAGCATATATTTAATAATTTTTAAATAATAGCTATATAAAGTTTTAAATAGTAAATAATTTATAATTATATATTAATTATTATTATATATAAACTTAGCTTTAAGCAATATTTTTGCTTATTTTGCTAGCTTATTTATAATATATATTTATAAATACTTTTTTAATATTTAGCTAATATACTTTTTTTATTTAATTATTAGTTTATAAATGCTATAATGTATTCTACGGCTATATTTGCTACCTGGCTATATTTGCTACTTTTTCTTACCTTTATACAAACAATCTTTTATAACTTAACTATATAATAAAAAATTAATTTAAACTATTTAAAATTGGATTTGCTAAATGTTTTTTTTTTATTTTAATATGTTTGCGTATTATAGCTAGGCTTGCTGCATATTTTATAGCGTTGCGCGCAAGTTTTTTGCCTTTTTGTACAACTACTACTTGTACATCTTTTTGCTATTTTTTGTGCAGCAGCTGCTTTAGCAGCTTATAACTTTTTTGCATTTTGTATACAAAGTAATCTTTTATTTTGTAATTTTGTTTTTTTTATATAGCAACGTTAACTAAGTTAGTTGTTTGCTATATAAAAAGTTGTAACCTTTTTTTTTAATAAAGCTAAACAATATATAATAGCTGTTATACTATATATAATTTGCTATATACTTTTAATAATATATATTAGTAAGCTATTTTAATATTATATAATAAAATATTTAATAAATATAAATTAAAATATTATGTTTTATATATTGTTTAAAATAATAAATTGCTAAAATAAAAGCAAGCTATTAAATAAAGCTTTAATTATAAAAGTAGTTAAATAAAAATTTAGCTAAGCAATAATATATTTTAGGTTATATAGCACTAATTTTGCTTTTTAAAAACCTTTTTATATGTTAGCTTTTATTATTAATATATTAAATATATTAAAAAACATAAATAAAAAATCTTTTTTTAATATATATATAATATGTGCTTATATTAAGTGTTTAATATTTTTTTTATATAATTGTTTTAAAAAGCTAAAATAGCTAATATTAAAAAGCTAAAGCTTATGCAACAAATATGCTAGTATATAAAGCATAATAATATTATTATTTTTATAATACTTTTTAAAATTATATAAATAGTAGCTTTTATAGCTATTAAAAATTAAAAATTAGTATATATTTTTTATATAACTACTTATATATTAATTAAAATATTAAACCTAATTAATATTTTGCTTATTTGTTATTTAGCTATTTTTTGTAGTTATAATAACTTAACTATTAAGCAATAAAGTGCTTTTATACTAAAACAATAAATAGTTTTTTTTTGCAATAATAATATATAGCAAAATAATATAGCTATATAATAAAATAGCTTAAATAACTATAGCTTATTTGCAATTGCTTTGCTGTACTGCTTTTAGGTCTTTTATATAATTAAATATAGTTATAATTATTTTAAACAAAATTTTTTTTATAACAAATCTAGTTTTGTTAAAGTTATATATATATTTTTTTTTAAACTTTATATTTTATTATTATATTTTATATAAAAGTAAACTACTTATAATATTTAAATAAATTTTTATATAGAACGCGCTAATAATTAATTTAGCAATTAAAATATATTATAAGGGCTAGTTATTATTATATAAAAGTAAAAGTTTAGTTTTTGCTAACATGTTTTTTATTGTATAACTTTAGCAATTAGTTAGCTATATTTTTAATATTATTATGCTTAAGTAAAAATAATTGCATAATAAGGTTAAGTATATATTATATAATAGCTTGCTTTTTAAATTTAGTAAGTTTTTAATTATTAGTAGACTTATTAAATATTATTATATGACTACGTTTTTAGTTAAAGAGGGTTATATATAGTACATTATAGATTTAGCTGCGCGTTAAATACTTAGTTTTAAGTTTATATAAATTGCTTAAAGCGCAAAAATAATATTAAACTTTTTTTAAAGGCCTACTATAGTAGGTAGTAAAGATATAGCAGATCAAAAGTTATGCGTACAAAGGTGAGAAAAAGTGGCAAATATGGCCGGGTAGCAAATATGGCCGTGGAATACGTTATAGTTAATAATCTTTTATAAATTTTTTATTTATTATAAAAACTTTTTTAAAACTTGTTAATAATAAGCTTATTTTTATTGCTTACTATACTTTTTAGCAATTTAAATTAGCACTTTACTTTTTTATAAAATATAGCTATAAGTTTAGCTATATTTAATATTTTTATTATAAATATAAATAAAGCTATTTTTATAAAGTAGTTAATAATTATTATATTTATATTATATATTAAGCTATTAGCTTTAATATAAAATAAAAACTTTATTATAAAGTTTAAGCTAATTTTTTGCTATAATTAATTTAATAGCAAAAATATTTATAGTTTTTTAAATAGCTTATATTTTAGCTTTTTAGTTTTTTTATTATTTATATAACTATATAATAATATATTTATAAATATTTTAATTTAACCTTTTTTAATAAACCTTTTTTAAAAAAGTTTAGCTATTTTATTGCTTTTTATATAGCTAGCCTTTAAATTATTATAATGCTAATATATTAGCTATTTAACTAGTGTTGCTTAAGCTAAAATAACAAGCTATTTTTAAAAATATAATATTTTTTATATATTTTAGCTTATTAACATATAATTTTTATTAATTTAATAAATATTAAGTTTTTAATATATAGTTTTTTAACTATTTTATAAAATTCTTTTAATATATTTAATTTAAATACTATTTTATTTAAAGTTAATTTTTTTATTATAAAATAACGTATCCCACGGCTATATTTGCCACTTTTTTTCTATATAAAAAACGTCCGTGCGCAACATTATAACCCGACCAATACTAATGCTATAATAATATAAATAGTACCAATCGATTCCTAACTAAATAACGAGTTCAAATATGATTTCTTTATTTTTATAGTAATTTTATTTAGTAGGTTATTAAGGTAGTAAATAAACAAGGATTATTAAAAAGATCTTGATAAAAAGGTCTGTGCGTAAATTTATAACTTTATTAATTTTAGTTGTACAATAATAAAAATATAACCATTAGATTTCTATTAAAATAAAGAATTTAGTAATAATTCTTTTATTTTAATTACTGTAATATTAAATAAGTTATATAGTATTATAGTATTTATACTATAATATAATCCTTGCTAAAAATCATATAATCCTTGCTTAGCGTATTGCTTAATAACTTGTAAAATAAAAATATTTGAAATATAAAAAAATCATATTTAAACTCGTTATTTAGTTACAAATCAATTAGTATTATTTATATTATTATAGAATTAGTATTGGCCAAGTTATAATGTTGCGCAAGGACGTTTTTTATATGGGAAAAAAGGTGGCAAATACGGCCGTAGGATACGTTATAAAATATATTAATTATAAATAATAGTTTTAATGCCTTTTTTATTTTTTTAAAGCATATTTTTTAACTTTTTAGCAATTTATTTTATTAACTAAGTTATTATTATAATTTATATTATCTATAGTTAATAAGTTAAATATATATATTAATGCTTTTTAATTTTTTTTTTTTAAAGTTTTTTATAATTATATAATAAAAGTTTAAAGTTAAATTAATATATAATTTTATTATTTATTTTTTTATTATAAAATATTTTTTTAAATATAATTTTAATAATATTATTTAAGTAGTTTAAAAATTTTATATTAATACTTTTTGCTTTTTACTTTTTATTTTTTATTATTATATTATAATAATTTAAAATTTTTTTAATAGTTTATTAAATAGCTAAAGTTTTTTTTAAAATATTAAAACTATATTTTTATACTTTATTTTTTTTACTATATAGTTAAGCTTTTATAATAGTTTATTTATTAGATTTAAAATATTTAAATAATATTTAATATTAAAATTAAACTAAGCTAATTTATATATTTAATATACTAACTTTTTTTAAAAATTATATACTAATAAGTTATTAACTTTTTATAATACTATATAGTTTATTTAAACTATAAAAAGCTTATTTATATTTTTAAAGTATTAGCACTAATATTTATAGCTTTCAATTATTATTAATAGTTTTTATTAGCTAATAATTTAATATACTTTTATATTTATTAGTTTATATAATTAATATATTATTAGCTACTATTACTTGTTATATAGTTAAAATAAAATGCTTAAAATAGCTTTTATTAATATATTTATTTTTATTTTAATTAAAAGTTTATTATTTTAATATTAAAAAATAGTTACTAATATAAATATTTTTTTAAAGCTTTTAAATGCTTGTTTTATTTTTTTAGTTTATTTAAATAAATAGCTATAGTTATTTTGCTTTTTTAATAATACTATAATTAGTATAATAATTTTAAAAAATTTAATAATAAATTTTTTATAAAAGTTCATAAATTTTTAAAAATATTTAAATATTATATACTAACTTAAAAAACTTTTATTTTTAAATTATAGCAACTTTTTATAAATTTATTTTAATATTTTTAGTAATAATAATAAATTTTAAAAATTTTATTTTTGTTTTAGAAAACTTATATTTTAATAGTTTAATAAATAAGTTATACTGCTTTAAGCGTTTATAAACTAATTAAAAATGCTTAATATATTCTACGGCCATATTTGCTACCTAGCTATATTTGCTACTTTTTCTTACTTTTATATAAACAATTTTTTATAACTTAATTATATAACAAAAAATTAATTTAAACTATTTAAAATTAAATTTGCTAAATATTTCTTTTTTATTTTAACATGTTTGCATATTATAGCTAGGCTTGCTATATATTTTATAGCGTTACGCGCAAGTTTTTTGCCTCTTTATATAACTACTACTTGCACGTCTTTTTGCTATTTTATGCGCAGCAGTTACCTTAACAGCTTATAACTTTTTTATATTTTGTATACAAAATAATCTTTTATTTTATAATCTTATTTTTTTTATATAGCAATATTAACTAAGTTAATTATTTGCTATATAAAAAGTTATAACTTTTTTTTTTAATAAAGCTAAATAATATATAATAGTTATTGCGCTATATATAATTTGCTATATATTTTTAATAATATATATTAGCAAGCTATTTTAATATTATATAATAAAATGTTTAATAAATATAAACTAAAATATTATGTTTTATATATTATTTAAAATAATAAATTGCTAAAGTAAAAGCAAGCTATTAAGTAAAGCTTTAATTATAAAAGTAGTTAAACAAAAATTTAGCTAAGCAATAATATATTTTAAGTTATATAGCACTAATCTTGCTTTTAAAAACTTTTTTATATGTTAGCTTTTATTATTAATATATTAAACACATTAAAAAATGCAAATAAAAAAAAAATTTTTAATATATATATAATATATGCTTATATTAAGTATTTAATTTTTTTTTTATATAACTATTTTAAAAAGCTAAAATAGCTAATATTAAAAAGCTAAAGCTTATATAATAAATATGCTAGTATATAAAGCATAATAATATTATTATTTTTGCAATACTTTTTAAAATTATATAAATAATAGCTTTTATAGCTATTAAAAATTAAAAGTTAGTATATGCTTTTTATATAACTACTTATATATTAATTAAAATATTAAACTTAATTAATACTTTGCTTATTTATTATTTAGCTATTTTTTATAGTTATAATAACCTAATTATTAAGCAATAAAGTGCTTTTATATTAAGATAACAAATAGGTTTTTTTTATAACAATAATATATAGCAAAATAATATAGCTATATAATAAAATAGCTTAAATAATTATAGCTTATTTATAATTGCCTTGCTATACTGCTTTTAAGTTTTTTATATAATTAAATATAGTTTTAACTATTTTAAATAAAATTTTACTTATAATAAATTTAGTTTTATTAAAGTTATATATATATTTTTTTTTAAACTTTATATTTTGCTATTATATTTTATATAAAAGCAAACTACTTATAGTATTTAAATAAATATTTATATAAAACGCGCTAATAATTAATTTAGCAATTAAAATATATTATAAAGGCTAGTTATTATTATATAAAAGTAAAAGTTTAGTTTTTGCTAACGCATTTTTTATTTCATAACTTTAGCAATTAGTTAGCTATATTTTTAATACTACTATGCTTAAATAAAAACAATTACTTAATAAGGTTAAGTATATATTATATAATAGCTTGCTTTTTAAATTTAATAAGTTTTTAATTATTAGTAAACCTATTAAATATTATTATACAACTGCGTTTTTAGTTAAAAAAGGTTATATATAATATATTATAAATTTTAGCTATGCATTAAATACTTAGTTTTAGGTTTATATAAATCCCTTAATGCGCAAAAATAATATTAAACTCTTTTTAAAGGCCTACTATAGTAGGTAGTAAAAATATAGTAGATCAAAAGTTATGCGTACAAAAGTGAGAAAAAATAGCAAATATGGCCAGGTAGCAAATATGGCCGTGGGATACGTTATAGCATTTAATACTTTATAATTAATATAAAACTATAAACTTTTTTTTAGCTTTTTTATAAATAATATAAATATTTTAGCTAAAAAGCTATTTGCTTAAATATAGCTTTTATTAAATAGCTTAATAAATATTTTTTATAAAATAATAAGCTTGTTTTATAATATTTTATGAAGTAGTTTTTATTAGTTTTAAAAATTAAAAAAATTTTATAGTTTATATATTTTTAATAAAAAAGCACCTTATTATTTTTTTTTTTATTAAATAACTTTGCTTAAGCTTTTAATTTAAATAATAGTTTATTTTTTATTAAAGTAGTTATTTTAAGCGCTAATGCTTTATTAATATTTACTATTATTATAGTAAATATTATTATATTTATTATTTTTTAATAACGCTAGCGTTATAATTTTATATTAAATATTATACTACTTAGTTTTATAGCGTTTTTAACTTTCTTTTATTGCTTTAGTTTTTAATATATATATTTTTTTAACTTTTATTTTTTTGCTTTTTTTATACTTAGCTTATGCTTATAAGCTTTATAAATTATTTTTAATTATTTTATTTATAGCTTTTTTAATATAAAGTTATATATTAACTTTTAAATTATATATATAAATATTTTTTATTTAAAACTATTTGTATTTGTTTTTAAGTATAATATTTTTATAATATTTTTTAACTTTTTAGTTAGTTTTTTTTAGTATAGCTTTTTTAAACTTTTTTTGTTTAATTAATATATGCTTTAGCTAAAAATATTTAGCTAAAAAGCTGCTTATTATTATTATATATTTATATTTTTAATTAATAAAAGTTTTTATAACTAAAATATTATTAATTATAAAATTTATAATAAATAATAAGCTATTTATATATAGCTTAATATTATTTTTTAGCTTTAAAAATATTAGCTTGTAAGCAAGCTTTATTTATATTTTTTTAAAAAAAAGCTATTTTTTTTTTTTTCTTTTTTTATACTAAGTTTTT
>Ga0247782_1000527_pt1 | contig 19032 bp, 5 predicted proteins | sample UWRJL019104C5_FD_179928 | JGI IMG/M metagenome (GOLD analysis project Ga0247782, IMG submission 179928) | Plant litter microbial communities from Arlington Agricultural Research Station in Wisconsin, United States - UWRJ-L019-104C-5 | ecosystem: Environmental > Terrestrial > Plant litter >...
TGTTTAATGCGTTTACTTTTAAAAATAATTTTGTTTGCTAACGCAAAAAAAAAACTTAAGCTATTATAAGCACGTTTTGCTAAAATGTACGCCTTATAATAAAAAGAGTTAAGTAATTTAATACACTTAATAAATTTTTTTAAATAGCAAAAGCAAAGTATTACTTTTGTATTAAATTTGTTAATTAAAAATGTAAAAGCTTAATAATAATTACTTTTAATAAAGCTATTACTAAAGGCTTTAAAAATATAATAAAAAAATATAACTAAGAAAATATAAAAAAAAAAGAAAACTTACTTATAATTGTTAAGAACAACAATTTTAAAAAAAAAGGAGATAGTGTTATAAACTAATAAGCAAAAGACTGTTGGCTGCGTTAAAGGCTAATTAAAATAAAAGCGAGGTAGTTGCTAAACTAAAAGATATGCTATAGTTAATATTATGTAAATTAATTAGTTAGCTAGCGGCCACTTTTATGTAGCAGCTAGTAGCTGCTAGCAGCTAGTAGCTGCTAGTAGCTAGTAGCTGCTATATTATAGTAGCTGCAATTTATACTTATTTTATAAAAGAAGATCAAATATATATTTTTTTTTATATTTAGCTAGCTATAGTTATTTTTTTAATTTGTAGTAATTAATTTAAGTATATACTTAGCATATAACCTAAACTACTAAGTGTGTAAGAGAAATCTTTTAATAATTAACTAAGACATAAGCCTTTTTATTTGTTTACTTTTAGCAATAGCAAACTCTGGCTATTTAGACTGTCCTAGACAGTAAGGATTGTTATAAGTTGCTACTATATATAGTTATATAGCTACGTTTTTAATTTATTAAAGTTATTAATAGTATATTATAAATTTTAGCTGCGCGTTAAACGCTTAGTTTTAGGTTTATATAAAAAGCTTAAAGTGTAAAAATAATATTAAACTTTTTTTAAAGGCCTACTAAAATATGCAGTAAAAATATAATAAGTTAAAGATTGTTTATATAAAGGTTAAAAAAAGTTTGTAATTAACCTAGGTGTGTAATTAACCTGTAGGATATATAGTTAATATAAGTTTTTAGCTTTTATAGTTTTTGCTAATAGTAATAAAATTATGCTTTATTTTTAGTACTTTAAATAATTGCTTAAGTATATGCCCTCGTTTTAACAAGGGGTATCTTCCTCAAAAATTCCCATACATTTTTTTCTCTAGGGGCCCGATTAGGAAAAAATATTGCCGTTTTTAGTAATGCTAAGCCAATGCCAAGCCAACGCCAAGTTCTCTAGGAGCCCGAAGACCAAGGCAAAGGTGCAAAGGCAAGGTCCTTGACCTGGCCCAGCCACAGGACAAGATCTAGCCACAGGTCCAAGCCCCACCCAGCCGCGGCCTGCAAAGCCGTACTATAAGGTAAGGCAATACAAGGCCATACCATAAGGCCCTGCAAGGCGTACTACAAGGCCCTGCGAGGCCATACTATAAGGCCTTGCAAAGCCATACTATAAGGCCTTATAAGGCTATACTATAAAGCATTACAAGGCTATACTCTAAGGTTTTGCAAAGCTATACTTTAAAGGCTTGCAAGGCTATACTATAAAGTATTATAAAGCTATATTATAAAGCTTTATACGCTATACTATAAAGTATTATTAATAATATATTATATATAATATATGCTATAAGTTAATTAGCTATAGTTATAAGTTAATAAGCTACTTTAAAAATATTTATATATTAGTTTAATATATTTTATAATTATATTTAATACTTTTATTTTTATATAAAAATTATTTATATATAACTTTATATTTTAGCTAATATTAATGCTATAATAATATAAATAATATTAATTAATTTATAATTAAATAAAAAGTTTAAATAATATATTTTGTAATTATATTTGCTATCTAGCTATATTTATTACTTTTTTTATTTTTATATATATAACTTTTAATTTATTATATTTTTACTACTTATTATAATAAGCTTTTAAAAAAAGTTTAATATTATTTTTATGCTTTAAATAATTTATATAAATTTTAAACTAAATATTTAATATAAAGCTAAAATTTATAATATATTATATATAACCTTTTTTAATTAAAAATATAGTTATATAATAATATTTAATAGGTTTACTAATAATTAAAAACTTATTAAATTTAAAAAATAATATATTTTATAGTTATATTTGCTACCTAGCTATTTTTACTACTTTTTTTTTTATATAAAAAACACTTATATATAATATTATAACTTAACTAATACTAATGTTATAATAATATAAATAGTACTAATTAATTTTTAACTAAATAATAAGTTTAACGTATCCCACAGGTCAATTGCACACCCGGGTCGATTGCACACTTTTTTTCTTATACAAAAAACATCCGTGCGCAACATTATAACTTAGCCAATACTAATGCTATAATAATATAAATAGTACTAATTAATTTCTAACTAAATATAAGTTTAAATATGATTTTTTTATATTTATAATATTTTTATTTAAGAGGCTATTAAGGTCGTAAATAAACAAGAATTATTAAAAAGATCTTAGCAAAAAAGGTCGTGCGTAAATTTATAACTCTATTAATTTTAGTCCTATAATAATAAAAATATAACTATTAAATTTCTATTAAAATAAAAAATCTAGTAGTATTTTTTTTATTTTAATTACTTATATATTAAACTAGTTATATAGTATTATAGTATTTATATTATAATATAATCCCTGCTAAAAATTATATAATCCTTGCTTAGCGTATTGCTTAATAACTTGCTAAATAAAAATATTATAAATATAAAAACATTATATTTAAGCTTGTTATTTAGTTAGGAATCGAGTAGTACTATTTATATTATTATAGCATTAGTATTAGCTAAGTTATAATGTTGCGCACGGACGTTTTTTGTATAAGAAAAAAAGTGTGCAATTAACCCGGGTGTGCAATTAACCCGGGTGTGCAATTAACTTATGGGATACATTAAATATAATTTATTTATATTTATATTATTTTAATTTAATTAGTTATTAAGGTAGTAAATTAATAAAAATTAATAAAAAAATCTTAGCAAAAAAGTTTATATGTAAATTTATAACTTTATTAATATAAGTTACATAAAATAAAAAATTTAATAGTATTTTTTTTACTTTAATAACTTAAATATAAAATCAGTTATATAGTATTATAATATTTATATTATAATATAGTTAATTTATTTTAAAAATTATATAATTTTTACATAGTATATAGCTTAATAACTTGCTAAATAAAAATATTTTAAATATAAAAAAATTATATATAAACTTATTACTTAATTAAAAATTAACTAGTACTATTTATATTATTATAGCATTAGTATTAGCTAAGTTATAATGTTATATACAAACGCTTTTTATATAAAAAAATAATAATAAATATAAATAAGTAGCAAATATAGCTATAAAATATGTTAAGCTATTATATAATATATACTTAATTTTATTATATAATTATTTTTATTTAAATATAGTAGTATTAAAAATATAGCTAACTAATTGCTAAAGTTATATAATAAAAAATATATTAATAAAAACTAAACTTTTACTTTAATATAATAATAACTAGCTTTTATAATATATTTTAATTATTAAATTAATTATTAACACATTTTATTTAAAATTTATTTAAATATTATAAGTAATTTACTTTTATATAATAAAGCTTTATTTAATAGCTTGCTTTTACTTTAGCAATTTATTATAACAATAATTAATTTAGTTAATATTATTATATAAAAGAAATAAAATTATAAAATTAAAAATTATTTTATATATAAAATATAAAAAAAGTATAAGCTATTAAAGCAGCTACTATATAAAAAATAATAAAAAAGTATATAAATAATACTTATATAAAAAAGTAAAAAACTTGGGCGCAATATTATAAAATATATAGCAAGCCTAGCTATAATAAATAAATATATTAAAATAAAATAAAAAAATTTAGCAAATTTAATTTTAAATAGTTTAAATTAATTTTTTATTACATAGTTAAGTTATAAAAACATGTTTATATAAAAGTAAAAAAAGTAGCAAATATAACTAAGCAAAAAATATAGCTATAAAATATATTATAATTTTTTTATATTTATAATATTATTATTTAATAAGTTATTAAATAATACATTAAATAAAAATTATATTATAATATAAATAGTATAATAATATAAATAACATGTTTAAATATAATTTTTAGCAAAAATTATATTATAATATAAATATTATAATAATATATAATTTATTTAATATTTAAATATTTAAATTAAAAAAATATTTTTAATTTTTTATTTTAATAAAAAGCAAAAAGTTATATTTTTATTATTAATATATTTTATAAATTAATTGGACACCTAGGTTAATTATACACTTTTTTAAACCTTTATATAAATAATTTTTTATAACTTAATTATATAATAAAAAATTAATTTAAACTATTTAAAATTTAATTTACTAAACATTTTAAATTTATTTTAATATATTTACGTATTATAGCTAAGCTTGCTATATATTTTATAAAATTATATATAAATCTTTTGCTTTTTTATATAACTATTACTTATATGCTTTTTTATTATTTTTTATATAGTAGCTGCTTTAGCAGCCTATAACTTTTTTATATTTTATATATAAAATAATTTTTTATTTTATAATCTCATTTTTTTTATATAGCAAGGTTAACTAAGTTAATTGTTTGCTAAATAAAAAGTTATAACGTATCCCATGGCTATATTTGCCACCCGGCCATATTTGCCACTTTTTCTTACCTTTGTATGCATAACTTTTAATCTATTATATTTTTACTACCTATTATAAAAGGCCTTTAAAAAAAGTTTAATATTATTTTTGCACTTTAAGCAATTTATATAAACCTAAAACTAAGTATTTAATACATAGCTAAAATTTATAATATATTATTAATAACCTTTTTTAATTAAAAATATAGTTATATAATAATATTTAATAAGTTTATTAATAATTAAAAACTTATTAAATTTAAAAAGCAAGCAATTATATAATATATATTTAACTTTATTATATAATTGTTTTTATTTAAGCATAGTAATATTAAAAATATAGCTAACTAATTGCTAAAGTTATATAACAAAAAATATATAAATAAAAACTAAACTTTTATTTTTATATAATAATAACTAGCTTTTATAATATATTTTAATTATTAAAATTAATTATTAGTATATTTTATATAAAAATTTATTTAAATATTATAAGTAGTTTGCTTTTATATAAAATATAATAATAAAATATAAAGTTTAAAAAATATATATATATATAATTTTAATAAAACTAAATTTATTATAAATAAAATTTTATTTAAAATAGTTATAACTATATTTAATTATATAAAAAACTTAAAAGTAGTATAGCAAAGCAATTATAAATAAGCTATAATTATTTAAGCTATTTTATTATATAACTATATTACTTTATTATTTATTATTTTAATATAAAAGTATTTAATTGCTTAATAATTAAGTTATTATAACTATAAAAAATAGCTAAATAATAAATTAACAAAGTATTAATTAAATTTAATATTTTATTTAATATATAAATAGTTATATAAAAAGCATATATTAACTTTTAATTTTTAATAGCTATAAAAGCTATTATTTATATAATTTTAAAAAGTATTGCAAAAATAAAAATAATATTATGCTTTATATGCTAGCATATTTATTATATAAGCTTTAGCTTTTTAATATTAACTATTTTAGCTTTTTAAAATAGTTATATAAAAAAAAAAATTAAACACTTAATATAAGCATATATTATATATATATTAAAAAAAATTTTTATTTATATTTTTTAATATATTTAACATATTAATAATAAAAGCTAACATATAAAAAAGTTTATAAAAAATAAAATTAGTACTATATAATTTAAAATATATTATTGCTTAGCTAAATTTTTATTTAACTACTTTTATAATTAAAGCTTTATTTAATAGCTTACTTTTATTTTAGCAATTTATTATTTTAAATAATATATAATATATAATATTTTAGTTTATATTTATTAAATATTTTATTATATAATATTAAAATAGCTTATTAATATATATTATTAAAAATATATAGCAAAATAATTATAGTATAATAGCTATTATATATTATTTAGCTTTGTTAAAAAAAAACGTTATAACTTTTTATATAATAAATAACTAACTTAGTTAACATTGCTATATAAAAAAAACAAAATTATAATATAAAAAATTATTTTATATATAAGATATAAAAAAGTTATAAGCTACTAAAGCAGCTGCTGCGCAAAAAATAGCAAAAAAGCATGCAAGTAGTAGTTATATAAAGAGGCAAAAAACTTGTACGCAACGCTATAAAATATATAGTAAGTCTAGCTATAATATATAAACATATTAAAAAAAAATAAAAATATTTAGCAAATCTAATTTTAAATAGTTTAAATTAATTTTTTATTATATAGTTAAGTTATAAAAGATTGTTTATATAAAGGTAAAAGAAAGTGGCAAATATAGCTGGGTAGCAAATATAGCCATAGAATACGTTAACTTTTTTTTTAATAAAGCTATATAATATATAATAATTATTATATTAATGTATCTTATAGCCATATTTAACACCTGGCCATATTTGCCACTTTTTTTCCTATATAAAAAACGTCCGTGCGCAACATTATAACTTAGCTAATACTAATGCTATAATAATATAAATAGTACTACTCGATTCCTAACTAAATAACAAGCTTAAATATAATGTTTTTATATTTATAATATTTTTATTTAGCAAGTTATTAAGCAATACGCTAAGCAGGGATTATATAATTTTTAGCAGGGATTATATTATAGTATAAATATTATAATAGTATATAACTTACTTAATATTATATTAATTAAATTAAAAAAAATACTACTAGATTTTTTATTTTAATAAAAATCTAATAGTTATTTTTAAATTATTATATAATTAAAATTAATAGAGTTATAAATTTATATATAGACCTTTTTGCTAAGATTCTTTTAATAATCTTTGCTTATTTAATACCTTTATAACTTGCTAAATAAAAATACTATAAATATAAAAAAATCATATTTGATCTTATTATTTAGTTAAAAATTAACTAGTACTATTTATATTATTATAGCATTAGTATTGGCCAAGTTATAATGTTGCTCACGGACGTTTTTTATATAGAAAAAAAAGTGTTAAATATGGCCGGGTGTTAAATATGGCCGTGGGATACGTTAATTTTATTAATAATAATTTAAGTAATTAAATAATAAGCTTAGTTAACCTTATTTAAATTATAAAAATATTATTATAATATATTTTACGGCTATATTTAACACTTTTTCTTACCTTTATACGCATTACTTTTAATTTAGTATATTTTTACTATCTAATATAATTGGCCTTTAAAAAAAGTTTAATATTATCTTTGCGCTTTAAGCGATTTATATAAACTTAAAACTAAGTATTTAACGCGCAGCTAAAAAATAAATAAATAAAAAGCAATGCTATAAAAAAATATTAACAGTAAATATATATAGTAATATAGTGTATAAAGTGCGAGTATATAATTTGCACTATTGCATCTTAATAAAAACAATATAATATAACTATACTATTATTAATTTAATAATAAATAATATTTTTTAATTTATATATAAGTAATAAAATTAATAATAATATATTTATATTTATAATATTTTTATTTAGCAAGTTATTAAAGTATATATTAAGCAAACATTATTATATAATATATTAAAAATTATATAACTATATATAAACTTATAAGTTTATTAATATTAATGTTATAAAAACAAATATAATATAGTTAGGTTGCAAAAGTTTCGCTCGACCCTACCTTTTATACTAAAACTCACTAACTTTACAACTATTTAACTTTATAATAAAAAATAGTAAAAATATACAACATTATGTTTTATATAGCAAATCAATAAAATAATAGTTTTGCTTATTTAAATTATTTTTAAAAACTTTATATAACTAGTAATAGTTATTTAAATAAATAAATAGTTTTTATAAAAAATTAAAAAACTAATAGCTAAATAATGAAAATAATTATAAAATTTCTATTAATAGATTATTATTTTAATTTAAATATAAAACTAAAATATTTTAAAAGTAAGTTAATAGCTATTTTATTTATTTAGCTATTATTTTTTTAATTTTTTATTAACATTAGCTATTTATTTAAATAGCTACTACTAATAAAATAAAGTTTTTAAAAACAATTTAAATAAGTAGAACTATTATTTTATTATTGTTTTATATAAAACATAATGTTATATATTTTTATTATTTTTTATTATAAAGTTATATTATTATAAAGTTAGTAAGTTTTAATGTAAAAGGTAAGGTTAAGCGAAACTTTTATAACCTTATTATACTATTAAATTTTTATTTAGCTAAAAATTTAATAAATATATATATTTATACTATTATTTTTAAAAAGGTTATAAATTTAAACATAGACTTTTTATATATTTTTTATTATTATTTTTATTAAGCAAACGCTTTAATAACTTGCTAAACAAAAACATTATTAATATTTAAAACATTATTATTAATTAACTAACTTTATTATTTAATTATAAATTAAACTAACGCATCTTATAGCTTAATTACACACCCGGGTTAATTGCACACTTAAGAATCTTATATAAGAAACGTTTGTGCGCAAATCTATAAATTCGCTAATATAAGTGCTATGATGATATAAATAATACTGTTCCTATATTTTGCCTGCGATAAAGGGAGTTCGATCCGCATCCACGGACCTTAGCGGATTGGGCCGGCCCGCGCCATCCTGGACGCTTACTCCCTGGTTGCCTCTCTAGAGCATTAAAACGTTACGCATGCACTCACACACAACAATCTGTTGATGGCTTTGAAGGCAACAAATGATTGTATTAGTGTAAATCAAGGGAGCAATCGGGCTAGTAACTATCTAGATAGTCTCTGAACAATACCAGGAGGTCCAGCAACCTATATAGTAAAAAAGCAAAGTTAAACTAAAAAGATCGTAGCGCTACTAGCTTGTTTACTAGCACTGTCTCAGTATGTGAAACAAATAGATCGAGACTACCTTTTTCAAGGCGATAGAGACTTGGTTCTTGTTCGAATAAGCGCTTTATAACACATTTATAGAGCACTTATAAGTCATTGAAACATCATATAGGGGCGCTCACTCGGTAGAGTGGGGTATCTGGACCGACTCTACTGCGACATCCCCTCAATTGACAGAAATATCCGGGAGGAACGGGTAGTGGATTTCCAGCTCTTCAACAGTGCGTTCTGGAGTCGCCGCCGTCTTAATGCCCTCCTTCCAACCCAACCCCTTCGCCAGGCAATCGAGGATCTCCTGCCTTGGTTTCCCGGCATTCTTCACCCACGCATCTTTGACCTCTTGGTACTGATGGTCCTGACCGCTGGGTAACAGGTCCTTGTCCCCAGGATCGAAGCCTCTGAAGTTATATGTTCCTTTTTCTAGTTCGTCTTCGTCTAAGACGCCGGACTGCATCGCTAGGACGGCGTCGAACTTGCCAATCAGATCAGTTGCGAGCTTAGGCTTAGGCGGTCTGATGACAAGCCCCATGAGCTTGGGAACCGTTGCATCTCCGGGCTCGAGCAAGTCTCCAATGTCGTTCTTCTTCGTCTTGCGTGGGTTTTCCTTGGGGTTGTCTGCGAAACGTCAGCAATGTATTATATGAATGCACTTGTGTGCCGGAAAACACGACGGGGACAAGTGAGATGACGTGACGGGCGGAATAAACATACACTTCCCCCACATGGCGGCTGGCACCTGTTTAATGATTTCGGTTACTTGCCAGTTTTCATCGCTGGCGTTTTCTTCTATATATGCCGTCGCTTCTTTGACGGGGAATATGTTTACTGTCAGCATCGACAATAGTGTTTGGCTTTCCTTCTCCATCGGCTTTGCGTGAAGGTCCGGCTGCTTCCCAGATTCCCAATCATCCACGGCAGGTTTTTCACTATGTTCTGTGGGTGCTTTCACGGCGGCGTGAGTCAGGGCGAACAGGACGTCGACGGCAACGGCGAATCCTTTGCCCTCGACTCTCCATACGGTATCCTGCCCTGTAGTTAATTCTTGATTCTCGGTATCAGTAACCATGCCCCCACGGCATGTGAAGACATGCGGCGTCGCGGACGCAGTGGCTTGCGATTTCGGGGCCGTCATAGCAAGTAGTGATTCGACCATGGGCTGTGTTTGGCCCGCTTCAAGTACCATCTGGTAAAACCCTTGGAGGTTTGGTGGTTTCTGTTCACCTACCTCGGGTCCAAAGTAGACTTTGAATGAGACAATCCAGAGGTCGACCTTAACCCGTCCTCGTAGCGGCGGCCCCATGAGATCCAGCTGGGCACCAATCTCGATACTCACCGTGAAGCTCGTGATCAGAAGATCGACTTTGCAACTGACACCTATCGATACGCCAACCTGTCCGACGAAGTCGAAGGGGTTGTAGTTGATGAGGAAGTCAGCCCAGGCCGCGAACCACGCTCTCAGTGGCCCGGCCACCAGGGTAGCCTCAAGGCGGCCGCCTCCCATACAGGCCTTCGGGGTGATGGCGAAATACGCCTCTCCCACGATGCTGATAGTGCTACCGACCTGCCAGGAGATGCCCAGTCGCGGAGGGTTGGGATAGTGCGGCGGCCGCTTGAATGCGCGGTGGTATCCTCCGATGGTAAACACCCAGTCGCCTCTGTTTTGGGGGACGTCGTCGTTGAACCAGTAGTAGAGGGCAAACCCGCCCGTAAGGCGGCAACTAGGATCGAAGATGTAGGAGCTCGGCGCCAGCTGCATCTCGACCTTGAAAACGCCGGCGCCCAAGTCCAGGGACGCTAGGAGACCGAGCTCGACGTGCGCGAACGGCCGGCCTGTGTTTTTGGGTATTTGCGCCACGGCGACGCCGTATATGCCGAGCGCCACCGCCGGGCTCCAGCTCACGATGAAGACGGCGTCGATGTCGAGCATCTTGAAAGCGCTGACCTTGAGCCCAGCCGCGAGCCACATGGCCCCGTCTTTGACGGTAAAGAAGCCGGTGGTAGATACCAGCTTCCGGAGGTACTCGAGCAGCTTGTCACCGACTTCCTCTGTCTTGATAAACGGAAATTCGTTGACCCTGTCGATAGGCGGCGGCTTGACCTCGTTGTTGTATCCAAATCCGCCCGTGATGCCGGATACCTCAGCAAACTCCAAGGTGATGAGCGGGCCCTCCAGTTTGGCAAAGACAAACGCCGTGTCGAAAACCGGGTCCTTCATCTGGCCGTACATCCCCGAGGCAGTGAGCTGGTACGGTTCGAGGCCGACGACGAGGCCGCCGGCGAAGGACTTTATCTCCGGTGTATCCTTGTACATGAATATTCCTCCCAAGCGGACCGGTGGCTGGTCAAAGGCGATAGCAAGACCCGACAACTCAAACTTGATCACGTTTTTGGTCATGTCCCGCAGTGACTCAAGTTTTATGCCAACGGCTGCCTCGATGAATGTGAACCCGATGGGCCCAAGCAAGAAGGACGCATCGAGGAGGACATACAGAAAACCGTCTTTGTATCTCAGACCAATGTTGCTGATCGATACCCCGCCTAGAAAACCTTTTGTTAGAATCAATTGCTTTCATTTCTGACTCTACTTTTATCCTCCTACTGCAAGGTGATGTTGAGTGTGAGGAATCTGGGGGCTCATTTACCTGCTATTTTTTTTAACTCGGCCTTCGTCGATTTGCCGTCTTGGCCTTGTTTCTTGGTCGCCAATACCCCGATGGTCTCCTGGCCCTTCTTCTTCTTCCTACCGAGCGTATAATCGATAATCGCCCGTTGCGTATTTGCGGACGTCGCGATCACCATGAAATGTGACCCCGTCGGGACCACCATGTCCGTCGGCTTCTTATCTTTTCCAGGCTTCCTCGTGTCCCTGTACAGGATGAACACTTCGTTTGGCCGATTTGATTCCCCGGGATCTGACTGATCAGAACCTGGAACCTTTGGCAGGCCCCGGTTGATGCGATCAACATCCTGCTGCGTCAAGCCTGCCTGGTTAGGATTGTCTCTCTGGTTCTGCTTGTCCTGAACCCATACGTAGGCAATCTCGTCAAATGGCTGTGGCATCGAACCCAATGTGCCCAGGGTGTCTTTCATATTGATCGCTGGAAGCGGCGACATTGAAATTTTGAATACCCTCTTTGGGGCATCACCCTTCTTACCTATCAACAGATCACGGTAGTGGAAAAAGCTTATCTCAATCGTCCCAAGACTAATGGTGGCTTGGAAGAGCAAATAGGCCTCCTTTGGGTTATCCGTAGCAGTGGCGACTTGGCCAGTTGTGCTGGATACCTTGGCGCAACGGATACGTATAAGGTCGCCATCTGAGCCGGTGATACTTAGGCGTCTGATAAAGTCTGGCAGATCCTCCGCATCGTCGCCGTAGTTGTCCGTAAGGTCGTCAACAATATCGCCCAAAGTAAGGCCATCCTCTGCATTAGCGGCTGAGAGATTCGCCTCCAGAGACCACCATTGGTCATTATATGTGTACTTCATAAAGAGTCTAACTGGACCGATGTATAGTCCTCCGGATAGTGTAAAATTCCCGCCCCTGCCCTTGCCGTATTCGTATTCTAGTTTGAGCCCTCCGAGTTCGAAATGACCAAGAATGGCGGCGACATCTTCCTGGGCGTTAGGGTCCAGGAAGTTGTACAGGGATTTGAAGTTCAGTACGTCGATGCTTGCGCTGAGTTTCCAGCTCTTGTCGTGAGCGTCGTATTCGATTGCGCCACGTATTTCGGCTGGGCCACCCTCATCCTCTTCATCTGGGTCCGACATGTGCAAAGATGCAGTGAAAAAAAAGGAAGCCTTAAGCCCGGCTTTGGGAGAATAGCTCACTCGCATGTCAAGAGTATCTATAGAGAAGGGGAGATCCCCTGGCTCCGACTCGGCCGGTTCGCGGGCGAGAGTTGTAGTAAAACCAATGGTCTTTGTGGACAGGTCGATTCTAATTTCAGCCGTTTCTATCGTATTGGGAATGACCGTGGGTATAGTATCCTCCTGCAAATGCAGCAAGTCCGATAGCTTTAGTCGCTTCGTCGGATCCCAATCCGAGGGGAGGAGCTCGTCACTTTGTTCCCAGCTTGGGAGCAGCTTTTCCGTAGTCTTATTAGAAACGACCCAAACCTGACCTTGTAGCAGCTTATTGCTGTTATCGTAGAATAAGAAGACGGGGACAGAGTTGATGGTCGCCTCTAGGTACACGCTCCAGTCCCGCATCGAGATTTTCCCTCCATTTGTCTGTATGTTTAGGGATAGGCGTCTTGGTGTGATGATTTTGGAGATGTACTCAATCCCATCTAATGTGAGCGAAAGCTCTTCGCCAAGGACCTTTTTGAGCCAAGTAACGAAGGCGTCCCTGGTTGACTTGGAAGCATTGATGGTCATGCTGAACCCATCTTTCCGTAACCTAATGGAGCACATGAGGTCTAGGTCTTTACCTTCGCTGTCGACAGTCGTGTGCAGTCTGAGCTCACCGCTCAGCAACACCCGAGGCCCCGGGCGCAAGACAGCGGTGCGAGTAGTGACGACAAAAGCGTCCTGCAGCTTAATTTTAACACCGGCCTTCTCCAGGGCATCATTCAACGGGGTGGCGTTAAAGCTCCATTGGAGGCGTTGCGTTATCTGGTTTCCGTATGCCGGCTGAAACCAGACAGCGTTGCGGGAGCCGTTTTTGACGGACAGGGTTAGTTCCAGCTCAGGCGTGAGTAGCTGGACGAGGGGATTTTCGATCATGTGTTCCAATTTGATGTATTTCATCATCTGCAACAAGGTAGACTTGATGGGTTTGTCGCCATCCCCGGGCTCCAGCCCGAAGATCATTGTGCTCTGGGTGGAAAGGCCGATTTTCGGTGCGGTTTCCTTCACCATATCGAAAGCCTTGTATACAGCCTCGGTACTGAAATCGAGACTGAACCCCAGATCGGGAGGCGTCATGGCAAAAAGGAAGCCTGATGGCTGCGCCTTGTCATCCACTACCATCTGCATTGGCGAGTTGGTCGCGAGAACGTCACCGAACAAGCAGTTCCATTGGTCCTTCTCCAGGAACTTGACCTTGGTATTGGACTTGGGCTCGCTAACCAGGCCAAACTTCATGGAGCGAAACCCGCCAACAAAGGTCCGGAGTGTGTCATTGGGAATGCGCTTGACTTGGGGGTCGCCGGGGATGTCGATGGTCCCGAGCCAGTACTCATCATTGGCAGTAGAGCCAGGGTTGCCTGGGTTGCTTCGGTTGCTTGGGTTGCCCGGAGGTGACCCTCCGATGCCCTCGCCGCCCTCGCCTCCTTGCGATAGACGGCCCTGGCCGGAAGCGCCCACAGGCTGCGACCCCTCCAGAAGTGATTCTCTTTTAAGATAATCTTTGCTGATATTCTGATACAACGCCGTCGGAGTCGTCCCTGTCGCTTCTGCAAGCTTTTGCGCCAGGAGTGACTCAGTAGACCTGCTGCCGCTGGACCACTTGACTTCGCAAGCAGTCCCTGACATAACTTCGACCTCATTGTCGTCCGCGGACCCAGACCGTGACCTGACACGGATGTATTGGATCCGTTGAGCACTAGGGTCAGGCTGAGGCATTAAGCTGAGATCAAGCCATGCTTTCTGGACTTGATCGATGGTCCAGAAACGGCGGTACTCCAGCCTCTTCTGAGGTTGGTCGAGAGCTGTATACCATTCCTGCGCTTGGTCGTGTATGCCGACATAGCGGTCCTTGTCCCCGAGTTTCTTGTATAGGATGTTCAGTTCCTCCCAAAATGCCGTTCTTGACTTTCCGGCCCCCCCGCCCGCCACCATAAAAAACTCCTTATCTCCATACTTCATATCTTTGACCTGGCGCCAATATGCTGTGTTTTTTTTGCCTTCAATATCTATGTTTGCATAGGTGGGGTAGCTGCAAGCCAGTCAGCACATCCCGAAGAAGGATGGAGCCGAGTCGGGAACCCGGATGGACAACCAACCAAGTCGCATAGAGGGCGCCGCTTGGCTTGCCCTCCCTCACCAGCCACGCAGCTAAGTAAAAGAGCAGCGACCAGGCTACACAGTAAGAGCAGAAAAGTCAGCCAGTCCGGTCAAGCTAGTTTTAGGGCGGAGGGTGGAGTGGTTTGGGGGGAATGACGAACAAGGGTGCTGGTGCTCTGACTGTCCCGCGCTGCTGATGATATAGTCGGGGGAAACCGTGTCCAGAAACGAGATGGGGGTGCATAAGACTGTCCCGTGGTGGCTGAACGTGTCGCGCCCCATCACCTCGTTAGCGCGGCACGGCTTGAAGGAACAGTGAACAGTGGTGATACTTGCCTAAGTTTGATGTTGGTAATCTTACGCTCCTTTTTCTTCTCGTCCTCGCCCTTCTTCTCGTCCTTGCACTTCGCCAACCATTCTCCGACTTTGGTCTCGACCTCATACGATAAATCGCCGGCAAAGTAATGACTGGCTCTGGCAGGTACTTCTTTCGTCCAAAGCACGATGGCGCCGACGGAGAGCCGATTCTTCGCAGTGGCCTTTTCTTTTTCCATGTAAACGTGTATTCCGCCGTCATCCTACCTCGGGTCAGTTAAGGCTAGACAACAGGAGTACAGGTCTGCGTCTTACCACCGATTCCCGTAACATTTCGGTAACAATTCCGCTCCTCCCGATGACGTGAGCTCTTGATACAATGCAGAATATGCCGACCGGGAGTGGGCTGCTGGTTTTGCTAGCCAGGTCTCCTTTATTCTCGACTTTGTCATACGTATTTCCGGCCTTGAGCCCCTTGTTGTCCAGAAAATTGGTGCCGATCATCTCTTCGGGTTTATAGCATAAATTGCACAGCCCCTTCAAGTCTAGTGGTCGACGATCTGTCCCTTTCTTGCCATCTGGTTTTTCGACTTGAATGTCGAATTCATACCTAATGTTGAATGTAGTTATTGGGGCTTTGCCGCCATCGGACCAACTGACTGGTATATCCGCTTTCTTTTTTGGCTTTCCTGTTATCGGTGGGTAGATATCCTCGCAATTGACATCGTTCCAGTATGGTGCATACAGCGTCGTGAGAAGACCAGACTTCTTGTCCCTCCCTTTGTTGTAGCGAAACAGGCTGATCGTCGCGTTTTCGAGTTTCGACTTGGCACTTTCCCACTCCGCCTCAGTCTTCGGCACCCTCACAATTTCATCGTATTCCGCCTCTATGAGTTCCTCTATTCCCGTGTAGTGATCCATATCCCAGTGTGTGATGACCACGCTGTCGAAGCACATTTTATCTGTGCCCACTACCTCGTAATTTCCTACATCGTATTTGTGTTTGATGTACGCAATTGCGTCTTTGATGCGGTTACCGTTTCCCTTGTCCCCCCCATCAATCAGGCACGCGCCTTCCACTTTGTAACGGCCCGGCTCGCCTGGAACTGGTTGGACCAGAAGATGGATGGCGCTATCCCCTTGACCGACGTTGATATGTATGGAGTGAACCTCGTACGACATGATGTTAAATCCGCTGCTCTCCCTGTTGTGAATTGCAAATGATACACGATGGGAGCCCGAGTGAGTCGCTCAGCGGCATATCATAGATTACTGTGAGGCGGTCACCGAAACACTTGGAGAATATCCTGACTCACAAAGACGGCTACTCGAAATACAGCCAACTCAGAGGGAGCCAAAGTTCCCCTCAAGATTGCTCGAATCTGTCTCCCGGCTCTCGCCCCATATCCAGGGCACGTGAGGGGCTAGAGGTCCGATTCACTGCCGAGCGGGCAGCTGAAGTTGGCAGAGTTAAAGGAACCTGTAGCTACCTAGAATAGATGCTAAAATACACATACATACAGACACATTATCCAATATCCCGTGGTATCCGTTCCATAAGCCGCGGTACCCGTCCGGTACCCCGCCATAGCCGTCGAATATCGAATACCTATCCCATGATACGCACCCTAACCTGTGTCTGATCCGCTCTGGCGTATTACGTAGCCTGCCGCGAATGCTCGTCTTCTGGTTGACCCCGCGCCGCTATTGATGAGAAGCTATGGGCAGCTACGTCGCGATAGAGACGAGCAGTTTGAAGCCGGTGTGTAGCACTGCAGCTCCCCTCAGCTCCCTTCAGTCTTCCCCAAACGTCCGCCATATTACGATTCTGGAAATGTGTTCAGGCCTGGGCTTTGATTTTCCGGCCCACAGCCCACAGCCCACGACCCACGGGCCCCCAAGTACGTCTCCGTCGACCTAGTGTGCGTGCATGGTGGGCCGAACGCGAACAGAGCCTCTCGTCTCTCCTCTCGGCGACCAAGGTCTCTCCTGTCCGCAACTAGTGTCGGCGGCTGTCTATACGCTATGCCCGACATGCCGCGGCAGGGCCCCGCAAGACCAATACGGCACAAGTCACCGAAAGTCCCACTGATGGTCAGACGACAACAAGGTTGGGTCGCGACACGCATGACGTGACGTGTTTAATAGGGCTCACGGTGTGGAGAGGCCGGTGGGAACCAGTAGTTCAGGCATAACGAGCGAGTAACCGACGGTGTTGGGAGTGGGCTCCTGTGATGGCATGATGAAAGCTGAAAACCCGCATCGCAATATTGAAGCTCACTTCGGCGACCTGCAAGCAAAGCCAGGGCGTGGCGAGAGATGGATTGTAGGCGCTCTGTACTTGTACGTATGGTGATGAAGTGATGTGGTACCGTAAAGACCCGAAAAACTTCGACCGCGTGGATCCTTTTCTCCAGATTCTATAAGCACCAAAAATAGAAAGAGATCTGCCAATCTGTTACCCACTTTCAATGTCACCAACCACCTAATCTATACTACCTATACGTTTCTTTAACAAACGTATCATACATAGGACACAGGGCGGATGACTAAGCATAATCTTATTAATAGCACAGCCTATATTTAATATTGATTGACTACAACCTTATTATATATAGTTCTTTAATATAACGTATCCCACGGCCATATTTGCCACCCGGCCATATTTGCCACTTTTTCTCACCTTTGTACGCATAACTTTTGATCTACTATATCTTTACCACCTACTATAGTAGGCCTTTAAAAAAAGTTTAATATTATTTTTGCGCTTTAAGCGATTTGTATAAACTTAAAATTAAGTATTTAATGCGCAGCTAAAATTTATAATATATTATATATAACCTTTTTTAACTAAAAATGCGGTCGTATAATAATATTTAATAGGTCTACTAATAATTAAAAACTTATTAAATTTAAAAAGTAAGCTATTATATAATATATACTTAACTTTATTATATAATTGTTTTTACTTAAGTATAGTAGTATTAAAAATAGCTAACTAATTATTAAAGTTATATAATAAAAAACGCGTTAGTAAAAATTAAACTTTTACTTTTATATAATAATAACTAGCTTTTATAATATGTTTTAATTGCTAAATTAATTATTAGCGCGTTTTATATAAAAATTTATTTAAATATTATAAGTAGTTTACTTTTATATAAAATATAATAATAAAATATAAAGTTTAAAAAAAAATATATATAACTTTAATAAAACTAAATTTATTATAAGCAAAATTTTATTTAAAATAGTTATAATTATATTTAATTATATAAAAGACTTAAAAGTAGTATAATAAAGTAATTATAAATAAGCTATAATTATTTAAGCTATTTTGTTATATAATTATATTATCTTACTATATATTATTATTATAAAAAAAAACTATTTGTTGTTTTAGTATAAAAGCACTTTATTGCTTAATAGTTAAGTTATTATAATTATAAAAAATAGCTAAATAATAAATAAGCAAAATATTAATTAAATTTAATATTTTAATTAATATATAAGTAGTTATATAAAAAGCATATATTAACTTTTAATTTTTAATAGCTATAAAAGCTATTATTTATATAATTTTAAAAAATATTATAAAAATAATAATATTATTATGCTTTATATGCTAGCATATTTATTATATAAGC
>Ga0247782_1000528_pt1 | contig 18875 bp, 14 predicted proteins | sample UWRJL019104C5_FD_179928 | JGI IMG/M metagenome (GOLD analysis project Ga0247782, IMG submission 179928) | Plant litter microbial communities from Arlington Agricultural Research Station in Wisconsin, United States - UWRJ-L019-104C-5 | ecosystem: Environmental > Terrestrial > Plant litter >...
GTTTTTTATAATTATATAATAAAAGTTTAAAGTTAAATTAGCGCATACTTTTATTATTTATTTTTTTATTATAAAGTATTTTTTTAAATATAGTTTTAATAATATTTTTTAAGCAATTTAAATATTTTATACTAATACTTTTTACTTTTTATTTTTTAGTTTTTATTATTATATTATAATAATTTAAACTTTTTTTAATACTTTGTTAAATAATTAAAGTTTTTTTAAAAGTATAAAAACTATATTTTTATATTTTATTTTTTTTTACTATATAAATAAGCTTTTATAATTATTTGTTTACTAAAATTAAAATAAACTAGTTTATATATTTAGCATGCTAACTTTTTATAATGCTATATAGTTTATTTAAACTATAAAAAGCTAATTTATGCTTTTAAAATATTAATGTTAATATTTATAGCTTTTAATTATTATTAAAAGTTTTTATTAGCAAATAGCTTAATATATTTTTATATTTATTAGTTTAAATAACTAGTAAAATACTAGCTACTATTGCTTTTTATATAATTAAAGCAAAATATTTAATATAGCTTTTATTAATATATTTATTTTTATTTTAGTATTAAAAAATAGTTATTAATATATATTCTTTTTTAACGCTTTTAAAAGCTTATTTTATTTTTTTAATTTATTTAAATAAATAGCTATGCTTATTTTGTTTTTTTAACAATGTTATAATTAATATAGTAATTTTAAAGTACTTAGTAATAAACGTTTTATAAAAGTTTATAAATTTTAAAAATACTTAAATATTATATATTAACTTAAAAAACTTTTATTTTTAAATTATAATAACTTTTTGCTAATTTATTTTAATACTTTTAACAATAATAATAAACTTTAAAATTTTTATTTTTATTTTAAAAAATTTATACTATAATAGTTTAATAAATAAGTTATACTACTTTAAGCGTTTATAAACTAATTAAAAAAGCTTATAATATTATTTTTTATTATTTAAAAATATAAAAATATAATTTATTAGCTTTATTAATTCTTTATATATATAGCTTTAAAATATAGCTAGCATATTAATTAGTTTAAAAATTATAATAATATAACTATTTAAAATGCTTATATTATATTTAAAAAGCGGTTTTTTAGTATTTAGTAGCTTTAATATATATTTATAATATATAATTTTTAAATTTAACTTAAAAAATATTTTAACAAACCTTAAACAGTTTATAATTTTAAATATAAGTAATAAAAAATATTTATTTTTTATTATAACGTATCCTATGGGTTAATTGCACACTTTTTTTCCTATAGAAAAAACGTTTGTGCGCAATATTATAACTTGGCCAATACTATTGCTATAATAATATAAATAGTACCAATCGATTTCTAACTAAATAATAAGTTTAAAAATAATTTTTTATATTTATAGTATTTTTATTTAGTAGGTTATTAAGGTAGTAAATAAATAAAAATTATTAAAAAGATCTTAGCAAAAAAGTCTGTGCGTAAATTTATAGCTTTATTAGTTTAGGTTATATAAAATTAAAAATATACTTATTAAATTTTTAATAAAATAAAGAATTTAGTAGTATTTCTTTTATTTTAATTAGTTATATATTAAACAAATTATATAGTATTATAATATTTGTACTATAATATAATCCCTGCTAAAAATTATATTATCCTTGCTTAGCGTATTGCTTAATAACTTGCTAAATAAAAATACTATAAATATAAAAAATTATATTTAAACTTGTTATTTAGTTACAAATCGATTAGTACTATTTATATTATTATAGCATTAGTATTGGCCAGGTTATAATGTTGCGCACGGACGTTTTTTATATAGAAAAAAAAGTAGCAAATATAGCCGGGTGTTAAATATAGCCGTGAGATACGTTAAAGCTAATAGTTATATTTATATTATTATATAATTAAAATTAATAAAGTTATAAATTTACGCACTAACTTTTTTATTAAGATTTTTTTATAATTCTTGCTTATTTAATACCTTAATAACTTGTTAAATATAAATGTTATAAATATAAAAAAAAACATTTTAAACTTGTTACTTAGTTATAAATTAAACAGTACTATTTATATTATTATAGCATTAATATTAGCTAAGTTATAAAGTTATACATAGACTTTTTTTTATATAGAAAAAAAAGTGTTAAATATAGCTGGTTATAAAATATAACCATAGGATGCTTTAACTATAAATTATTAAATTTTAAAAAAATTAACTAACTATATTATTTGTTTTTTTTTTGTTATAATTTATAATATAACTATCTACTTTTATTAATAATAATAGCTTTATTTATACTTATTCTTTTAAAATTAAAAAACTTTTATATAGTAATATTAATATTAATAAAAAATATTTAAATTATAATTTATATTCTTACTTTAACTATTTTAGTTATATAATAATTACAATAAAAATAAACTTAATTAATAATTATATTTAAGTTTTATAATGTAAGGGTTACGTGGGCGTCTCTGCCTGGTAGGGCAAATGTAGTATGAGGGACTCTAGTTTTAGATGCCAAAACCTCTAGTCCTGGAGGCTTCCATACCAACAACAAGACATTTAAGTGCACAACAATATAGTCACACAACAGGCTGGGTCATCACTTCCCACGATTTAGAATCGAGATCATCTTTGTCGCGTGTCTCACATTCGGTATAGTATCACCGCGCTACCTGCTTGAGTCCTCGCCTCTTGATTGCCTACCTCATTCACTTCTTGGAGGGTGGTTTTCAAAAAGCTGTTATGCGTACAGCAGGTAGGTAGTAAATGGCCGCTTCAGGGTCGTGTTCAGGGTCGTATCGTTTGGTTTGGATGAGGCGAATGCCAAGAAGCCAACTGTGGGGTTCTTTCGAGGAACAGGCCAATACAGAACCATACACAGTTTTGGTGAGGTCCACTATAGCTATGATCCAGGTACGTTCCAGTGCTGGTGGTCGCAGGTCTTGTGACTGGGGGATAGTGATTGGTTTACAGCGCTGCAATGCAACGGTCGGGAAATGAGTCTGTCCAATTATAAGTTACCGCGCGTCTGTTCAGTGCGACTAGCCGAAACACGACTAGAGTCACCTTGACATGCCCAGGGGAAATTGGGCAGCGCTTATATCCAACGTCTTCATCTACATACGCCATACTAGCTTGTCGCAGCAATACAAATCGTTGCATGGCGGCCCTATAGCTTCGACCTCGTGCCAAGAAGCCGAGAGAACGATGATTCTTGCTCTGGGATTGGTCGACACGATGGCTACTGGAGACGGTCGAGCAAGCTACGAGGCCCTCTCGATCGGCCTCAATCTTAACTTCCGATACCTTGATGGAACCCCGGTTCGACGTTGGAAAAATCACCCAGATTCCAGGTAATTTTGCGTCTTCATACAAAGATGATAGCCATCTCCCCGTTCCCTCCACCTGTGACGATCTTCGTCCTTGCATCTGATCTCCCTTCGTTCTAGCCCTGGCGGCTCATCATCGTGTGTTTTTCAGCTCTTTCTCATATTTTTCTTTGTCAGTCTGTCAATCAATCTGTCAAGGCTTGGATCTGTAGCTATTGCACCTTCCTTGTTTACTGGATCCCGGAATATTGTTTTCTATTGTCTTCCGCTGATTGACTGCCGACGATTCTTTGAGCCTCGCTTTCTCTTTATTGTCTCCTCGAGTAATATGAATCGCGCTTCCGCCATTTCCCGCGAGCCGTGACGTTAGTTTTCTCATAGCCGGCTTTCCTTTTTTCAGTCTATTACTTTTTCTTCTCACCATCGTTCGAGAAAACTTAATTATTTTCTTATTTTCTTACAATGCGAATATCACTTCTTTTCTTAGATCTGCTATGGTTAGTAGGGACCTCAGCGGCAGGTCCGCTGGGGCGAGGCAGTAGGTACGTATCAGAAGAACACTCATTCTTTTTTGCGACTTCCTCATAAATGATTGAGAGTCTTGGCTAACAGCGTGTAGGATTCGACGGGATGATGTGGTAAAGCAACCATGGGTGCTCAAAAGGGTCACCAACTCAACAGTAACCGCCTCGTCACTTACACAATCATCCACGTCAACGACAGTAGGAGAAGGGACTTCGTCGGTTTCGTCAACCGAAGCCTCAATTACATCTTCTACGTCTATCCTTGCCTCTACTTCATCTACTATTTCTCTTAGTTTAACAACAACGTCTTCGATACTCTTTACTTCGCAGCCAGCAAGCACAGACGCTCCGCCGACTCACGTGCCAGCTTCGTCCACGTCGGTCTCTCGTTCCTTTACTTTGATAAAGAGTAGTAGCACAACACCAAGCGATGAATCCACGATTCCGCTGCTTAGCATATTCCCATCATCGACTGTAACAGTCCAATCGAGCGCTAGGTCGGGAGACTCTGCCACGGAGTCAGCTATAATCTCGCCGACATCTGCATTGTCGACTCCCGCATCCTCGGCGCCTGTATCGTCAACTCCTATATCGTCAACTCCTGTATCGTCAATTCCTGTGTCGTCAGAGCTCGCGTCAACAATACCCGCACCATCAGGACCTGTTTCGTCAAAACCTATATTATCAGAGCCTACATCATCAACATCTATATCGTCAGAGCTTCCTTCCTCAGAGCCTGCTTCGTCAGCTATTTCAACGACACTCCCGCTAGCAGGGTCTAAGACGGCAACTGGTTCTGATACTATCAGCACTGCGAGTAGTAGTGTGCTTAGTTTCATTACGGGAGGAGAGAGTAGCGGAGGACTGACCCCGTCGCCTTTTTTAAGTTCTTCCGACCCTACTGGATCAGAGACAGTGCCTTCCGTTGGTCCCACCACTAGCGAAGCGAGCAGTTCAACCGTTACGACGTCGCTGCCTGCTACCTCCAGCACTCCCTCACAAGACACCGCATCAACTACATTAGCCGTGAGCTCTTACTTCGAGTCCCATTCCATATCGCCTACCGGGAGATTGAACTCGGCAATCCCCACTATCATCAGTTCTATCCCTGCGTCGACCACTACTGTATCCCCGGACGTCTATGCTAGCAATCTTGCCGAAGCCAAAGCCTACAATGACCTCTTTGCAACCTTGACTGAACAGTCGGCGTGCATGTCTAGTCAGGTGGCTTGTATCAAGGGTAACCTTGCTACCTGTTCTAGCAGTGGTGTCTTTGATATTGTTCCTTGCGCCGCTGGTTTCTCATGTCTTGCCGTGCCAATGAACACCACCGTTGGAGTTGAAGTCGGGTGCTTGGCTAAGAGCAACCCTCCCCAGGCTTCTTCCACGGCTTCATCGAGCTCTGTCATCGCCAGCTCAAGCCCCGGTAGCTCAGATGGCGATACCATAGTTACAGTTACTGTCACGCCTACTGTAACTCAGATTAGCTCGGTTCTAGCCACCTCTAGCTCTGAGACCGCTACTATAATTACGATTATTATCACGCCTACCGTGACTGAAACAGGTTCAGTTCCCATCACACCCAGCTCGTCCAGTTCACTCACCCCTACCTCGGACGCTGATACCGTAATTACAGTCACACAATCGATTACAGCCACTGCCGAACCGTCCACTGTAGAAACCACCCCCGCTACGAGCAATTCTACCCCTTCCACGCTCATGACCGTGACAATCCCGTTAAATACGGAAACTTCCTCAACTGGCCCCGATCCTACATCAACATCTGAGTTTCTCACTACTTCCTCCGCAACCGAGACACCTCCGCCTTCATTTACCACTAGCGCCGATGATGGCGCGCCCACTGGAGTGGACATCATTCCGGTACATCCTCACCATCCTCATGGGAATAACCGGAATAATTTCGAGGCACCGGACTCGATGACAACGACTGCTGAGCAGACTGAGTTGCTGCCTACCGATGGTCCCCAACCTGTGACTGTCACGGTCATCGAGAAGGAAGTGATAACTACCACGGCCATGGTCACTGCTACGGTGACTGTAGCTGCCCGAAAGTAAGAGACGTTCGTAAGTAGGAAGGCCAAGAACAAATCGGGTGCCATAAGTCACACTGATTATATGTTAATTAATATCTTTTTTCTTGCGTTTTTGCATTATCTCTTGTTCAGATTAGCGTTGGAGTTAGACGAGGCCATCGTCAGATTTATATCCCCTCGGAGCTTGGCGGTAAAAAGAGTTTAGGAGTTTAGTTTTGATATATCCATTTTTAACCCCCCGTTGGTTAATAATATCGACGACCTAAAAAACCGTGCTTTTTGACTAGAATTAATAACTTGCTCATGAAGTAGCTAACCAGATTCGGGAAGCGGGTCGGCCGAGTCAGTGTTCGACGCGAGAACAGCTTTCACATTCCAGCTGCACAAGACTTTAGTGTTTGTTTTGCACCCCGGTACGCAAGCCCACCATCGTATGTCCGGTATAGTGTGGCCTAGCAACTTTATCTTCTCGCGCTTTATCTTCTCGCGCGACGTGGAAACATCCGAAATTACTAAGCAAGAGTATTATAAATCAACTATAGCAAAACATCCCACATGGCCGGTTGCGAGATATAAGTCCTTGGGAGAATAACATTAGTTAGGCAGCAATATACACCTGCCTCATATAGTTCATACTTTGATAGACTTGAAAGTGGCGAAATAAGAATCGAGCACTCCTTCCGTCCTTCTTTTCTTGATACCAAAGTATATTTAGCCATTAGAAAATGCCGTCTACATATCTTATCACGGCCCCCTCGGGCAACATAGGCAAACATCTTGTTCCCCTCCTCCTCTCCAGGGCCGCCAAACCCACGCTAGTTCTCCTTACAAGCAACGCCGTGCGTCTGCGTTCTCAACTTCCCGCAAATATCTCAGAAGAAGAAGGCCGCGTCAACATCGCGCACGGCGACATCCAAGACCCGGTGTTCGTCGAGGGGGCAGCGCGACGCTACGGCGCCACGGCAGCGTTTGTCTGCCTGACGGGCGACAATGAATTAATGCTCACCTTGAACCTCTTCGACGCGTTACAGAGGTCCGGGAGCGTGAAGCATGTAGTCTACCTCTCCGGGTGCGGGGACTACGGCTTCGACGTCATCCGCAGCGGGAACGCTCTGAAGAGGAACGCGTCGGGGCATGTCGTGGTGAAATATATCCTCGAAGCTAAACTCCGGCACGGGATACCTCCGCGCTCGGAAGAAGGAGGGTTTAGTTGGACTATTCTGGGCCCTACGCTGTTCTTCAGTAACGACCTGCGCAGCAAGAAGCCCTTGCTCGAGCGAGGGTTCTTCGATGAGCCGCTTGGAGACAAGGGCGTCAGTAGGGTCGATACCAAGGATATTGCCCTCGCGGCGGCGAATGCACTCGAAGATGATGGAAATGTTTGGAGTGGGAAAAAGGTCATGATTGGCAGCTTGGAGAGGTATACGAATAAGGATACGGAAATGTTGTGGTCGAACGCGCTTGGTGTCGAGGTCACGTCTGTTTTGAGTGACAAGGAGGGCCTGGATGCTACTGAAGAGAATTTGAAGCAGTTTTTGAGTCCCATGTGGGCCAGGGATCTGACACTGATGTACAAGTATTTTTCCCAAGAAGGGTTTGGCATGACGGGGGCGGAGTATGATGAACAAGTTGCCTTGTTGGGGAAGACGCCTTCGAGCTATGAGGAGTTCGTCAGGACGACGGCTGAGGAGTGGAAGAGCTCATAGTTGTTGATACAAGGGGCGAGGCCAAAGTTTCTAAACTGTAAGAGGTCCCTAGAATGGCAGTGTTTGCGAAAGGTCGGTTGTAGAAACAAGAGCTACAGTATTCCAATCGAATAAGTTAGACACATGATTTAGTCTACTTGTGTATCTAATTATGTATTCTATCTTTGTACATATATATCACTATAATGGCCCTACCTCACCATTGAGGGAATGGCTTTCGATATCTAGATCCTCGCTCCTGCTGGCTTCGACTGCCGAATACGCTCTACCCACGCGCTTGTCCATGAGAATCAGACACAGCACAACAAGACAAAGAAGGCCCAGACCACCTAAGACGAAGAAAGGTAACCCAAACCACGGGCCTCCTAGACGCATACCTGAAGAGAAAGTCCAAGCAAGGAACGGGCCAGCAGGCAAGGATCCAATTCCCTCAACGATGCTCACGACCGTAAAGATCTGAGACATCTGGTCAGGCGCTACAAGCCCCGATATCAACGAGTGGCAGAGCGGAGGTAAACCCGTACTGAACGCCAAAACAACGATTCCGGAAACGAGGAACGTTGTATTCGGCCCTCCTAAGAGCAGATACCCGAGGCTGGCACAAGCGGCCGACGCTTGCGCGAGTAGGAGATCTCTGCGGAAAGATGATATTTTCGCACAAGACTTCGATGATCCCATATATTTAGACAGCGTAGGTAATACGACTCCGAGGATGACCACGGTGAGACCCCCGCGGATAGCGAGCATGTATCCCGCGTCTTCTATCGACTTTTCGAAGCGCTTGCTGTAGTACTGCAGGAAAAGGGGTCCCATTGCGGTGGGTAAAGGCGCGGCGAGGGTGAACGCGATGAGGAGGAGGATGACAGAGCGTTTCTTGAGCACGGAGCGGAATTCTGAGTTGTAAAAGACGCTAGAGAGCTGGGATTTTATGCCCCTGAGCCAGGAATCGTCATCTTTTAAGGAAACGGGGGAAGTGGTGGAGTGCGGGGAGATGGCGGAGGGACGAGCCGTCTCCGGCATTAGAAGAATGAGCCCGCCTGCCGTGGCGGTGATGACCAGACTCAACACCATTGGCACCCAGGGAGACCACGTCTCCATTAACCCCGATGCCAGGGGCGGGCCAACGAATACTGCTGCGTTGGCTGCTAGGGATGCGAAGAAATATGTTATAGCCCTATGCATGAATCGAGTCAGCTAACCGAGACCATGACGAAACATAACAGACCATAACTGAAAAAATCAAATAAAACCTGCCGGCAAGGTGATAAGGAGAGTATGCTCACCGATTTTCAGGCTCATTTACATCAGAAATAACCGCATACAGCACCACAATCGCCATGCTCAATCCGCCACCCACGAGTTCGAAAACCGGTCCTAGCAATACCAGTTCAACAGGCAATACCTTCCAAAATCTCAGCACGAGAAGCGACCACGCGACATTGAGGCCCTGGCCCGTGGCAGCGAGTAGGTAAACGGGTTTCCTTGCCCGATCGGCCAGGACGCCATAGGGGAGGACGGCTACGAGACCCACGATGCCGCCGAGGGCCATACTGAGGCCGAAGAGGTAGGCCATTGATGATTGGATTTGTTCGGATTTGCAGTCAATTTTTCGCGGCAATAGTATAGGGTTAGACTGCCCATCTTGATTACTGTTTCCGTGATGGTAGCGCCGTCGACAGAATATGTCTTCGGCCAGCCGTATCGCCGGAACCATGACTACCATCCCCGATAGCACCCATAGGAATATGGCCACGCATACCACCGCCGATATCGCGCGCGGCGTCCGCGCTACATGCCACCAGCGCTTGGGCTTGAGGTTGAGAGCTTGTTTGAGCCGCTGTTGTTGATGCTCGCTCCCGTCTGCGCTTGAATTTGCGCTAAGAAGGGGCGCGTCGGGCCCTGTGTCGCTGTCGATTGACGGACGGTTCTCATAATCCATGCTTAACTAAGTACCTAGATAGATAGGTATGTAACCTGGTTGTGGTAAGAGCAGAAATCGGTATTCCCATTACCATTGAATGCAATATGAAAAAGAGTATTATATAAATTATTTACTTTAGATTTTGGTTGTCGTATTTATTTATGCCGTTGCGTTGTGTTGCTGACTGCCGTATTTATCGTATTGGGGGATCTACATGCCAAGAGCGTCGCCTCATTGGTATTGCCCCCCCCCCGGGCAGTTGAGCTTATTGCGCCTCAATTTCCCTTGTCACGATTTCCCTTATCACTTTAAGGTTGTTTTATTTCTTGCTTATAACTTAATATTATAGAAATAAGCCATCTCGGTAAGCAACCTGTTTGTTGGGAGTCAGATCACAGTGCCAAGAATGACAATAGTGATGTTGAGTATGAATATATTGATGATCTTCTCAACTAAAGCTACGCGCAAGGAGACGAGAAGATAAATATGTTAAGGCTGACATAATCTATGCCAAGCCTAACTAAGGGGCCGTAGCCCTTAACACTGTTTTATAAACTGCTAACATCTTATATTTACTATAATTATATTTATTTTTGCTCTTTATACGTCCCTAATATCGACGATTGCCACTAGGCGATGGAGAACATAAAGCAAGACTACGTTATCCCGAGAAGCGGGTGCCAATGACAGCGATTTCCAGGGCAACGCATCCCATGCGTATATAGAACTGGCGCACGCAAGGTCTGGCTGGAGAGCCGACGAAACTTCTCATGGAAAAGTACGAGGAACCCGGATGGAGAGAGATAGCCAGATGCATCTACGGAAAGGATCAAAGACATCAAGGCGATCTACGAAAGACGGGGGACTTTTTTACAAATTAATTACTAATTGTTCTCATGTTGGCACTCTGGCTATTGGCTGGTTTGTTACCCTAGGCTCAGATTGCTGGTCTCTTATATCTATAGGTATCAAGAACCGGTTGATTAACTCATATTAAGAAGAATGGAGATTTTCGATTGCGGCGTTCTTAGTGTATTCTAAGTCTATACTCACAACTTACTTCGGGATTATTTAAAGAAGCGGGACAAGCTATGCAATGCTTGTTATTATCATAAAAATAAAACTATTATTTAGTAAGCTATACAACCTGTGATCTCCCTGTATATTAGATCATCTGAATAATTAAAGAACCGAGCCGACAACGAGGTGGAAAATGCTACAAAGAAATCTGCGAAGTATAAAAAGAGCTCCCCAAGCTCAAGCATAACGAGACACACCTATACATCAGTCGGCAATAACCTTAGCAATCCTGACGTGCACTGAGAAGTTTGCACCTTCCTTCGGTTGTCCGATACCCATATCACGATCGATGCGAAGATCGTCGGACACCATTTCGCAAAACTCCAAGTCAAAGCGACGAATCATTGCGGCCAACGTCGTATATATTTCCGCATATGCTAGACTAATTATTAGGTAGGAAAGATACGGTTAGCTTTGGCCGATGACCGCGATCACTGATGAGGGAGTTTTCCCAAATACTGACTTCATACCCAGACAGTTTCTGCTTCCTCTGCTGAAGGATACGATGAATTTGTTCAGATACTGTCCTTTCTCGGCAGCCTCAATCCACCGCTCAGGCTTGAAACATTCTGGTTGGGGGAAAATGCTAGGATCCATATGAACGAAGTAGCTGATCATGCTAACCGGCACCTGTCGGATATTTGTAAGCTAGGGTCTCATCTGGGCAAGTATGCAGTGAAGTCTTCTTGAGCCGAACTTACTCGTGGTGGGATCCGTATATCTTTGTATATCAGAGATTCCGTCGGTGCCACTCGGGTGGACCGGAAGATGGCACCGTAGGAAAGCCGGATTGCCTCATTAACAACGCCACTCTGCAAATAAGCAAGTATTGCAAATTGTTAGTTCTTTCACCTTTAGCAGCCTATGTAGTCATAGTGTTGACTTACAAGGTAAGGAAGCTTCTCCAAGTCGGACCAAGATGGCTTAGTAGTTGGAGTTGGCATTACCGCTCGAAGTTCATTCCTTAATCGGAGTAACAGTTGGCAGTCACGGAAGATATAGTGTGACCCCAAGGTCAATACCCTTGCAGTCGTCTCAGTGCCTCCGATAACCACAATCAACCCCTCATCTTGTAGGCGACGAGGGCTTCTCTCCTCGAAAGGGACAGCAGGGTTCGTCAATGCATCAAATATGGTCTTTTTCTCGCTGTTTCTCGAGTTCCGGACACTAGAGCGCGTAATGGTGTCTTGCATATCTAGCACCGCCATAGCACCTGGCCGAATCCAGCCGAGAACCCGTCTCGGCATCGCTCTCATGATAGTGCTCAATATGGGGAAGAATCTGTTAATGTGAGAAAACTCAGAGATCTCATTCAGGGCTTCACGAATGTCGTTGTTGAAATTAGCGTCATCCAAATACCCGGCGCTCTCGCCCCAGGAATAATCCGAAATGATATCCGCGGTCAAAGCAGCGTACACATTGTCCAATTGAAATATAGCATCATTATCGTCATGATACGTTGTTTCCAGGCGTTGCATAAGTTTAGATAGCTTTTCCTGTATTATAGAGGAGAGTGCCAGAACTGATCTTTTGGAGAAGAAGTTGTTAAGCAGTCCTCGCCGAAAACGATGAAGCTCGTGACTCGTGGTTGCGACCATCGAGGTTGGGAGCCCAAATAAACCAACAAAGTGGGAATCCTTTTCTCTCTTCTTTGACGCTGGGGCGTAAACTTCGTCATAGAAGTGGGGATCTTTAATGTGCACCTCCCGAGGATTGATCCTCACAACAGGCCCTGTAATTTCTCTATGTTAATTAAGCAGGTCAAAGGCAAGCTAGCACGACGGTGTCCTACCGTATTTCCGGTGCATCTGCTCAATCTCCCAAATGTACCTGCCATTACAAATGATATCATAGTAAAACTCGACGGCGTGAGTAATGGCAGCCAGCCTGGGGCCAGGGATGTGGGATAACGGGTGAAAATACAAGCGATATAAGCTCCTAATCAAGAGGCCAATGCCACCTAGGACCAGAACGAGCGACCACGATGTCATAGTTAAAAAGAGAAGAAGAGGTTCGAAGTCGAGAGCCATGGTACAGAGGAGAGAATGAAATGGCATGCTAGAATACTGTAGGAATACCTGTCAACTCCTCGCGGGTTGACTACCGTTTAATATAGTTACTTATGCTACTTTTTGGGGGCTCTGTCTCGCCTCGACCGGGCAATACTATTCACGAAGCACGGAACGAAAGTTCCACAATGCGGTAGCATGCAAAGGTATCTTTCCAAGCGAGGTGCGCCGTTATAGGGGCGTATATTGCAACCAATAGATTTAGGAGAGGAAGGGAGATGGAGAGAAGGGGAGATGGAGAGGAGGGGAGATGGAGAGGAGAGGAGATGGAGAGGGGAGGAGATGGAGAGGGGAGGAGATGGAGAGAGGAGGCGATGGAGAGAGGAGGCGATGGAGAGAGGAGGCGATGGAGAGAGGAGGAGATGGATGTGATGAACACAGCTGAAAGCCATCCAACTGAGCCATCTCCCCAAAAGGGTACAGGACTCCAAGTTGCAACTCAGCTCGAAATCGTGGCTTAAGACAACTAAGTCTGTGCGCGCATGCCCCAGCATACGCCACATGGTCACGTCGTCACAATGGAGAGGTCGTTGGTCGTCTATAATACCCCGTCCACGTCGCATTTACAATACCCACCATTTTGGGAGGCGATAATTATACCTAGTACTATCAACCTACAGTAAGATGTAAGAGTTAGGGTTTGGTACGTTGCAAGGTGATGTGCTGGATTCCAAAAAGTAGCTATAGAAGATTACTTCCATCTGGTGTGCTAATTGTGTGTGGCCGCAAGGCCTTATCAGGCCTTCAGCTAACCCTCGGCTTGCCTTCGGCAAGCCTGCGCGAGTACGGTACATACCTTCCTGACGGTCAATCCTCAGGGAAGGTACGTCCCTTTTATATAGGATGCTAGTTAGAGCATGCACTATAGGCAGCATATTTTAAGCTTAGAGCATATTGTAAACGTCTTAAATTAAATTTATATGTAAACTATCTTTTTAATTATATAAACATGTATTTTATACGCTTTACTTAACGTATCCCATAGCTATATTTACTACCCGGCCATATTTACTACTTTTTTTTACCTTTATATAAATAATCTTTTATAACTTAACTATAACATATTCTACGGCCATATTTAACACCCGGCCATATTTAACACTTTTTCTCACCTTTATATACATAACTTTTGATCTACTATATTTTTACCACCTATTATAGTAGGCCTTTAAAAAAAGTTTAATATTATTTTTGCACTTTAAGCGCTTTATATAAACTTAAAACTAAGCATTTAATATATAGCTAAAATTTATAATATACTATATATAACCTTTTTTAACTAAAAACGTAATTATATAATAATATTTAATAGGTTTACTAATAATTAAAAACTTGTTAAATTTAAAAAGTAAGCTATTATATAATATATACTTAACTTTATTATATAATTATTTTTATTTAAGTATAGTAGTATTAAAAATATAGCTACCTAATTGCTAAAGTTATATAATAAAAAATACGTTAATAAAAACTAAACTTTTACTTTTATATAATAATATTTAGCTTTTATAATATATTTTAAATGCTAAATTAATTATTAACATATTTTATATAAAAATTTATTTAAATATTATAAGTAGTTTACTTTTATATAAAATATAATAATAAAATATAAAGTTTAAAAATATATATATATATAACTTTAATAAAACTAAATTTATTATAAGCAAAATTTTATTTAAAATAGTTATAACTATATTTAATTATATAAAAAACTTAAAAATAATATAGTAAAGCAATTATAAATAAGCTATAATTATTTAAGCTATCTTATTATATAGCTATATTATTTTACTATATATTATTATTATAAAAAAAAACTATTTATTAATTTAATATAAAAGCACTTTATTGCTTAATAGTTAAGTTATTACAACTATAAAAAATAGCTAAATAATAAATAAGTAAAGTATTAATTAAGTTTAATATTTTAATTAATATATAAGTAGTTATATAAAAAGTGCATACTAACTTTTAATTTTTAATAGCTATAAAAGCTATTATTTATATAATTTTAAAAGGTATTGCAAAAATAATATTATTATTATATTTTATATGTTAGCATATTTATTATATAAGCTTTAGCTTTTTAATATTAGTTATTTTAGCTTTTTAAAATAGTTATATAAAAAAAAATTAAATATTTAATATAATATATTCTATGGCTATATTTAACACCTAGCCATATTTAATACTTTTTTTTATTTTTATATAAACAATCTTTTATAACTTAATTAGATAACATAAAATTAATTTAAACTATTTAAAATTAGATTTGCTAAATGTTTTTATTTTATTTTAATATGTTTGCGCATTATAGCTAAGCTTGCTGCATATTTTATAGCATTGCGCGCAAGTTTTTTACTTTTTTATATAACTATTACTTGTATGCCTTTTTATTATTTTTTATATAGCAGCTGCTTTAATAGCTTATAACTTTTTTATATCTTATATATAAAGTAATCTTTTATTTTATAATTTTATTTTTTTTATATAGCAATATCTTTTTTTAACAAAGCTAAATAATATATAATAGCTATTACGTTGCATATAATTTGCTATATACTTTTAATAATATATATTAGCAAGCTATTTTAATATTATATAATAAAATGTTTAATAAATATAAACTAAAATATTATGTTTTATATATTATTTAAAGTAATAGATTGCTAAAGTAAAATTAAGCTATTAAATAAAGCTTTAATTATAAAAATAATTAAACAAAAATTTAGCTAAGCAATAATATATTTTAAGTTATATAGCACTAATCTTACTTTTTAAAAACCTTTTTATATGTTAGCTTTTATTATTAATATATTAAATATATTAAAAAACGCAAGTAAAAAATCTTTTTTTAATATATAACGTATCCTACAGGTTAATTGCACACCCGGGTCGATTGCACACTTTTTTTCTCATACAATAAACGTCCGTGCGCAACATTATAACTTGGCCAATACTAATGCTATAACAATATAAATGGCACTAGTCGATTCCTAACTAAATAACAAGTTCAAATATGATTTTTTCATATTTATAGTATTTTTATTTAGCAAGTTATTAAGCAATACGCTAAGCAGGGATTATATGATTTTTAGCAGGGATTATATTATAGTACAAATACTATAATACTATATAACTGGTTTAATATATAAGTAATTAAAATAAAAAAAATACTACTAGATTCCTTATTTTGATAGAAATTTAATGGTTATATTTTTATTATTGTATGACTAAAATTGATAGAGTTATAAATTTACGCACGGCCCCTTTTGCCAAGATCTTTTTAATAATCCTTGTTTATTTACGACCTTAATAACCTTCTAAATAAAAATACTATAAATATGAAAAAATCATATTTGAACTCGTTATTTAGTTAGGGATCGACTGGTACTATTTATATTGTTATAGCATTAGTATTGGCCAAGTTATAATGTTGCGCACGGACGTTTTTTGTATGAGAAAAAAAGTGTGCAATCGACCCGGGTGTGCAATTAACCTGTAGGATACGTTATATAATATATGCTTATATTAAGTATTTAATTTTTTTTTTATATAACTATTTTAAAAAGCTAAAATAGCTAATATTAAAAAGCTAAAGCTTATGCAATAAATATGCTAGCATATAAAGCGTAATAATATTATTATTTTTGCAATACTTTTTAAAATTATATAAATAGTAGCTTTTATAGCTATTAAAAATTAAAAATTAATATATGCTTTTTATATAACTACTTATATATTAATTAAAATATTAAACTTAATTAATACTTTGCTTATTTATTATTTAGCTATTTTTTATAATTATAATAACTTAACTATTAAGCAATAAAATGCTTTTATATTAAATTAATAAATAATTTTTTTTTGTAATAATAATATATAGCAAAATAATATAGCTATATAATAAAACAGCTTAAATAACTATAGCTTATTTATAATTGCTTTGCTATACTGCTTTTAAGTTTTTTATATAATTAAATATAATTATAACTATTTTAAACAAAATTTTGCTTATAATAAATTTAGTTTTATTAAAGTTATATATATTTTTTTTTTAAACTTTATATTTTACTATTATATTTTATATAAAAGCAAACTACTTATAATATTTAAACAAATTTTTATATAAGACGTGCTAATAATTAATTTAGTAATTAAAATATATTATAAAGGCTAGTTATTATTATATAAAAGTAAAAGTTTAGTTTTTGCTAACGCGTTTTTTATTGCATAACTTTAGCAATTAGTTAGCTATATTTTTAATACTACTATGCTTAAGTAAAAATAATTATATAATAAAGTTAAATATATATTATATAATAGCTTGCTTTTTAAATTTAATAAGTTTTTGCTTTTTAAGGTTGCTATTATATATAGTTATATAGCTACGTTTTTAGTTTGCTAAAGTTATTAATAGTATATTATAAATTTTAGCTACATATTAAATACTTAGTTTTAAGTTTGTATAAAAGGCTTAAAATGCAAAAATAATATTAAACTTTTTTTAAAAGCTTACTATAATGTGCAGTAAAAATATAATAGGTTAAAGATTGTTTGTACAAAGGTTAAAAAAAGTGTGCAATTAACCTGGGTGTATAATTAACCTGTAGGATACGTTATAATATAATCCTTGCTAAAAATTATATAATCCTTGCTTAGCGTATTACTTTATAACTTGCTAAATAAAAATGCTATAAATATAAAAACATCATATTTAAACTTGTAATTTAGTTATAAATTAATTAGTACTATATATATTATTATAGCATTAGTATTGGCTAAGTTATAATGTTGCGCACAAACGTTTTTTATATAAAAAAAAAGTATTAAATATAGCTAGGTATTAAATATAGCCGTAGAATACGTTAGCTAAATTATATATTATAAGCTTTTTAATATAAAAAAACTATTAAGCTATATTTTATATACTTTTTAGCTTATTTATAACTATAGCTATATTTGCTTTTAATTTTAAGCAAGCTAAAGTAAGCTTTTAATATAGTTTTTTATGCTTATTATTTAAAAAGCTTTAGTTTAAAATAATATAAGCTATTATTTTTTTATTAGCTATATATTTATAAAATAATATAAAATAATTTAAAAAGTATTGCTTATATTAAAAAGCTTTTAGCTTAATTTTTTTAATATATATTTAAAAAATTAATAATGCTTTATAATATATAAAGCTTTTATAGCACTTTATTAATTTTATATTTTCACGCTTTTTTTTTATAATTAAATAGCTTTATTTATTAAAATATATATATATTTTTTTAATATTATATTTAAAGCTTTTTTTTATTTATTAATTTTATTTATAATAGCTTAAAAAAGCTTTTTTTATATATGCTTTAAAGCACTTTTATAGCTAGTTTTTTTACTTTTTTTTTAAGCATTAAGCATTTAGTTTATTATTTTTTATTTATTAAGCTTACTATTTATATATATAAAAGTATTATTAGCTTTTTTTAAAAAGCTATTATTTTATTACTTAAATAAAAATTTAATAAAAATTTTTTTATTTTTATTTTAATATAATATATTAAAGTTGCTTTAAAAGCTTTTATTACTTTTTATAAATAAGTTTTTTTAATTATTATAAGCTTTTAAATAATTTTTAAAGCTTATTTTTTATTACTAGCTAATATTATATTAAAGCTTTATAAATTAAAAGATTTTTAATTAGTATTAAATATAGCTAATAAGCTTTAGCAATACTAATATTTTAAGCAAAGCTTTTTAGCTTAATTATTATAAGCTATTATATTATAAGCTTTTAATATAGCTTTATTAAATATATATATATATATTTATATTTAGCTTTTTTTTAAAGTAAACTTTAAAAAATATAATTTATTTTATAAAATGTTATTAAGCTTTTAAAAAGTATAGCAAATTTGATTTTTTAATATATTATTAATACTTTATAAATATTTTAAGCTTTTTTAAGCTTTTTATAATTATTTATAGCGATTATATTTGTTATTATAAAATTAATATTATTTATAAAGTTTATTATAGCAGTTTTTAAGTATTGTTTAATAAATTTTTATATAATATAAATATATAAAATAATAATAATAATAATAATAATAATAATAATAATAATAATAATAATAATAATAATAATAATAATAATAATAATAATAATAATAATAATAATAATA